>Cebus_capucinus_imitator_PRJNA485217_SSR049__coassemble_1198_pt1 | contig 80812 bp, 71 predicted proteins | sample Cebus_capucinus_imitator_PRJNA485217_SSR049__metabat2_high_PE_004 | metagenome-assembled genome bin Cebus_capucinus_imitator_PRJNA485217_SSR049
TCCGCAGCGAGGCGAGGACTGTCCGAGCCCGGCATGATATGCCCGGGGCCCCAGCTCCGCATGTGCGTCAGCGCAAGTCTAATGCGCCGGCAAATTGTGAAAGGAAAGGCATGGCAAAGCGCGTGCGCGCGGCCGAGGCGCTCGGCGTGCGCATCAACACCACGCAGCTCAAGATCCTGCGTGAGATGAGCCTCCTCGCCGCCGGGGGTGCCGCCCGCGTCTCCAAGGGCGCGCTCGCAACGGCCATCGGCACGTGCAGGGCGACGGTCTCGACCTCCGCCCGAAGCCTCGTCGCGCAGGGTCTCGTGACAATCGAGTACCGCTACCTCGCCAACGGCGGGCAGCTGGAGAACGGCTATGTGGTCACGGAGCTCGGCGAGCGGGTGCTCAAAGCCGCCGAGGCCCCTAGTGTCGCGTCCTGAGCCTATGACCCGCGTATGAACAGCGTTCATAAGAAGCCCTGCTACCGGGAGCCTTGCATCCCAGGTGAGAGGTTTTGTGAGGTCGCGCGCCGCGTGGTAGACTTCTAGGCTTAGGTATAACCCGAGCAAGGAGCATCCATGCCCAAGCCCATCGTCGCCATCGTCGGCCGCCCCAACGTGGGCAAGTCGACCCTGGTTAACCGTATTGCACAGAAGCGCGAGGCCATCGTCCACGAGAGCCGCGGCGTCACCCGTGACCGCAGCTACCACGAGGCAGACTGGTCTGGCGTTGAGTTTACGCTGGTAGACACCGGCGGTATCGAGAGCTACAAGTCTGAGGACGTGTTTGCCGGCCGCATCCGCGAGCAGGCCGAGGCCGCCTGCGAGGAGGCGGACGCCATCATCTTCGTGGTGGACGCCTCCACGGGCGTGGTTGACGAGGACGAGACGGTGGCGCGCATCCTGCGTCGCACCGACAAGCCGGTCTTCCTCTGCGCCAACAAGCTGGATAACCCCTCCGACGACAAGGCCCTTTGGGACTTCTACTCCCTCGGCCTGGGCGAGCCGCGTCCCATCTCGGCCACACATGGCCATGGTACGGGCGACTTGCTAGACGAGGTGATCGCCTCGCTCCCCGAGCCCGAGCCCGAGCCGGTCTATCCCGAGGACGCCCTGCGTGTGGCCATCATCGGCCGCCCCAACGTGGGCAAGTCCTCCATCACCAACCGCTTTGCCGGTCGCAACCGCTCCATCGTGAGCGACGTTGCCGGCACCACGCGCGACGCGCTTGACGTGGTGGTTGAGCGCGAGGGCAAGCGGTACCGCCTGGTGGATACCGCCGGCATGCGCAAGCGCAACCTCGTGCACGAAGATGTGGAGTTCTACAGCCTCGTGCGTGGCCTTCGCGCCATCGACGAGGCCGACGTGTGCCTTTTGGTGGTCGACGCCTCCGAGGGCGTCACCGAACAAGACCAGAAGATCGCGGGCCTGGCCATCGAGCGAGGATGTGCCCTCATCCTGCTGCTCAACAAGTGGGACCTGCTCACCGACGAGCAGCAGCGCGAGGACGTCATGCAGTCTGTTGCCCGCCGCATGACCTTTGCCCCGTGGGCGCCGGTGTTGCGCGTCTCCGCCCTGACCGGCCGCTCGCTCGATAAGGTGTGGGCGCTCGTTGACCGCGTGGGCGAGGCGCACAACGGCAGCGTCCCCACGAGCGCGCTCAACAATATGCTCGCGCAGATCCGCGAGAGCGGCCATACCGTGGTGAAGGGGCCCAAGCGCCTGCGCATCCAGTACGCCAACCAGACGGGCAACTGCCCGCCGGCCTTTACCTTCTTCTGCAACTTCCCCGAGCTGGCGGACGACAACTTTAAGCGCTATCTCGAGAACCGCATGCGCCAGCTGTTCAACCTTGGCGGTACGCCCGTGCGCCTGAGGTTCCGCAAGAAGCAGCAGTCCGCGCAGTAGGGGCGCGGCGGGGCGCGCGCCAGAGCGTGCCAGCTGCTTGCTTTGGTCTTAGGCGACCGTCCGGCCAGGCCGTGCGGTCGCCTGCGTTTTGGCAATGAGAGCTTTCAGATCCAGGAGCGCATCATGAGTGAGCACATCGTCATCAACTGGGGAGCGCTGTGCGCCTACCTTGTGGCGACGTTTCTCGTCTGCGGCATTCCGTTTGGCAAGATAATCGCCCGCGCCAAGGGCGTGGACATCCAGGCGGTGGGCTCGGGCAACATCGGCACCACCAACGTTGCCCGCGAGATTGGCAAGGGCGCGGCTGCGGCAACGCTTGCCTTCGACGCCGGCAAGGGCGCGCTTGCCACGGGCGTGGCGGCGTGGCTGTTCCAGCACACGGGGTTTGTGTGTGCCACCTACCAGACCGTCTCGTTTGCGCCCGGCGGCGAGGCTGGCTGGTGCGTGGGCCTCGTGATGCTCGCGGCCGTGTGCGGGCACATTTTCTCGCCGTTTTTGGGATTCCATGGCGGCAAGGGCATCGCCGTGGGCGTGGGATCGCTTCTGGGCTTCGTGTGGCCGCTCGGCCTGCTCGAGCTCGGCATCTTCTTTGTGCTGGCCTATGCCACCAAGCGCGTGAGCGTGGGCTCTGTCACGGTGGCGGCCATCGTGGGCATTCTGGTGGGCATCTTCTACGGCTGGACGCTCAATGCGCTCGTGGTTGAGGCTGCCGGCCTCATCGTGGTGTGGGCGCATCGCTCCAACATCAAGAAGCTCGCCTGCGGCCAGGAGAGCGCCTTCTCCTTCCACAAGAAGGGTGAGGTTCCCACCCCCGACGACGCCGAGGTGTCGGCGCGTGCGGCCAAGAAGCAGGAGCAGCGCCGTGGATAGGCTTGCCGTAATTGGTGCAGGCTCGTGGGGCACCGCATTTGCGGGCCTGTGCGCGAGCGGCGTCTCCGAGGTGGCGTTGTGGTGCCACTCCGAGGCCACGGCCGCCGAGATTGGCGCCGCGCACACCAACGAGCGTTATCTGCCGGGATACGAGCTGCCGCCGCAGGTGGTTGCCACCTCATCCATGGCCGAGGCGCTTGGACGTGCCGAGGCCTGCGTGCTCGCGCTTCCCTCGACGCACTTGCGCGCCACCTGCGCCGAGCTTGCGCCCCACGTGGCGAGCGATCTTCCCGTCGTCGTGCTCACCAAGGGCGTGGAGCCCGCCTCCGGCCTGCTCATGACCGAGGTCGCAGCCTCTGAGCTGGGCGGCCCCGAGCGCTTCTGCGCGCTTTCGGGTCCCAACCATGCCGAGGAGGTGTGCCGGGCGCTGCCGAGCGCCGCGGTGCTCGCGAGCGAGAACCTTGCGCTTGCCGAGCGCCTGCGGCCGGCGGTGAGCACGCCGGCGTTTCGCGTGTACGTCTCGGGCGACCTGCGAGGCGTCGAGGTGTGCGGCGCCTACAAGAACGTCATCGCCGTTGCGTGCGGCATCTGCGTGGGCTATGGCGGGGGAGACAACACGCTCGCCCTCATCATGACGCGCGGCGTGGCCGAGATGGGCAGGCTCGTGAGCGCCTATGGCGGCGACCCCATGACCTGCATGGGTCTTGCGGGCATGGGAGACCTCGTGGCCACCTGCACCTCCGAGCACTCGCGCAACCGCCGCTTTGGCGAGGCCTTTGCCGCCGGCACCACGCTGGGCGAGTTTGAGCGGGCGAGCCACATGGTGGTCGAGGGCGCCCACGCCGTCGTCTCCATTCGCGAGCTCGGGCGGCGCCTTGGCGTGGAGACTCCCATCGCTGACGCCGTGTGGCAGGTAGTCCACGGCGGCGTTTCCGCCGATTCCGTGGCTGGGCTGCTTATGGGCCGCATGCCCACCGAAGAGTTCTATGGTATGGGCGGGCGTAAGCGCCCTGCCCGACATTCATCCTGAGAAAGGAATCCCTGTGCTTGACGATGTGATGATTGCTCCCTCGATTCTCTCTGCAGACCTCGCCAAGCTTGGGGAGGATCTGCGTGCCATTGAGGCGGCAGACTACGTGCACGTAGACGTCATGGACGGCCACTTTGTGCCCAACCTCAGCTGGGGCGTGCCGGTGCTCGAGGCCGTGAAGAGCTCCTGCGAGCTGCCGGCCGACGTGCACCTCATGGTCACCAACCCCGACGAGGTGGTGCCGTGGTATCTCGAGGCGGGCGCCGACGTGGTCACCTTCCACATCGAGGCCGCCACGCATGCCCATCGCATCGTCTCGGCCATCCACGAGGCGGGTGCCAAGGCGGGCATCGCCCTCAACCCGGCAACCCCCGTCTCCTCGCTCGAGGCCATCATCGACGAGCTCGACCTCGTGCTCGTCATGTCGGTGAACCCCGGCTACGGTGGGCAGAAGTTCATCCCGAGCTCGCTTCGCAAGCTCCGTCAGGTGCGTGTGCTGTGCGCCGAGCGCGGCGTTGACCCCATCGTTGAGGTTGACGGCGGCGTGAGCGCGGCCAACGCGGCTGAGATTGTGGAGGCCGGCGCCAACCTGCTCGTTGCGGGCAGCGCCGTCTATGGCCAGGCAGATCGCACGGCGGCCATCGAGGGCATCCGCGCCGCTGGCCGCGAAGGCATGGGCAGGAGGGCGTAGCGGGCGATGGAGCACGTCTATCTCGACTATGCGGCCTCCGCGCCCCTGCGCCCCGAGGCGCGCGATGCCTGGCTTGCCTATCACGAGCGCCCCTGCGGCCAAGCTAACCCCAACTCGCTGCACACGCTCGGCCGCGAGGCCGCGCGCGAGCTTGACGGCGCGCGCCGCGTACTTGTGCGTGCCCTGGGCGGCGGCTTTAGGCCGAGCGAGGTGATCTTTACCTCCGGCGGCACCGAGTCTAACAACCTGGCCTTGCTGGGCATGGCTGCCGCGGCCAGGCGCCGTGCGCAGAAGCGCTGCCGCGTGGTGCTCTCGGCCATCGAGCACGACTCGGTGCTCGACGTGGCGTCGCTCTTGCGGGGCCGTGGCTTTGAGGTTGAGCTGGTGCGCCCAAACCGCATGGGCGTCATCGAGCCGGCCGAGCTTTCCGCTGCTGTGGACGAGCGCTGTGCCCTCGTGAGCGTGATGGCCGCCAACAACGAGACGGGCGTGGTGCAGCCGGTGGGCGAGCTTGCCCGCGTGGCTCGCGCCTCAGGGGCGCTCGTGCACGTGGATGCCATCCAGGCGTTTGGGCGCATCCCGCTTGAGCTCGGCGAGGCCGACGCCGTCTCTATCGCCGCGCACAAGATCGGAGGTCCTGTGGGCGTGGGCGCCCTGGCGCTGCGCACCCGCTGTCCCTTTGAGCCCCAGAGCCTGGGCGGCGGCCAGGAGGGCGGCAAGCGTCCCGGCACGCAAGACGTTGCCGGAGCCGTTGCCTTCGCGGCAGCCGCCGAGGTGGTGTGCGCCTCGCTCGAGCAGACGCGTGCGCAGGTGGCGGCTTTGGCCAACGGCGTGTATGCGCGCCTCTGCGCCGGGGGCACGGGCATCATCCCCACCACGGCGCCCCAGGTAGACGAGGGCAAGCTCCCCGGCATGGTGAGCGTCATGGTGCCGAGCCTGGATTCCGAGACGCTCGTGCTGCAGCTCGACGCGCGGGGTTTTGAGGTCTCTGCGGGCTCTGCCTGCTCCTCCGGCTCGCTCGACGCGAGCCACGTGCTCATGGCCATGGGCATCGCCCGCGACAAGGCCCTGGGTTCGTTGCGTGTCAGCTTTGACGAGCGCGTGAGTGCCTCTGAGCTCGACGCCTTCTGCGACGCGCTGCTCGCCCTCGTGCGCGAGCTTGGCTAGGGGAGGCGCCATGCTGGTACAAGACGTGCTCGAGGCGCTTGCCGAGGCCTTCCCGCTCGAGCTGGCCGAGGACTGGGACAAGCCCGGGCTCTCCGTGGGAGACCCGGGCCGCGAGGTCACAGGCATTGCCTGCGCGCTTGACGCCACGCCCGAGAGCGTGCGGGCGGCGCGCGCCCGGGGCTGCAACGTTTTGGTGACCCATCACCCCGCCTTCCTCGAGATGCCCTTCCCGCTCACGCCGAGCATTCCTACCTCGGGCCTTGCGGGAGCGGTGGTGTATGAGGCCGTTCGCGCCGACGTGGCGCTCATTGCCATGCACACCAACCTCGACCGCTCCCCGCAGGCGCTTGAGCTCTGCGCCACGCTGATGCGGCTCCCTTATGAGCGCAGGCTTCAGGAGCCCAACGGCTACGGCGCGGTGTTGCGGGCGCAGGGCACGAGGCTCGGCGAGCTCGCAGACCGGTGCGCGGCTACGTTTCGCTGTGCGCCCACCGTATGGGGAGACCCTTCCCGGGAGCTTCGGCAGGTGGCGTTTTGCTCGGGCTCGCTCGGCGGCTTTGGCGCTGAGGCGCTCGCCCAGGGCATTGATTGTGTCGTTACGGGAGAGGCCGGGTATCATCGCGTCTCTGAGCTCGACCAAGGTGGCGTTGCCGTTATACTACTTGGGCACGATGCCTCGGAGCTGCCCTTTGCGGGGCTTTTGGCACAAACACTCAGCTCTGGGTTTGAGAACACCCGAATACAGGTCATAGACGAGGCGCCGCGCTGGCAGGCGTGGTGCGCCGGAAAGTGAGAACGTACATGTCCGAAGCAGCCGCGCTTATTCGCCTCCAGGAGATTGACCTGACGCTCATGCGCCTCAAGAAGCAGGCCGAGGCGCTGCCGCAAGCGCCCAAGATCGCCGCGGCGCGCGAGGCCGCCAAGAAGGTCGCGAGCCAGCTCACCAAGATCGGCGGCCAGCGCAAAGACCTCGAGATGGAGCTGCAAGACCTTGAGGAGGCAAAGCTCGAGGCCAAGGAGCGCTCCGTCATCATCAGGCAGGAGCTTGAGGCCGGCGGCGACGGCTACCGCACCGTGCAAGACTACGACGCCCGCCTGAGCTACTACGCCAAGCGCATCGAGAAGGCAGACTTCGACTCCGAGAAGGCCTTGGCCCAGCTCGAGACTGTCGAGCGCGCCGAGGCCAACGCCCGCGCGCTCAAGGAGCGCATCGAGGCGGAGGGACGTGCGCTCGAGCAGGCCTGGAGGCAGGCCGCGGCAGACATCACCGCGCAGGTAAAGGAGCTCGGCGCCGAGCGCGAGCGCCTCGTGGCCGAGGTGACCCCTGAGCTCATGCGCCGCTACGAGCAGGCCAAGAAGCGCTTCGGTGGCCTTGCGGTTGAGACGCTCGAGGGCAACAAGCCCTCCGCCTGCCGCGTTGCCCTGCAGCCGAGCTCTTACTCCGACATTCGCCGTGCGGGCTCAGACGTCACGACGTGCCCGTACTGCAAGCGCATCCTTATCGTCTCTCAGGAGGGGTAGGCTCCATGGAGTCTTCTCAGAACACCCAGGTGGCGGCGCCTCGCGTCGCCCTCTTTGTTTGTGGCGGCATTGCGGCCTACAAGGCGTGCGAGGTGCTGCGGGGCCTTCAGAAGCAGGGCGCCGAGGTGCGCGTTGCCATGACGCAGGAGGCGTGCCGCCTCGTTGGCCCCACCACGTTTGAGGCGCTGTCTGGCCACCCGGTGAGCCTTTCGGTCTTTGACGATGCCAGCACGCCCATCCCGCATATCGAGCTTGCCGAGTGGGCGGATTTGGCGCTCGTGTGCCCAGCCACGGCCAACGTCATGGCCAAGATGGCCCACGGCCTGGCCGACGACCTCGTGAGCACTGCGCTGTTGGCTTGCTCCTGTCCGGTGCTGGTGGCGCCTGCCATGAACGTGCACATGTGGGAGAACCCCGCCACGCAGACAAACGTGGAGCTGCTCCAGAGCCGCGGCATTGGGTTTGTGGGGCCCGTGGCGGGCCGTCTTGCCTGCGGCGATACCGGCACGGGCAAGCTTGCCGAGGTGGGCCAGATCGTCTCGGCGGCGCTTGCGCGCCTGCGCGCCTCGGGTGAGCTTGCTGGCAAGCGCGTCGTGGTGACGGCAGGCCCCACTCACGAGCCGGTAGACTCCGTGCGCTACCTTGCCAACGCCTCCTCGGGAAAGATGGGCTATGCCTTGGCCGAGGCGCTTGCCGCGGCGGGCGCCCAGGTGACGCTCGTCTCTGGCCCCGTGGCTCTGCCGGCGCCTGCCGGCGTTGCCGTGGTGCGCGTTACCACTGCCGCCGAGATGCTCGTTGCCGCAGAGGATGCCTTCGCCTGCGCCGATGCGGCCATTCTGGCTGCCGCGGTGGCAGACTACCGTCCGGCTCACCCCGCAGACCACAAGCTCAAGAAGGCCACCGAGCCTCTGGGCTCCCTTGAGCTCGTGGAGACGCAAGACATCCTCGCGCGCCTGAGCGCCGAGCGCGGCGAGCGTGTGGTCATTGGGTTTGCGGCCGAGACCTCCGAGGTCATCGAGCATGCGCAGAAGAAGCTTGCGCGCAAGGGCTGCGACCTCATCATCGCCAACGATGTCTCTGCGCCCGAGTCGACCTTTGGCTCCGACACCAACCGCGTGGCGCTCGTCTCCGCGCACGGCGTGGAGCGGCTGCCGCTCATGAGCAAGCCCGAGGTTTCCGCCGAGATTGCGCGCAGGCTTGCGGTGATGTTTGCTGGCGGCGAGCCGGTTGTGCCGGGTGGCGCGGCCACGGGCGCGGCCGGCTCTGAGCCCGCGGGCGCCTCGGATGCGGACATGTGCGACAAGACGCAGGTCATGCCCCACGTGGTGATTGAGGATGAGCCCCGTTGCTAAGCGTAGGCTGTCACATATCGAGCACGGGCGGCTTTGAGGCCATGGGCAAGCGGGCCTGCGCCCTCGGTGCCACCACGTTTGCCTACTTCACCCGCAACCCCCGAGGCGGCAACGCCAAGGAGGCAAGCCCCGAGGATGCCGAGCGACTTGTGTCCCTCATGCGTGAGCGGGGCTTTGGCAAGCTGGTGGCACATGCCCCCTACACGCTCAACCTCTGCTCGGCCAAGCCCGAGGTGCGCGAGTTTGGACATCGTGCCATGCGCGAAGACCTCGAGACGATGGAGCTCGTACCGAACAACTACTACAACTTCCATCCCGGCAGCCATACGGGCCAAGGTGCCGAGCGAGGCATCGAGCTCATTGCCGAGGGGCTCAACGAGGTGCTCACTTCTGGCCAGCGGACTCGCGTACTGCTTGAGACGATGGCTGGCAAGGGCACCGAGGTGGGGAGAAGCTTTGAGGAGCTTGCCCGCATCCTCGAGCTCGTGCACCACGACGAGCTCGTGGGGGTGTGCCTCGACACCTGCCACGTGAGCGACGGTGGCTACGACATCGCCGCCAGCCTCGACGCGGTGCTTGACGAGTTTGACCGGGTGCTGGGGCTCGATAGGCTGTGCGCCCTGCATCTCAACGACTCCAAAAACCCGGTGGGCTCGCATAAGGACCGCCACGAGCGCCTGGGGCTTGGGCACCTGGGGTTGGCGTGCTTTGCGGCCGTGGTCACCTGCGAGCGCACGCGCGAGCTGCCCATGATCTTGGAGACGCCCAACGAGGCGGCAGGCTATGCGGCGGAGATTCGTGCGTTGCGCGCGCTTGCGCAGGGGGCGGCCCTCGACGTGGTTGCGGCAACGCTTGACGAAGAACGAGACGGCGCCTAGGGCGCTTGGGGAGATACGGTTATGGGAATTCTCATCGGGTGCGAGCACCTGAGCCACGAGTGGCCGGGTAAGCGCGTGCTGAGCGACGTGACGCTGGGCATCAACGAGGGCGAGCGCGTTGGCATCGTCGGTCAAAACGGCGACGGCAAATCGACCCTGCTTCAGCTCTTGGGCCATGTCTTTGAGCCCGACGAGGGCTCGGTCACCTGGCGCGGCGGCATTACCGTGGGCATGCTCGGCCAGAGCGACAACCTCAACGATGACGAGACCGTGGGCCATGAGGTCGTCGGCGACATCCCTGAATACGAGTGGGCGAGCAACGCCGAGATTCGCCGCATCATCGCCGAGCTCATCGGCGACGTTGACTGGAACGCCAAGGTGGGGACCCTCTCTGGTGGCCAGCGCCGCCGCGTTGACCTCACGCGCCTGCTCATCGGCTCGTGGGACGTGCTGCTGCTCGACGAGCCCACCAACCACCTCGACATGGGCGCCATCACCTGGCTTGCCTCGCACCTCAACCACCGCTGGCAGCGCGGGAGCGGCGCGCTTGCCGTCATCACCCACGACCGCTGGTTCTTGGACGAGGTGTGCGAGCACATGTGGGAGGTGCATGACGGCGTGGTCGACCCGTTTGAGGGCGGCTACTCGGCCTACATCCAGCAGCGCATGGAGCGTAACCGCCAGGCGCAGGTGATGGAGGAGCGCCGTCAGAACATGCTGCGCAAGGAGCTTGCCTGGCTCTCTCGTGGCGCACAGGCGCGCTCGAGCAAGCCCAAGTTCCGCATCGAGGCGGCACGCGCGATGATTGCCGACGAGCCGCCGCTGCGTAACCCCCTCGAGCTCAAGCGCCTTGCCGTGAGCCGCCTCGGCAAGCAGGTCTTTGAGCTCAAGGGCGCAAGCGTTGCCTATGAGGGGCGCGTGGTGCTCGACCATCTCGACTGGCTCATTGGCCCGGGAGACCGCTATGGCATCCTCGGCGAGAACGGAGCCGGCAAGACCACGCTCTTGCGCTTGCTGACGGGTAAGGCGCACCCCACCTCGGGCCTTGTGAAGATTGGCAAGTCTGTGAAGCTCGGCATCCTCTCGCAGCACATCGACCTGCTTGAGGACAAGCTCAGCTGGCGCGTGCGTGAGCTTCTCGGACGCTACAAGAAGGGCTACGTCATTGGTGGCAAGGAGTACACGCCTACCAAGCTACTCGAGCAGCTGGGCTTTGACAAGCGCGAGCTCGACACGCCCATCTGCGACCTCTCCGGTGGCCAGGCGAGGCGCCTTGCGCTCATGTGCGTGCTGCTTGACGAGCCCAACGTCCTCATCCTGGACGAGCCAGGCAACGACCTCGACACCGACATGCTTGCCGTGATGGAAGACCTGCTCGACACCTGGCCCGGCACGCTTTTGCTTGTGAGCCACGACCGCTACCTCATGGAGCGCGTGACCGACGACCAGTATGCCCTCATTGGCGGCAAGCTCCGCCATTGCCCCGGCGGCGTTGACGAGTACCTCGGGCTCATTGGAACCCGCCACGGCTCTGGCGATACCTCTGGGCACGGGCCGGCTCCCAAGGCGCCGGTGGCGGCCAAGGAGGGCGAGGGCGCGCTGAGGGTCACTCAGGCACCAGCAGGCGCTCTCAGCAGCTCTGAGGAGTGGAAGCTGCGCAAGCAGCTCTCAAGCCTTGAGCGCAAGATGGAGACCCAGCGCGGGCGCATCGAGAAGCTCGAGGGCGCCATGGCAGGGGTTGACCCCACCGACTACGTGGCGCTCTCTGAGGCGCAGGATCGCGTTGCCGAGGGCAAGGCACAGCTTGAGGAGCTTGAGCTTGAGTGGCTTGAGGTCTCTGAGCAGCTGGGGGAGTGAGCCTCGCCGCCTTGTGTGCAGCGAGGGGCGTGAGACGGGAAGCCAGGCTTTGGCCTGGCTTCCTTTTTGCTTGGGGCGGCGCGTGGGGTTTTGGGCGGCGTATGCGCAGTGTGGCGCGTGCGGCTTGGGGTGGCGTACGCGCGGCACGGCGGCTGGTGGCTTGAACGCGCGGCCGCAAGGCAGACGTGCCATGCGGCCGCATATCTTGTTTAGGCTTGGGCGAGGGCTTTCGCGTCGAGCGCCGTTTTACGCCTGTGCTATACAAAAAAGCTCAGATACCGAAGTATCTGAGCTCGACCAAATCAATGGTCGGGACGACTGGATTCGAACCAGCGACCCCTTGACCCCCAGTCAAGTGCGCTACCAAACTGCGCCACGTCCCGTTCTATGTTGCCGCTCCTTGCGGCGAAAGAAACTATACAATGCCGGAAAGCGCGATGCAACAACTTTTTTAAAATGTTTTAGGCTCTGGCGCCACGAGGCAATGAGGTGGAGTGGCGTATCATTGGCAGCTCTGACACGTGACGTCATTGGAGTTCCATGCTGCGACTCACCCGATTCCTTGCGGGGTATGGCAGGGAGTGTTTTTTTGCCCCTCTGTTCAAGATGCTTGAGGCGGCGTTTCAGCTCGCGGTGCCACTCGTCATGGCAGCCGTGGTAGACCGGGGCATCGGAGGGGCAGACAGGGGCTTTATCATGCTGTGCGCCGCGGCGCTCGTTGGCATGGGCGTGGTTGGCTGGGCGTGCGCCGCCGTGGCGCAGTACTTTAGCGCCAAGCTCGCCTCGGGCTTTGGTACGGCCTTGCGCAACAGCCTCTTCGCGCACATCATGGAGCTCTCTCGCCCCGACGTCGATGAACTGGGCACCTCTACCCTCATCACGCGCCTTGCCAACGACACCAACCAAATCCAAGACGGCGTGAACCTCTTCTTCAGGCTCGTCCTACGCTGCCCCATCGCCATCTTAGGCTCCATTGCCGCCGCCTTTGCGGTCGATGGCCTGGAGGGCGCCCTCTTCTGCGTCGTGGCGGCGCTCGTGCTCGTGTGTGTGTGGCTCGTCATGCGCGTGACCGTCGTGCGGTACCGCGGCGTGCAGCAGCAGCTCGACGGCATCCAGAAGGCGTCACAGGAGCAGCTCGAGGGCATCCGCGTGCTGCGCGCCTTCACGCGTGAGGACGCCGAGCTTGCGGAGTTTGACGAGAAGGCCGCGGCGCTTCGCCATGAGCAGGTGGCCGTGGGCGACGTTGCGGCGTTCATGAACCCACTTACCTATGCAGCCGTGAACCTCGGCCTTTTGGCGGTGCTCTTTGCGGGCGGTGCTCGCGTGGGGGTGGGCGCGTTTACCCAAGGCGAGCTCGTGGCGCTCGTGAACTACATGTCGCAGCTCTTGGTGGAGCTGCTCAAGCTCACCAACCTCGTGAACTCCCTCTCCAAGGCCGAGGCCTGCGCCAAGCGCGTGAACGAGGTCTTTGATCGAAAGCCCTCCATGGTAGACGGCACCCTGAGCGCAGACGGCATCGAGGGAAGCATCGAGCTGCGAGGCGTGAGCTTCACCTATCCCGGTGGCTCTGCGCCCACGCTGCAAAACATCTCCCTTGCCGTGCGCCCCGGGCAGACCCTCGGCGTGATTGGCGGCACGGGCTCGGGCAAGTCCACGCTTGCGAGCCTGCTCATGCGCTTCTATGACCCAAGCTCGGGAGAGGTGCTTATCGGCGGCCGTAGCACCGGCTCGTATGAGGTGGCGAGCTTGCACGAGGCGGTCTCTTTGGTAGATCAGCGCCCGCGCCTTTTTGCCGGCACCATTGCCGAGAACCTGCGCTGGGCTTGTGCGGACGCCTCGGATGACGAGCTCATGCAGGCGCTCGGTGCGGCTCAGGCGCTTGATGTTGCCAGCGCCAAGGGTGGGCTTTCGGGCGAGGTGGAGCAGCTCGGGCGCAATCTCTCCGGCGGCCAGCGCCAGCGCCTCTCCATTGCCCGAACGCTCGTGCGCAGGCCCCGGGTGCTCATCTTGGACGACGCCTCCTCTGCGCTCGACCTCGCCACCGATGCCGCCTTGCGCCATACCCTGGCGTCTGAGTTTGCCGGCTCCACCAAGGTCATCATCTCCCAGCGCGTCTCTGCGCTTCGCCACGCAGACCTCATCGCCGTGCTCGACCAGGGGCGGCTCGCGGGCTTGGGCACGCACAAGGAGCTACTGGGCTCCTGTGAGGTGTACCAAGAGATCTGTGCGTCTCAGAACGAGGAAGGGAAGGAGTAGCCATGGCATTGAAGGAACAGGTGTCCGGCAAGGCCCTTCCCATCCTAGGTCGTGTCATAACCTATCTCGCGCCCCATCGCGCCAAGCTCGCGGCCTCTCTTGCGTGCTCCTGTCTCGTGGTGGTGAGCACGCTGCTTGTGCCGGTGCTCTCCGGACAAGCGGTCGATTGCGTGGTGGGCGCGGGCAACGTGGACGCCGCTCGGTTGTTTGGCGTCTTGCGCGAGCTTGCCCTGGCCATCGTGGTGACCATCGTGAGCCAGTGGCTGCTCACGGCGCTTACCAACCGCATCGCCTACGACGTGGTGCTCGACATGAGGACGAGCGCGTTTGCCAAGATCGCGCGTCTGCCTGTGTCATATCTCGACACGCACCGCCATGGCGACCTCGTGAATCGCATCGTCACCGACGTTGACCAGTTCTCCAACGGCCTCGTGATGACCTTCCAGCAGTTCTTCACTGGCCTGTTCACCATCCTCTTGACCCTCGTGTTCATGTTTGTGCTGAACGCCCCGGTCGCCCTCGTGGTGGTGTGTGTCACGCCGCTTTCCATCGTGGCAGCCAAGGCCATCGCGGGCCGCGGCTTTGTCTACTTTCGCGAGCAGTCGCTCAGACGCGGCGAGCTCATGGCTCTTGCCGAGGAATACGTGGGCGGGCGTGCGGTTGTGGAGACCTTTGACGCCCAGGCGCTTGTGCAGGCCCGCTTTGAGGACGTGGACGAGCGCCTGCGCAAGGCGAGCTTCAAGGCCGTGTTCTTCTCGGCGCTCGTGATGCCTACCACGCGTTTCGTCAACGCCATCGTCTACGCGGGCGTGGGCATCTTCGGTGCGTTTGCCGTGCTTGCCGGAACGCTTACCGTGGGCGGTCTTACGGCCTTTTTGAGCTACGCCAACCAGTACACCAAGCCCTTCAATGACATCTCCGAGGTTGTGACGGAGCTGCAGAACTCCCTTGCCTGCGCAGGGCGGCTGTTTGAGCTGCTTGACGAGGCCGAGGAGGAGCCGGACGCTCCCTGTGCCCTCGAGCTGGGCGAGGTGCGCGGTGCCGTGTGCCTTGAGCAGGTGAGCTTCTCGTACGTGCCCGAGAGGCCCCTCATCCGCGACTTCTCGCTTAGCGTTGCGCCGGGCATGCGCGTGGCCATCGTGGGGCCCACGGGCTGTGGCAAGACCACCATCATCAACCTGCTCATGCGCTTCTATGACGTCAACGCCGGCTCCATCACGGTTGATGGCCACGACATCCGCACGGTGACGCGCGGGAGCTTGAGGCGTGCGTGGGGCATGGTGCTGCAGGAGACGTGGCTCAAGGGCGCCTCCGTGCGCGAGAACATCGCCATGGGCAAGCAGGATGCGACGCTCGAGGAGGTGCGAGCCGCCGCGCGGGCAGCCTTTGCCGACGAGTTCATCATGCGCCTGCCGCATGGGTACGACACGGTGCTTAACGGCGAGGAGGCCTCCATCTCTGCCGGCCAGCGCCAGCTGCTCTGCATCGCGCGCGCCATGCTTGCCGACGCACCCATGCTCATCTTGGACGAGGCCACGAGCAACATCGACACGCGCACCGAGGTGAAGGTGCAGGCTGCGTTTGAGCGGCTCATGGAGGGTCGCACGAGCTTTGTGGTGGCGCACCGCCTCTCCACCGTCCAAAACGCGGACCTCATCGTCGCCATGCGCGACGGACAGATTATGGAGACGGGCACGCATGCAGAGCTGCTCGCCAAGGGTGGCTTCTATGCCTCGCTGTATAACTCGCAGTTTTCGTAAGGGAATCTTTCGGGCTTCTTACATTCCGGTCATGATGTTGTGCTGCGTGAATTAACTGGATGTCATTGCGGTACCATACCCTAGACCGGAAGGGCGGGTTGGTTCTTGCCCAAGTTCAAGAAAGTGAGACGTTCGTGAATCCATGGCTAGAGGAGAAGGTGCGCCAGGGCTTTGAGCCCAACGTCAACGCGCCCAAGGGAAGCTCAGAGAACCCCTCGAACCAGGTTCTTACGGTGGCTAACGTCATTACTGGCATTCGTCTCGTTCTCACCTGCGTGTTTCTGTACATGTTCGTTGCGCGCATCGATCGCGTGCTCGCCATCACCATCTACGCCCTTGCCGCCAGCACCGACTGGATGGACGGGCAGATTGCCCGCCGTACCCAAACTGTTAGCTGGTTTGGCAAGCTTCTTGACCCGGTGTGTGATCGCTTCCTGCTCTTTACGGGCGTGCTTGGCTTGGTGCTTACCGAAGAGCTCCCCGCATGGGTCGCCTTCTTTGTCATCGGGCGCGACGTATACCTCGCGATCGGTTCTCTCGTCGTGCGCCACTATCGCGAGCGCCCGGTTGACGTGGTCTATATCGGCAAGGTCGCCACGGCGCTTTTGATGTTTGGCTTCTGTGACCTGTTGCTTGGCGTGCCGGTGGTGCGCGGGCTTGACGTGGCATCTGTCCCTTGGTTGCCGGGCCTAGACGGATCGCCTGTGCCGCTCGGTCTCTTCTTTGTGTATGCTGGCTGCGTCTGCTCGGCGATCACGGCCGTTGTCTATACCATCGAAGGCGTTACCATCTGCCGCGCTGCGGTGGCGTTGGGGAGGAATCGTTCATGAGCCAGCTTGTGGCAAGTGTCTTGGGCGGGCGCCTGCGTGCCTTGGGTCTGAGGCATGTCACGTGGCTGTGCGCGTCTGGGCTGGTTGGTTCCCTCTGCCTGGTTGTTGCCGTGGCTCTTCTCGTCTCCGCCCCTGCGCTTGCGCAGGATGCGGAAGGACCCGAGCTCACCGAGGCCCAGGCGGCGCTGCTCGTTGACTCCGAGGGCAACGTGCTCTTTAGCAAGAATCCCGAGCAAGAGATTGCCATGGCCTCCATAACCAAGGTCATGACGGCGGTGGTTGCCCTTGAGAGCGGCAAGGACTTGGATGCCGCGTACCAGCTCCAGGGTGTTTCTCTCCCTGAGGAGGCCATCATCGCGGGCTACAAGGAGGGCATGAGCTCGACGCTGCGCGATCTTTTGCGCGTGATGCTCGTGAAGTCTGCCAATGACGCGGCCTCAGAGGTGGCGATTGCCGTTGCGGGCTCTGAGGATGCCTTTGTCCAGATGATGAACGATAAGGCGCAGGCGCTGGGCATGTCGCACACGCATTTCATGAATCCTCATGGGCTTGATGCCGAGGGGCACTATTCGTGCGTGCAAGACCTTGTGAAGCTCGGCCGCTATGCGCTTACCCGTCACCCCTTCATTGCCGAGACGGTGCAGCTGGGGGAGGTCTCGGCACCTGTGGGCGAGGTGATGGCATCCTTTGAGACCACAGACGAGTTCCTGCTCGAATACCCCGGGGCGCTTGGGATAAAGACGGGCGTGGGGGATAGCGCAACGAGCTTTCTGGGCTGTGCCCGACGCGATGGAACGACGCTCTATTCGTGCGTTCTTGGGTGTACCACCAAGGAGGGTCGTTTTACCGACACCGAGGCGCTGTTTGACTGGGCGTGGGGAACCTATCGCCACTATGAGCTCGCGGGGGCTAACTCGGCCCAGCTTGTGCCCTTTGCGTATCACTTTGGGCTCTCGTGCGTATCTGCGGCAGACGCCACCACGCCAGGGCTTGTGTGGCCACAGGGAGGTGCCACCACATTCCAGCGCATCATGACGGTGCCACGTACGTACTCTGTGCCCTCGAGCGCGCTCGGCGTGTGCCAATGGCGCCAAGACGGGCGTACGGTCGGTACGGCTAGCTACTCTACGGCACCCGTCCTTGCGCCCTCATACTCGGGCTTTGGCCTGCTCGACTGCTCGCGTTATATTCAAGAGCGGCTTTTGGACGCCGCTTAAGGAGGTCCCATGTACGCTATTACCACTACAGAGGCGCCCCGCGCCTTTGGTGCAAGCTCGCAAGGAACCACTTCGGCACGCTTCGTGTTTGTCTCGGCGCAGCTTCCCGTTGACCCGGCGACGGGGGATCTGGCAGAAGGTGGGGTGGGTGCGCAAACCTCGTGCTGCATCAGAAACATCGCCGCGGTGCTGGCCGAGCTCGAGCTTACGCTCGCAGATATCACCAAGACCACCGTCTTTCTCACGAGCCTCGCCGACTTTGAGGAGATGGACGAGGCATATGCGGCTCGGTTCCCCAAGCCCAACCCCGCGCGAACCATCGTGGGGGCGAGCGAGCTTCCTGCTGGCGCCGCCGTTCAGATTGAGGCCATCGCGTGCCGCTAAGCGCCCTCAAATATGAAAAGGCGAGTATACTAAGGTAAGTTTCAACGAATTTGGGGGATACCATGCAGAACGAACAGGACACCATGAACGCTGCGGAATCGACCACCATCTTCTGCATGCCGGCCACCGATGCCACGGTGCCCGATCTCATGGGCGGCGTCCGTCCGTCTTCGCCTACGCTTACCATCATCAAGGGGCCGCAGACTGGTCAGACCTTCGCGCTTGACGCTGCGGAGATCTCCATCGGTCGTGACCCTCAGAGCAGCGTCTTCTTGAACGATATGACGGTTTCTCGCCACCACGCCATGCTGCGCATCAATGGGATTACCGCCACCATCGAAGATTTGGGTTCGCTTAATGGCACCTGGGTTGATGGTGCCATCGTCAACAACGCCATGCTGCAGGACGGTTCTACCATCCAGGTGGGTACCTTCCGTATGGTGTATCACACGATGCGCACCACCACGCGTATTGCCACGGGGGAGTAGCATCATGGCCGATGCCGGCTACCTCACCATTGGCAAGGTGGTCAAACGTCTACAGGCCCAATACCCAGACCTCTCCGTCTCTAAGGTCCGGTATCTTGAGGACGAGGGGCTGTTAACACCCTCCCGGACGCCGGGAGGGTATCGTTTGTATAGCGCTCGCGACGTGCGTCGCCTTGAGACCATCCTCCATCTGCAAAAGACCAAGTTCTTGCCCCTATCGGTCATCAAGAGCGAGCTCGACGGCAAGAAGGAGGCGCCTGAAGACGCGATGGCGGCAGGGGGCGTGGAGGCTTCTGAGCCAGACCCCAGCTTGCACGTTGACCCTGATGCCGAGCGCGAGCTGCATCCCATTGAGAAGATGCCTGAGGTGCTTGGCGTGAGCATTGGGTTTGTGCGAAGCCTTGCCGAGTGCGGCATCATCGGGCTGGTGCGCTCGCCCCATGGCCGCGACTTGGTGCGTGGCCAAGACTTGCGGCTGATCCGTGCCTGTGAGGAGCTGAGGCGCTTTGGCATCGAGCCTAAGAACCTGCGCCAATACATTGCGGCGGCAAACCGCGAGTCCATCATGTTTGAGCAGGCACTCGCCTCGCTTTCCCGCCATCAGGGCGAGACCGAGACCGATCGAAAGTTTCGTGCAGACCAGGCGTTTGACCGCATGTTCGACCTCACGAACGTCGTGCGCGGCTCACTGTTGCGTCGTGCGCTAAAGGCCACCTTGCCATCTGGTTATTAGCGAGACTGCTTGTCCTCGCTTAGCTACTTCCTAGGGAGACATCATGTCACAGGAAACCCCGTTCGCCTACGAGCACCTCGTTGTTGACATTCCGGACTATCCGGAGCCCGGCGTGGTCTTTAAGGATATCACGCCGCTCATCTCTGACGAGCACGGCCTTGCTGCCTGCGTTGATGCCATGGTTGACCATTTCTTGGGGATGGGCATCAACAAGGTTGTCGGCTCCGAGGCGCGAGGATTTCTTATCGGGGCGCCGGTGGCGTATCGCTTGGGTGCTGGATTTGTGCCGGCGCGCAAGCCCGGTAAGCTTCCCCGTGAGGTGTACTCGCAGCGGTATGCCCTTGAGTATGGCACTGACGAGCTGCAGATTCACAAGGATGCTCTCACGCCCCCGGACAAGGTGCTCATCGTAGACGATCTCATCGCTACGGGCGGCACTACGGTGGCGACGGCCAAGCTTGTTGAGCAGACTGGCGCCCAGATCGTGGGCTTCTCCTTCATCCTCGAGCTTGCCTTCTTGAACCCGCGCGAGGTGGTTGCCAAGGAGTACAACCAGGACGTCTATTCGCTCATCAAGGTTCACTAGCATCTATGGTGCGTGGCCTCACATCCATTGCGTCTCGCTTGGCAGGGGCGGTCTTTGGCACTATGCCGGGGGCTGCCTCTCGCTCTGTTGTGCGTGATCCCGCCCTGCGAAGGCTCTCTGGTCGCTTTCAGGTGAGCCTCGTGTGGGAGGGTGCGCTTGTGGGGCTTCTCACGGGTCTCATCATCGCGGCGTATCGCCTTGGACTGAGTTGGGCAGGCCGTATCGTAGCCGCTGCCTCCACGGCCATGCACGAGAACCCGCTCATGGTGCTTGCGTGGATGGCATGTTCCGCCGTACTTGTCGTGCTTGTGGGGCTGCTCATTCGCTGGGACCCAGATACGGCGGGCTCGGGTATCCCGCAGGTTGATGCCGAGGTTATGGGCGCCAAGTCCATGCGCTGGGCGCGCGTGCTTCCCGTCAAGTTTGTCGAGGGAATCATGACGGCACTGGGAGGTCTTTCCCTTGGACGCGAGGGCCCATCCGTGCAGCTTGGCGGCATGGTGGGCAAAGGCGTGTCGCAGCTTTTGGCACGCGGAAGGGGAGAGGAGCGCCTGCTTGTGAGCTGTGGCGCTGGCGCGGGTGTTGCCGCTGCATTCCATGCGCCGCTTACGGGCGTCATGTTCACCCTTGAGGAGATCCACAAGGTCTTCTCGGCGCCCCTCATCATCTCCGTCATGTCATCCGCGGTCATTTCGGATTATGTCGCGTCCCAGATTTTGGGGCTTGAGCCTTCCGTGGCGTTTAGCATGCCGGGAGAGATCCCGCATGGCGTGTATGCGTACCTCGTTCCGATGGGCGTCATGCTTGGGCTTCTTGGGGCCGCCCATAACGCTGGAATGTTTGCGGTCCAAGACGCCTTGAACCGCGTGCGTAGGGGAGCGCCCTTTCTGCGCCTTGCGCTTCCGTTTGCCTGTGCGGTGAGTGTGGTGTACGCAGCTCCCATTTTGACGGGCGGCGGAGATGCCATAGTCGAGCTCTTATCCCAGCCTGCCGGGCTTGGCTTCGCGGGCCTGTTTGCGCTTTTGGCCGGAAAGTACCTGTTTACCTGCCTTTGCTTTGGCTCTGGAGCACCGGGAGGCACGCTGTTTCCCTTGGTAGTGTTTGGAGCGCTTTGCGGGGCCTTGCTGGGCATGCCGGCCTTGTCGCTCTTGGGCCTCGACTCGTCGCTCCTAAAGAACTTTATGGTGCTGGGAATCGCCGGCTTGTTTGCGGGCGCCGTGCGTGCTCCCGTGACGGCCGTCGTCTTGGCATTTGAGCTTACGGGTAGCCTCTCGGCGCTGCTGTCGCTTTCTGTGGTGAGCGTGGTTGCCTATGTTACGGCTAACCTCTGTGGCGTCGATGCGTATTACGAGCATCTTCTGGCGCGGCTGTTGGGCGTGAGCTCAGATGAGGCCCATACGCGTTGGCAGGCACATGGCAGGCAGTTGCATGAATATGTGGTTCAGGATGGCTCTCCGCTGAGTGGGCTGGCTGTGGCCGACGTTTCGTGGCCTGAGCATACGCTCGTGGTGAGCATTGACCGCTGTGGTACGGATATGGTGCCTCACGGAGACACGGTTATTCAGCAGGGAGACAGGCTGCTCGTGTTGTTTGCAAGCGAGGCGTCACCCAAGGCGGAGGCCCGAGTGCGTTCGCTGTGCGTCTAGTATGGCGTGCGATAGTAGCCGAAAGCCACGCCTGACCTTGCATTTGGCCGGCAGGGGCTGCTGGCTTCTGGCGTAGCCGGAAGCCACGCCTGACCATGCATTTAGCCGGCAGCACTGGTGACCTCAAGCTTAGCCGGCAGCCGCTACTGCCTCAGATTTAGCCAAAAGTCGCCACTGATCTCAATTTGCTTTAGCGGGAGCCCTCGCATGCAACTACAGACTCAGGTACTCGATTGACGCATCAGGGGACGGTTGCCTTGCGTGGAGAAAGGTCTGTCGTAGAGAAGAAGGTACCTTCTGTATCGATTCTTCAAGTTTACATAAGATATATTATCAGACTTACTATATAAGCCATATGGGGGAGGGCATAACCAAGAATCTGTCGCTCCTTGGCTCTGAAGCCCGCGTTGATTATTATCTTGCTGCGAGCAGCAATGAGCATCGCTTCTTAGCATGCTGCGCACGATTCGAAGCTCTGAGGCGCTCCTGGAGTCTGAGCGCCTCAGAGCCGAAGTTTGCCAGCGGCTGTCAAGGCTCAGTGGCTGTCTAGGTATGCCGCGGCACTGGTTGCCGCGATGGCCCCATCGGATGCGGCGGTGATCACTTGGCGCAGCACCTTGTTGCGTACGTCGCCGGCGACGTAAAGCCCAGGGGTCTTCGTAGCCATATGTTCGTCAGCCTCGATCGAGCCATCAGATGCAAGCTCCACAAATGGCTTTACGAGCTCTGTTTGCGCCTTGTGTCCGACAGAGACAAAGATGCCAAAACTGCCAGGCTCGTGCGTCTCGGTATACTCTGCTCCCGTTTCGTTGTTAACGAATGTCAGCTCGGAAGGAAACTGCTCTCCTGCTATGCGACGGATTGAAGTTAGGTACCTAACTTCAATCTTCTCATGCGAAGTAATGCGATCCTGAAGCGTCTTCACGGCGCGTAGGTGGTCTTTCCTTACGACCATCGTGACCTTGCGTACAAACCGTGCGAGAAACAAGGCCTCCTCGCAGGCGCTGTTCCCGCCTCCAACAATAAATACTTGCTTGTTGGCATAGAACATGCCATCGCAGGTGGCGCAGTATGAGACTCCCCTGCCTTTGAAGGTGTCCTCACCCCCAAATCCGGCAGTTCTGGGTTCGGCGCCAGCTGCATAAATTACGGTACTGGCCGTAACATCCCCTTCGTAGCCTGTTACGGTAAACGTTCCGTCGTCGTTGCGCGAAAGCGCCGTGATGGTGTCGTAGATAACCTCGGTGCCGAGATTCTGGGCGTGATCGTGCAGCTTGGAGCCAAGCTCTGCCCCTGTAATGGCTTCTAGGCCAGGATAGTTGTCCACGACGTCGGTTGTGGATATCTGGCCCCCGAAGACCCCTTGCTCTATAAGGGCGGTGTCAAGGCCGGCACGGGTGGCGTAAATGGCAGCCGTAAGGCCGGCGGGACCCCCGCCGACGATCAGCGTATCGTAGTGCTTCATTGGTTCTCCTATGCTAGGCAAGCGCGATACTTGCATGGCTTATCTTGTCTTAGCCCGTGTACCCAGCCCTTTATGTCTTTATGCGCCTGCGGAATGAGCTTTGAAACCGGTGTTTCAGCCTTTGGATTGTGGATGTCGCTGGCTCATAACGCTCCAAGCCCTCGCAGGTGGACACCCAGCGGCATTCTTGTGTGCTGCGTTGGTCATGGCGAGCAAATTTGCAGATAGATCGATGGTAGAAACTGCCCGACTTGCGAATGCACCTTAAAGATGCCTCGCTGACTGAAAGCGCCTGACATGCCTACGAGCTATAAGCAAGGCAAGCACTTGCGTAGGGGCAGCGTGTGTAGACGCTGCATACGCAAAGGCGGAATGAGACTTCTCGCCCCATTCCGCCTTAGGTGGAAGCTGCCGAATTGGCAGCTCGCTATGAAGAAGCCTCGGGCTCAGCGCATGAGCTAGGCAATGATGAAGTACACAAGGAAGGCGGCAACCGCAACCCACATGAGCGGCTTGATCTTCTTGATCTGGCCCGTAACGGCTGCGACGATCACGTAGGCGATAAAGCCAAAGCCGATGCCATTGGAGATGGAGTACGTGAACGGGATACCGGCGGCAATGAGGAACGCCGGGAAGCCCTCAAGCAGGTCAGACCAATCGATCTCAGCGACCTCTCCCATCATGAGGAAGCCCACGAAGACGAGGGCGCCGCAGGTAGCGGCTCCGTTGACTACCGAGATGACCGGCGAGAAGAAGGCAGCCAGAATGAACAGCACGCCCGCGGAGATAGAGGTGAGGCCTGTGCGGCCGCCGTCGGCAGCGCCAGAGGCAGACTCGACGAAGGTTGTGATGGAGGAGCAGCCAAAGAGGCCACCTGCAGCGGCAGCGGCAGAGTCAACGAGAAGGATGGGCTTGATATCCTCGACGCTGCCGTCCTCATTGAGGAAGTCTCCCTGCTTGGCCACGGCCATGGCAGTTCCCATGGTGTCAAAGAAGTCGCTCATCATAAGCGAGAACGCAAACACGAGCAGCGTGGGGTTGGTGAGAACCTTTACGATGCCCGTGACTCCCGCTTCATCGGCCTGGAAGGGTGCGCCAAGGGTCGTGAAGTCAAGGCCGGAGACAATGGCCGTGGGGGCCTGCGTGAGGCCCAGGGGAATGCCGGCAAGAACGGCAACGACGATGCCAAGGAGCAGCGAGCCGGGCACGTTCATCGAATAGAGGATGACCGTGGCGATGATGGACGTAAGGGCCATGAGGAAGGTGGGGCTTGCAACGTCACCGAGGGCAACCATGGTGGACTCGTCAGCAACGATGATGCCACCGTCCTTGAGGCCTATCATGGCAATGAACAAGCCAAGGCCAACGGAGATGGCGTGGCGCAGGGAAACAGGGATGGCATCCATGATTGCCTCGCGCAGGCCACAGAGGACGAGCACCAAAATCGCAATGCCCTCAACGAAGATGACGGCGTTTGCCGCATGCCAGTCGCCGCCCGAAAGGGGCACGAGCGTAAAGGCAACGATGGCGTTGATGCCCATGCCGGAAGCGCAGGCAAGGGGCCTGTTTGCGAAAACGCCCATGAAGATGGTCATGATGCCGGCACCTATGCAGGTGGCCGTTACCGCGGCGGACGAGGGGATGCCTGCAGCCTCAAGAAGCGAGGGGTTAACGGCAATGATGTAGGCCATAGCCAAGAACGTCGTGATGCCAGCACGGAGCTCCTGGCCTAGGCTTGAGCCTCTCTCGCCAAACTTGAAGAACTTTTCCACGAGTTACCTCACTCATCTGCCGCTCTGAAGCGCGGCACCATGGGACACCATCGGGATGCCCCTTCCTTAGGAGCGCAGTTGCCTTATGGCTGCGCTCCAAATAGCAAAGGCGGGCAAAACACCCGCCAAAGCAACCTTACTGGACGCCGCTAGAGCCAAAGCCTGAGGCGCCACGATCTGTGGTGTCGAGCTCGTCAACCTCAACAAGGGTGACAACCGGCACTTTTTGAATGACGAGTTGGGCTATGCGCTCGCCCTTCTCGATGTGGATAGGCCGGGTGCTGTCGAGGTTGACAGCACAAACTTTGAGCTCACCACGGTAGTGAGAATCGATGAGGCCCGGAGTGTTTGCCATAGAGAGACCCTCGCGCAGGGCAAGGCCACTGCGAGGCTGTACAAAGCCCGCGTAACCCTCAGGAATGGCGATGGCTAGCCCAGTAGAGACGAGGCGCCTCTCGAGGGGTGCGAGCACGACGTCTTCATTAGAACGAAGGTCAAGGCCAGCATCTCCCTCATAGGCATACGTTGGGAGCTCAACCGTGGGGTCGAGACGCTTGATGGGCATCACGATGTTGTCACTCACCAGAAAGCCTCCTCAGCTCCTTGGAAAACTCCTCGATATCCTTGAAGTCGCGATATACAGACGCAAAGCGCACGTAGGCTACCTTGTCAATGCCGAGAAGCTTGTGGAGCACCATCTCGCCCAAATCGCTTGAGCTAACCTCGGTGATACCGCGGTCGCGAAGGTCTGAGGCGATCCCTGCGATGAGCTCATCGAGCGTCTCTATGGGAACGTCTCGTTTGACCGTTGCTCGCACAAGGCCGCGCATGAGCTTCTCGCGATCAAAGGGCTCTTTGGCGCCATCGTGCTTAAGCACCGTGAGCGGCAGCTCTTCTCGACGCTCATACGTTGTAAAACGAAAACCGCACGACTCGCACTCGCGACGCCTGCGAATAGAATCGTTGTTCTCGGCAGGGCGAGAATCAACTACCTTGGATTCCTCGCATCCACACTTTGGACAGCGCATGGTCTCCCCTCGCATGATTCAATCAACAAAAAGAAATCATACCATATCTTGATATATAAAGGCAGATAAAGGGCTATATGCTATGCAATTATCAAGCTACTTGATTCGTTTATGGCCTATGCAGAGGCGCGAGGGACAATAAGCGTCTGGCCAACACTTAGCATGGAGGTGCCGAGGTTGTTGCGCTGAGAGATCCAGCGCGCCGTTTGGGCCACGGTGAGGCCTTCGATGGGATGGGCTACGGCGATGTCTTGTAGCCCATCGCCTGCGTGCACCACCTCGGTGGCTTCTGCAACCGAGGTGGTGCACTGGGCGACGTATGCCTCGCTCGTGCGTGCCGTGAAGAGCCAGGCCATGATAAGGCAGAGGGCGACAGAGGCGACGGCAAGCATTATCGAGCGGTTGTAGTTCGTAGAGATGCGATGCGCGGGTGCGATTGCCTGGCGCCTATGCGGGCGCGGATCTGAGACCGCCGGTCGCTTGGCGGCATGGGGACCTCCCGGAACGAGACGAAGTGTGGGAGCCTTGTACGCGAGAGCTGAAGTGCCTGAAACGTACATGGAGTAGTTCGTTGCGCTCATGATCAAATCCCCTTCCGCGATTCGTTGGCATAGGTATAACGACATTAGCGGACAATAATATATGGGAACGAATGTTCTTACATTGCTTAGTATGTACGAACAGATGTGCGTGTCAAGTGAAATCAGAACATTTGTTTGAACTTATAGGCGAACGAGTGTATGATTGCCTCAATCAAGTAAAGGAGGAGCCATGACCCGTTCAAACGTGTCTAAAAGACAGCTTGAGGCTTACGAGTACATATGCTCATACACCCGTGAGCATGGGTTCCCTCCCTCGGTTCGAGAGATTGGCCAAGCCATCGGCCTTTCTTCGCCCTCAACGGTGCACTCGCATCTCAAGAAGCTTGAAGAGGCGGGATATGTGCGTCGCGACCCCAATAAGCCCAGAACCATCGAGATTTGTGGGCCTGGTTGGGATCCCGTTTCTACCACGAGCGGCATCGCCACCGTCTCTCAAAACCTCGATGAGAACTGCGTGTGCCTTCCGCTTGTTGGGCGTGTTGCCGCGGGTACGCCTATCCTTGCCGAGCAAAACGTTGAGGAGAGCCTGACGTTGCCCACATCCATCGTGGGCGACGCTAGTTCGTTTGTGCTTCGCGTTCGCGGCGAGTCCATGATCAATGCCGGCATCTTTGACGGTGACTACATTGTGGTTAAAGAGCAGCACGATGCCCACAATGGCGAGATAGTCGTTGCCCTCATCGATGATTCAGCTACGGTAAAAACGTTTTATCGGGAGCAGGGGCGCATCAGGCTTCAGCCGGAGAATGACGCGATGGAGCCCATTTATGCCGAGAATCCCACCATTTTGGGACGTGTTACGGGTCTCTTCCGTTCTCTCTAGGGCTTCGATACGTCACCGTGCGAGCCTGAGACACTAAATAAGAGACTGCAAGGAGCGTTGCAATGACGGTGGTTTACGAAGAGCCGACAGTGCAAGCTATCCAGCAGGCTGCATTTGAGCGCACCTGCGTCCCCTCTTGTGGCATGGATGAGCGCGCTACGGCTGATATGCAGGAACGTGGCGGGGCAAGCCGTCCCGACCGTATTCGCGGGTTTGACGTCATTCGCGGCTTCTCGGTTATCTCAATGGTGCTCTTTCATTTTTGCTACGACCTTGTGTATCTGTGGGATGCGCCGGTTGCATGGTTTGCCCCTCCCCTGCAAGACATATGGCGCGCGTCAATCTCTTGGGTGCTTATCGCGCTTGCGGGAATCATGTGTGCCTATTCGCGTAACAATCTCAGGCGTGGGCTGAGGTATCTCATGCTGGCGCTTGCCATCTACCTGGCTACCGCCCTGGCACGAGTTGATGTGCCCATCAGCTTTGGCATCATCTACTGCATGGGGTTCAGTACGATGCTCGTATGGCTCTTGCAGAGGTTTGGCTTTGGTGAGCGGCGCAGCTGGTGCTCTTGGCTGCTTGCCGCATGCCTGCTCGCTCTCTTTCTGGCTACACTTGCCGTCCCCAGTGGCTTGTTTGGGCTCGCGTGGATGGGTGGTCCGAGCGTGCGCGTGCCGGCTGGCTTGTATCAGTCAGGCGTTCTGAGTTGGCTAGGTTTCCCGGGTCCGCAGTTTGCTTCGGGCGATTATTACCCGCCTATCCCCTATGCGCTCTTGTTTGCGGCGGCCTGTGTATGGTGGCAGGCCTCGGAGCACGCGATCGTTAAGCGCTGGATGTCTGGCCTCACGTGCGCGCCGCTTGAGTGGGTGGGGCGCCATCCGCTGAGCATCTACGTGCTGCATCAGCCTCTGTTGCTTGCTCTGAGTTACCTGCTTGCGAGCTGTGCGTGGAGTGCCTAGAGCGCTTGCCAAACCATCTTTGGTGCCCCAATCGCTCAAGCCGCCTCTTCGAAAATAGCGCCCGTCCTGCCACAAGCAAGACGGGCGCTCAAAGCCTAGCTCAACAAACTCCCCGATTCGGAAACCTTAGCCCAGGAGCTCCTTGACGTCGAGGGCAATCATGAGCTCCTCGTTGGTCGGGATGACCATAACGCGAATGCTGGAATCCTCGGTGGAGATGACGCGGGGCTCGCCAGAGCGGACGGCGTTCTTTTCGGCGTCGATCTTGGCGCCCATCCACTCGAGGCGCTTGATGACCTCGGAGCGCATGAGATCGGAGTTCTCGCCGACGCCGGCGGTGAAGACAAAGGTGTCAACGCCCTGCATGGCCTGAATCATGCAAGCACACTGGGAGGCAACGCGGTAGCTCCACATGTCGATGGCGAGCTGGCAGCGCTCGTTGCCCTCGGCGGCACCCTGCTCGATGTCGCGGCAGTCGCTGGAGATGCCAGAGATGGCAAGCAGGCCAGACTTCTTGTTCATCATCGTGTCGATCTGGTCGATGGTGTAGCCGCCCTCGCGCACGAGATAGAACACGGTGGCAGGGTCGATGGTGCCGCAGCGGGTGCCCATCACGAGGCCGTCAAGCGGGGTGAGCCCCATGGTGGTGTCCATGCACTTGCCATCCTCGATGGCGCAGAGGCTGGCGCCGGAGCCGAGGTGCAGGCTCACGACCTTGTGGGCCTCGTGGTTGGTGAACTCGTCAACAGTGCGCCAGATGAAGCGGTGGCTGGTGCCGTGGGCGCCGTACTTGCGGATGTGGAGATCGTCAACGACGTCCTTGGGCAGGGCGTAGTTGTGAGCCTCCTCGGGCATGTTGTAGTGGAAGGAGGTGTCGCACACGATGACGTTGCCAACCTCGGGCATGGCCTTGCGGCAGAGCTCGATGACGTCGGCCTCGGCGTAGTTGTGGAGCGGGGCGAGCGGGGCAACCTCACGAACCTTGGCGAGCACGTCGTCGTCAACAACGGCGGACTCGGGGAAGTACCAACCACCCTGAACGACACGGTGGCCAATGCCGTCGATCTTGAGGTTGAGGCCCTTGAGGTTCTCGAGCACCCAGTCGATGGCCTCCTTGTGGGTAGGCATGGCAACCTTGGTCTCGACCTTCTCGCCACCCATCTCGCTGTGGCCCACGAAGGAGCCGGAGATGCCGATGCGCTCGCAGTTACCCTTGGCGAAGACCTCCTGGGTATCCACGTCGAGCAGCTGATACTTGAGCGAGGAGCTACCTGCGTTGATGACGAGAACGTTCATGTGTTATGACCCTCCATGTGTAGGCCTGCTAATGCAGTTGACCATTTTACAGCGACAACCACAAATGTGAAACGAAATTGTGTGTAATACAGTGCCGGTACGGTTTATGTGCGGATCGGCGAGCTGTAATGGAGGCCCAGGCGCTTTCAAGCGGCAGGCTCAGCAAAAAAGAGGCGGCCGCGCGACGTAGGTCAACGCGGCCGCCTCTGGCGTCGGTTCTTGTGGAGCCGTGGCGCCATCGGGCTATGGCCTACAGCATGGAGCCAAAGTCGCTCACCATGATCTGGCCGGTGAGCGCACGGCTCTCGTCGCTCGCAAGGAACAGGGCGATGTTGGCAACGTCTTCGGGCGTGCAGCTCGGGCTCTGCATGTTGGAGTGGGTGGCCATGGCGCCAATCATGTCAGGATCAAGCTCGGCAGGATTGATGTCGTTGGTCATGGGCGTGAGGATGTTGCCCGGGCAGATGGCGTTTACGCGAATGCCTGTGGCCTGGAAGCGCAGCGCGGCGTTCTTGGTCACGCCCACAATGGCTGCCTTGGAGGATACGTAGGCAGCGCCGCCAAAGCCCTTGGCACCGGCGACGGAGGCAACGTTGACCACGCTGGCGCCCGCCTGCATCTTCTGGAGGGCGGCGCGCATGCAGCGCATGGTGCCCTTCTGGTTAATCTCCACCACCCAGTCGAGGTCTTCGTCGGTATAGCGGTCGATGGGCTTCAGGCCCTTCTCGAGCACGCCGGCGTTGTTCACGAGAATGTCGAGCTTGCCGTAGGTGGAGATGGCGGCCTCAACGAGGCGCTCGGCATCGCCGGGCTTGGAGATGTCTGCGGCGATGGGCAGGGCGTCGCCCATGGCGCCACGAATCTCGCTTGCGACCTCGGTGAGCGCGGCCTCGCGGCGTGCCGCCATGACGACCTTGGCCCCCTCGGCAGCAAACAGCCTGGCAATGGCGGCGCCAACGCCGGAGTTTGCACCTGTGACGATGGCAACCTTACCCTCAAGACGCTTCATGACTTCCTCCTTGCACGTGTTTGTACGGTCCAGACGCTAAAGACGGTAGATAATTTGATAGCGCAGCGCCACCAGAAATCGACGGTTGGCCAGGCGCTGTTCGGCAGGCGAGCCTCCTTGCGGCAAACAAAAAGGCGAACAGCCATAAGCCGTTCGCCTTACAACAATCTAGCAACCGCAGGGGTGGGCCGGGGCATCGTCACGGAAGTGAGAGTTCTCGGTGGGGTCCTTCATGCACAGGTGCGGCACAGCGCTCACATAAGCGCCGGGAAGCGCGAGGATGTTGGGGTTGTCGCCCACATACTTGCGCTTGGCGTCCTCGATGGCCTCCTCAAAGGTCGGGCGCGTCTTGAGGCCCATGGTACGGGCGATGCCCGGCTTCTGAGCACCCACAATATAGGTGGCGCTGAGGTACTTCTCGGCCAGGTTGCCGCACGTCATCATCGAGAAGCCGTGGAACGGGTGGAAGGCGTGCGCGAAGCGATACTTGCGGATGTACTCCTCGTTGGTCGCGAAGTACTCGCCGTACTTGATCATCTCGTCGAGCGTGTTCATCTTGTCAGACTGCCACAGCTCCCACTGCTCGCGCAGGTACGGCCAGCGCTCGTCGTGGAACCAACCATCGCAGTAGCTCGCGATGATGAAGACGCAGTGGTCGGACAGGATGCGCTTGTGGCGGATGACCTGGGCGCTCACGGCCTGCATCATTTGGATGGGGTTGGTGCCCATGCCGTCGCCGTAGTGGAACTTGGTCGGCATGCCCATGACCACAATATCGTACTTCTTCTCAGCCCAATGCACATAGGTGCGCTTGTCAGCCGTCTTCCAGGCGATGGGCTGCATCTCGGCCGCATAGCCGGAGTTGATCTCAATCTGGCGGCTCCAGGTGTCGAGCACGGCGTCACAGCAGAAGAACTTCTTGCCCATCTTCTCTTCCATGTACATGCCCTGCTGGTCGAACTTGTCGCGCATGAGGCTGTGGGTGGAGACGGGCACAAAATCCTCGCGGCTCATGACGCGCGGCACGTGGTGCGCGCCAATGGAGCGCCAGTGCGTGATGCCCGTGGCGCAGTGCTTGTAGCCGCCCGAGTAGCCGCCGTAGGGGTTGCCCTGCGTGTGACCAATGAGAATGGCGATGTCGGCGTCATAGACGTACTTGTTCATGATGACGTGGTCGCCCTGGGCTGTGTAGCCAAGGTCTACGAGGTGGTCGTAGTCCTCAGAATCGTGGCTTGTGATCTGGTTGGAGTTGTAGAACTCGCCGAACAGCTCGTCGCCCAGGATCTCGCGGGCCTCCTCGGTGGTGGTGCGGGGATGGAGGCCGTTGGAGAACAGCAGCAGGACGTCGCCGTGGCGCACGCCGTTGGCAAAGAGCTCGTCGAGGCAGGCGCGGATGGCCACCTTGCGGTGTGCCGTGGGCTGCGTGCCGCCCTTCACGATGTCGGGGATGATGATGACGGCCGTCTTGCCAGGGCCGGCAAGCTCTGCGAGGGGCTCCATGCCAATAGGGTTGCGGATGCTCTCGAGCGTGGCGGCATACAGGCTGTCCCAGTCCTGCGGCAGGCACTCGGGGTCCTTTACCGTCTCGCCCGTGATGAACACGTCGGTGTTGTCGGGCAGCTCAGCGGCCATTTTGCCCGTGCCATACTCAAACTCAAGCTTCATGGGGTCTCCTTGTTTATCGTGGGTTCTTATGCGCAGGCGCCTAGGTAGAGCTCGACGATCTGCTGGTACTCCTCGGGGTAGAAGCCAATCTCGCCGCTGAAGCGCGTGAGGGCGATGAGGCCGCCATCAACCTCTGGGATGGCCGCAAGCATCTCGGCGTTGTCTGCCTTGAGGCCGCCGCCGTACACCACGTCGATGCCCGGAAGCGTCGCCTTGAGGTGCGTGGCGACGCGCTGGATGTAGGGGGCGTCTGCCGGGGTCTTGCCCGGGCCGATGCTCCACACGGGCTCGTAGGCCACCACAACGCGCGAAAGATCGGCTTCGGCAAGGCCGGAGGTGAGCTGGGAGGCCAGCACCTCCTCGGCGCGGTCGAGCTCAAAGTCGCGCTCGCCCAGGCAATAGAGCACCGACATGCCAGCTGCCTGCGCCGCGAGCACCTCACGGTTGAGGATGCGTCCCACGGCCGCCTCGGCGACATCGCCCTTAACGCCTGCCTCGGCCATGATGGCGCGCAGGTTCATGCGCTCCTCGCAGTGGCCGATAATGGCCCAGCTCACGCCCAGCTGCTTCATGGCGTTGGCCGTGCGAAGCGTGGTGAAGGCGCCAAAGTTACCGCCTGGCGCGGTGTCTGCGCCATGAACGCCCTGGCAGCCAACCTCCATGACGGAGCCCTCGCTTCTGGCGCCAACCGCGCCGATGAGGTGCGCCTCGGGCAAGAACGCGGCAAACTCGCAGGTATCGGCATATCTGGCAACGCCCGCCTGAATGCCGCCCACTACGGCGGCGCCCCATGCGGCAGGCTCGGCGAGGCGATTGACGCCGCCGAGCTCGGGCGTGATGTCAAAGCGCTTGAGGTTCAAGAAGATGTGCTTCATGCTGCCCTCCCCTTCTGTCGATACGTCTGTGCAGCGGTGTTAGCAAAAGCTTGCGAAACGCGGCAGCGCGCCGCCGATGAGCGGGCGAGCCCAGGTGCGGAAGGCGTCGGTGATGCCGTTTCCGCGCTCGTTGATGTACTCCGCGGGCATGGTGCGCTCGTGGAGCATCACCTGCTTGATGGGAATGCGAATGAGCTTGGTCTCGTAGGGACTCGTGCTCACGCGCTCGATGCCCACCATCTTGCCCGTGTCGCCCGCGAGCACGGCGCGCGTGGCCTCGCGGCCGCAGGCGATGGCCTCCTCGCGGTCAACGTCGCTCTGGAGCGCCATCGACGCTCGGCCGAGCAGGCCCGGCTTCTCGGAGCGAGACTTGTAGCCAAGCTCTTTGATGACAAGCTGGGCGAGGTGGGCGGAGACGTCGCCAAAGTAGGTGGCACGCCCCACGGTCATGAGCGGAGGCACGATGGGGGCGCCGCCGGCACCGTGCAGCCCCTCGCTCACCACAACAACGCCCGAACCCTTCTCGTCGATGAGGTTCTGGACGTCGTCGAGGAAGGCCTGCTGGTCAAAGTCGCGCTCAGGCAGATAGATGAGGTCGGGCTCGCCGCAGCCGGCCTCGCCCGCAAGGCTTGCCGCCGCCGTGACCCAGCCGGCGCTTCTGCCCATGGCCTCGAGGATGACCACGTGGATGGGCAGTCCCTTTACGTCGCAGCACAGCTCGGCGGCGCTTGTTGCCATGTAGCGGGCGGCAGAACCATAGCCGGGGGCGTGGTCGGTCACGGCAATGTCATTATCCATGGTCTTGGGGATGCCCACCACGTCGATGGGGACGCCTGCACGCTGGCAGGCGACATAGATTTTTCCGCAGGTGTCCATGGTCCCGTTGCCGCCAGTGCACATAAGCCAGCGAATGCCCTGGGCCGAAAGCGCCTGGGCAAGCTCGTCGTAGTCCTCTTGCTCGAGGGGCTTGCGGCTCGTGCCGATGGCCGAGGACGGCGAGTATGGGAGCAGCTCGAGCTGCTCGCGTGCGACCTTGGAGAAGTCGATGAGGGTGCCGTCGGTGATGCCGCCTATGCCGCCCTTGGCCGCAAGCACGCGGCCCACGCCCGGGGTCTTGAGTGCCTCGTCGACGGCTCCATAGAGGGAGGCGTTGATCACTGCGGTGGGGCCGCCACCGTGTACGATCAAGAGCCCGTCAGCTGCCGCCATTACAGGCCTGCCTTCTGGTAGCGCTCCGCCATCTCCTCGAGCGTGACCTGCTCCACGAGCGGAGCCTTGCCATAGCTACCGAACTGCACGATGAGCGCGCCTACGGCCTCGCGAACGCCGGCCTCGATGGCATCGACCAGGCGCTGGCGGTCGGCATCCTGCACGACGCCCTTCATGACGGTGTCGTAGACGGGCGGCAGGAAGGCACGCGGATCAACTTGGTCGCGCTTAGCATCGAGCAGCTGCCATACGCCACCAATGCTCTCGCTGGTCTTGAGCTCGGGCGTGCCCTCAAACAGCTCGCGGAGGTTGCGGGTCACGGCAAGGCGGATGTCGGTGTCGACGTTGATCTTGCCGATGCCGCAGGGGATGGCGGCCTCAAGCTCCTTGATGGGGACGCCGTGGGCATTCTGGACGTTGCCGCCCAGCTCGTTGATCTCGTCGACGATGTAGCGCGGCACCGTGGAGGAACCGTGGCTCACGAGCACGCAGTCAAGCCCCTCGTGCAGCAGGCACTCGCGCACGGAGATGGGGATCTCGCGGCGAAGCTTCACGTCCTTGCCCTTGGAGGCGCCGTGCATGGTGCCGTAGGAGATGGCCAGCGCGTCTACTTTGGTGTTGCGCACAAACTCGACGGCGGAGAGCGGGTTGGTGTAGGTGCTCGTAAGCGAGCTCACATCGTCCTCAACGCCCGCGAGCACGCCCAGCTCGCCCTCAACGGAGACGCCGCGCGCGTGGGCATAGAGCACGACCTCGCGCGTGAGCTCCATGTTCTCCTCGAACGGCAAGGCCGAGCCGTCGATCATGACGGAGGTGTAGCCACCGTCGATGGCTGCCTTGACGCTTTCCATGTCGTGGCCGTGGTCGAGGTGGAGCACCACGGGAATGGGGCTGTTGGCACCATACTTCTTCACGGCGTCACCGATGTTCTTGGCGCCGATGATCTTGTCGGCAACGGTGCCGTTGGCAAAGTCTGCGCGGCCGCCCATGAAGGCATTGGCGAGGTCTGCGCCCTGAAGGATCGCGGGGCTGCGGAACGTCTCGTGAATCTCGATGGCTGCCTTTGCCTGGCACACGGCGTTGACGTTGAAGGCGCCCTGGGCATAGCCGCGCCCCTTGGTGGCATCGAGAACTGGCTTGAGCGGTACGAGCATTGGATCCTCCTTGGACGAGCGGCCTTGAGGTCGCAGGTGTAAGAGTGGCGCGGCGCGCTACCCCAGTGTTGCCTCGATGACGTTGGTGAGCTTGAGCGTGCGTGCCGTGGGGCAGCCGCTCTTGATGAGCGAGAAGAGTTCATCGACGCAGGCGACGCCCGCCTCGTAGTTGGGAAGCACGGTATAGAAGTCTGCCGCAAGGTGGTTCTCGCCGTTGTTGGCGAGCTCGCCTGTGACAAGCCCCAGATCGGTGGCGAGCTTGCGGTAGTAATGTGTCCAGCCCGACCAGCTCGAGAGCACGGCGTCATTGGCGCTCAGCTGGGATAGGTGCTGCTCAACGACGCTCAGGAACTTATTGGTGAGCGTGAGGCCCTCCGCGGTGTTTCCCACGGAGTAGCGCGTGTCCCACACGTCGATGTTCTCGAGCGTGACGGGGAGGGCGCCAACGAGAAGGCCGTCGAAGCCCCGGCGCTCGCAGGCAAGCCTCACGCCCTCCTCGCGCAGCCGCTCCTGCGCGGTGTCGGTGCTCGGGCGTACATAGAGCAGGCGCTTGGGACCCCTCGCCAAGATGCGCTCGGTGAGATGCCGGGCTCCACCCTGGTAGTCGAGGTCGATGGTGCTGTAGTCGTCTGAGGGGTGCTGGCAGTCGTAGGCAACGAAGGGGATCTTGCTCTCACGGATGGCCTCGACGCTCTTCTCGTCAGGGCCCTGGTTGTCCTCGCCCACAAAGATGATGCCATCCACGTGACCCGCAAGGTAGGCGGTGATGTAGTCGGTGGCGCCAAAGGTAGGGTCGGGCACGTCGCCAAGCAGAAGGGCGTTGCACCCGTGCGCCACGAGGCTGCGCTGAATGCCGTAGACAACTTGGGCAAAGCGCGGCACGGCGAGGTTCTTGCGGATAACGACGCCCACGCACGGCACGCTTTGACTGCGCAGCGTTCGGGCGTGGGCGTTGGGGATGTAGTGAAGGTCGGCCACTGCCTTGAGCACGCGCTCGCGCGTCTCGGGCGTGATGGTCTGCCCTGGCTTCTCGTTGATTACGTAAGAGACGGTGGCAGCCGTGACGCCTGCCTCGCGGGCGACGTCTTTGAGGGTGACGCGTCGTGCCATAACCGCCTCCTAGTGGTCAGGGGTAAGGCCCAGTTGCATGGACTACTTAATCGACTAAGTAACAAGCTTGATTGAAACTTAGCACTTACTCGTTTAAGTGTCACTACCCTTTTAGCATGACTGTGCGAAAGATGCTGTCACGAGGCTTCCCAACTACCGCTCGCGGCCGCTTTGCTACCACCCACGGCCAATCTCCATAACTTATTAGCGCAGGTAAATGGCTCCATAAACACTTCGTAAACAGTGAGACGACACAGTCTCAACGCCGCCAGCGTAACCAAATCCGCCGCCAACGGTACATTGGCAAGTTTTTCTTTGCGCTCATTACGGAACCATGGTAAATCTGACTCAGTGCCTAAACGATTAAGTGATGCGGACCTTGCGGGAGACAGCACCGCCGCGGGCGCTCGGACGCCCTCAGAGACACGCTCACGAGATCGTTCAGTAAGGCAATCCGGCGGGAGGAGAAGCATTGGGAAAGAAATCTGTCTGGGCCAAGATACCCAACTGGGTATGGGTCCTCATCTCGGCGCTGTGCGCCGTGGCTCTGTGGCTATTTGCCTCGAGCAACTGGCCTGCGGTGTTTGCGAGCCCGGCTGACGTATGGGCGGCATTCATGGCGCGAGCCAGCAATGGCACGCTCTGGGCTCACATGTGGGCATCGCTCTCTCGCGTGCTTACTGGCTTTGGCCTTGCGTTCGTGGTGTCCATTCCCGTGGCCTTCCTCATGGCCTGGTATGACCCGTTCCGCCACATCATCGAGCCGTGGATCCAGTTCGTGCGCAACATTCCGCCTCTGGCCTACGTGTTCTTGATCATCGCCGGCCTCGGCATTGGCCAGACGGCAAAGATCACGGTTATCTTCATCGCCTCGTTCATGATCATGGTCGTGACCATCTACCAGGGCGTTAAGGGTGTCGATGTAACGCTTATCAAGGCGGCTCGCGTGCTTGGCGCCAACCAGATGGACATCTTTTTCAAGGTCACCATTCCCGCCTGCACCCCCTTCATCCTCGTGGCCGCGCGCCTTGGCCTCTCCACCTCCCTCACCACGCTCATGGCGTCTGAGATCATCGGCGGTGACAAGGGCCTTGGCATGATGATCCAGCAGGCCAGCGGCTATTACCAGATGGACGTGGTGCTGCTCGGCATCCTCATGCTCGGCATCATCGGCATCTGCTTTGAGAAGATCGTTCGATTCCTCGAGAGGAGGTTCACGGGATGGCAGGAAACGATTCAGCAGTAAAGGTCCACGTGGACCACGTTGTCAAGAAGTTCGTTAGCAGCAAGGGCGAGATGACGGCGCTCAACGGCGTTGACCTCGACATCCACGACAACGAGTTTGTGTGCGTGGTCGGTCCCTCTGGCTGCGGCAAGTCCACCCTGCTCAACATCATTGGCGGCCTTGACACCCCCACCGAGGGCATCGTCACTGTCGATGGCAAGCCCGTCGAAGGGCCTGGCCCTGACCGCGGCATCGTGTTCCAGCAGTATGCCCTCTTCCCGTGGCTCACGGTTGAGGACAACGTCAAGTTTGGCCTGAAGCTCCAGAACAAGCCCAAGGACGAGATAGACGAGATTGCCAACAAGTACATCAAGATGGTTGAGCTGCAGGACTTTGCGAAGTCCTACCCCAAGGAGCTTTCTGGCGGCATGAAGCAGCGCGTGGCCATCGCTCGCGCCTACGCCATGAACCCCGGCGTGCTGCTCATGGACGAGCCCTTTGGCGCCCTTGACGCCCAGACGCGCACCCAGCTCCAGAGTGAGCTGCTCAAGACGTGGCAAGAAGAGAAGAAGACCTGCTTCTTTGTGACGCACGACATCGAGGAGGCCATCATCCTCGCCCAGCGCGTCGTCATCATGTACGCACGCCCGGGTCGCGTGAAGGAGATCGTCCCCATTGACGACATCCCCTATCCGCGTACCCAGGAGACCAAGATGACCCCTGAGTTCCTTGAGCTCAAGAACCACATCTGGAGCCAGGTGTACCAGGAGTATCTCTCGGTTCGCAAATAGGCTTTACGCGTCATCGTGTGACGCGACCGTGCGGCGCTACACGACGGGTTGGGACAGCCGCACGCAGGAGACTGTGGGCCGCAGGGCCCGACGGGTAGAAGGGAACTACCATGAAGTTCGACAACGGTATGAGCAGGCGCTCCTTCCTCGGTCTGTGCGGCATCGCCGGCCTTGGCGTTGCTGGCGGCCTCGCTGGTTGCGGCGGCTCGGGCGACACCAAGGCTGCCACCACCGCGGCCGCCGAGACCCCCAAGTACGAGGCCGCCTCGATGCGCGTGGCCTTTATGCCCAACCTCGGCAGCGCCGCAACGCTGTTCACCGCAATTGAGCAGGGCTACTTCGACGAGGTCAACATCACGGTCGAGACCCAGCAGTTCCAGGCTGGCCCCGCCGAGATTACCGCTATGGCCTCCGGCGACATCGACGTTGCCCAGATTGGCCACGGCGCCCATTCGCTCGCCATCGGCGGCGAGGCTAAGATCTTTGCCTTCGACCAGCTCTCCCAGGCCGACGAGGTTGTTGCCAACAAGGAGAAGGGCATCAACTCCGCCGCAGACCTCAAGGGCAAGACGGTGGGCGTTGCCTCCGGCACCAGCTCCGAGATCATTCTCCAGTATGTCCTTGAGGGCGCTGGCCTCACCATGGATGACATCTCCAAGGTGGAGATGGACGTCTCCGGCATGACCACGGCTCTCATCTCTGGCCAGATTGACGCCGCCGCCACGTGGTCGCCCAACACGGTGACCCTGAAGGAGCAGCTCGGCGACAACTACCTGTCGCTCGGCACCAACACCGACTACTCCGACAAGGTCGCCTTCCCCGGCTCCTACTGCTGCAATCCCACTTATGCCGAGGAGCACAAGGACCTGCTCGTTCGCTTTGGCGCCGCGCTCGACAAGGGCAAGGTGTACCGCAACGAGCACATCGAGGAGGTTGCGAAGCTTCTGGCCGCCAAGCTCGACGTTCCCGAGGACACGCTGCTGCAGTCTACGGGCGAGGGCGACTGGGCGGGCGCCGCTGACGCCATCGGCAAGACCGACGTCATCGAGGGCTACTACAAGGCCCAACAGCAGGTCTTCATTGACGGCGGCAAGATCGAGGCCGAGGTTCCGGTTGCCGATTACGTCATGCTCGACGTTATCGAGGAGTCCGACAAGCTTTACGCTGACGAGCTCAAGTAACACCGCCTCTTCCCACCCGTCTGAGGCCCCTTCCCCCTAGGGCCTCGCGTACGCCCCTCGCCGCTCATAACCACGGCGGCGAGGGGCGTCGCATATGGATGCAAGGCGAATCCGTACAGCAAGAACAAAGGAGTACGAGGAATGAAGTACTACAGCATTCCGGCCTCAGAGCTTGGGCAGGGCGCAAAGATTCCGCTGAAGGTTCTTGGGTCTTCGGGCGAGGTCTTCTATGAGATGGCCCTCGAGATGGTCAACGAGATCGAGGCCAACAATGCCCGGGGCAAGCACACGGTGTTCATCTGCCCCGTGGGTCCCGTGGGCCAGTATCCCATCTTTGTGAGGCTCGTGAACGAACGCCAGCTATCGCTTGCCAATTGCTGGTTCATCAACATGGACGAGTACCTCACCGACGAGGGCGAGTGGATCAGCGCCGACGATCCGCTTTCGTTCCGCGGATTTATGAACCGCGAGGTATATGACAAGATTGACGAGAGCCTGCTCATGCCCGCCGAGCAGCGCGTCTTCCCCGACCCGCATGACCTCGGCCGCATCCCTTCGCTCATTGAGGAGCTCGGTGGCGTCGACATTTGCTTTGGTGGCATTGGCATTACCGGTCACCTCGCCTTCAACGAGCCCATTTGCGAGATGACGCCCGAGGAGTTTGGCGCTCTCCAGACCCGCGTGATTGATATTAAGCCCGAGACGCGTGCCACCAACTGCACAGCAGACCTCGGCGGCGCCCTTGAGGATATGCCCAAGCGCGCCATCACCATCGGCATCTCCGAGATCTTGGGTGCGCGCAAGCTGCGCCTGGGAGTCTTCAGGGATTGGCACCGCGCGGTGGTTCGTCGCGCGGCCTATGGCGAGGTTACGGCCGAGTTCCCCGTGACGCTCGCGCAGGCCCATCCCGATGCGGTCATCTACGTGAACGACGTTGCCGCACACGCCGCCCACTAACTCGCAAACCCCGTATGGCCGCAGGGTAACTTGCGGCCATACGCTTTGATTGGAGCACGCAATGGAAAACTCCTGCTATGTCTCTGGTGCCAACGTACTCGTGGACGGCGCGTTCAAGCGTCTGGATCTTGCCGTGGAAGACGGCAAGATCGTAAGCCTTACGGCGACGTCGCATAACGTCCGTGAGCTTCCGGTCATTGACGGCGAGGGACTGTTTGTGGTGCCGGGCTACATTGACCTGCACACACACGGCGCCGTGGGCGTTGACGTGAACGCGGCCGATGCCGAGGGGCTTCGCAAGATTGGCCGCTTTTTTGCGAGCCAGGGCGTCACGAGCTGGCAGTGCTCCGTGCTCACCGACACGCCGGAGCAGACGCTGTGGTGCATGCGCCAGGCCAAGGAGATGATCGAGGCCGGCCCCTACGACGGAGCGAGGCTTGCGGGCGTGCATCTCGAGGGACCGTGCCTCTCCAGCGAGTACAAGGGGGCCATGCCCGAGCACCTGCTCATGCATGAGGGGGATCCCGAGCTCTTTGCCAGCTACCAGAAGGAGTCTGGTGGGCATGTGAGCTACGTGACCCTGGCGCCCGAGATCCCCGGTGCGCACGAGATGATCCCGGAGCTCACGCGCATGGGCATGACGGTTGCCATGGGTCATAGCTCGGCCACCTATGCCGAGACCTGTGACGGCGCCGATGCGGGGGCTCGCTCCATCACGCACCTCGGCAACGCCATGAGGCTCTTCCACCAGCACGAGCCTGCCATTTTGGGAGCCGCCCTCGAGCGTGAGGACCTCTACGTCGAGGCGATTTGCGACGGGCGCCACCTCGTGCCCTCCACCGTGCGCCTGTATCTGCGCGCCAAGGGCTGGGAGCGCGTGTGCGCCATCACCGATTCCATCATGGCCGCCGGCCTTCCCGACGGAAACTACAAGCTCGGAGTAAACGACGTGGTTGTGGTTGACGGCGACGCCAAGCTGGCCAGCACCGGCGTGCGCGCCGGCTCTACGCTGACGCTTGCGCAGGCCGTGCGCAACATCCAGAAGTTTACGGGTTGCGACCTTGCGCATGCCGCGCGCCTAGCGAGCGAGAACCCGGCGCGGCTCATGGGCTGGGCAGACCGCGGTCGCATCGCCTGTGGCTGTGCCGCCGACCTCACCTTCCTCGACGCCTCCCACGAGGTGGTGCGCACAATGGTCGAGGGCCGCACTGTCTACACTGCCTAGAGTGGACGCAACGAACGCGCTGTTGTTAGGGACATGAAAAGGCGGGGCCCTTCGTATGGGGCCCCGCCTTGTGCTTAGTGCGTGTTACTTCAGCGTTGCGTACATGACCGCCTTGATGGAGTGCATGCGGTTCTCGGCCTCGTCGAAGACTACCGAGCGCTCGGACTCGAAGACCTCGTCGGTAACCTCCATCTCAGAGATGCCAAACTGGGCGTTGACCTCCTGCGCGGCGGTGGTGTTGAGGTCGTGGTAACTCGGCAGGCAATGCATGAAGATGGCGTTGGGCGCGGCCTTTGCCATGGCCTCGGCGTTGACCTGATAAGGCGAAAGCAGCTTGATGCGCTCGGCCCACAGTTCGGCGGGCTCGCCCATGGAGACCCAGATGTCGGTGTAGACCACCGTGGCGCCCGCAAGACCCTCGTCCAAGTCCTCGGTAAGGGTGATGGTGCAGCCGTTCTCGGCGGCGATGGCGCGGCACTGCTCCACAAGCTCAGGCTCGGGCATCTGGGCGGCAGGGCCGCAGGCACAGAAGTCGAGGCCGAGCTTGGCGCACACCACCATGAGCGAGTTACCCACGTTGTTGCCGGCATCGCCCATGAAGGTGAGCTTGTTGCCGGCAAGCTTGCCGGTGTGCTCGAGCACCGTGAGCATGTCGGCGATCATCTGCGTGGGATGGAACTCGGTGGTAAGGCCATTCCACACGGGCACCCCGGCGTTGTTGGCCAGGTCTTCCACGATGGACTGCGCAAAGCCGCGGTACTCGATGCCGTCGTACATGCGCCCCAGGACGCGGGCCGTGTCCTCGATGGACTCCTTCTTGCCCATCTGCGAGCCCTTGGGGTCGAGGTAGGTGACGCCCATGCCCAGGTCCATGGCACCCACCTCAAAGCTGCAGCGGGTGCGCGTGGAGGTCTTCTCAAAGAGCAACACCACGTTTTTGCCGTGGAGCCAATCGTGGGGCTGGCCGGCCTTCTTCATGGCCTTGAGCTCGGCGGAGAGGTCGATGAGATAGCGAATCTCGTCGGGCGTAAAGTCGAGGAGCTTGAGGAAGTGCTTGCCGGAAAGGTCGATGCCCTTGGCGCTTGCCGCCTCGTCAGCCTTGGTGTGATTCATCGTGATCTCCCAATCACCGTAGTCTATGCGTGATGGAGGCTGCATTATGCATAAACATGTATATTCGCGGCCTTCATAAAGTGTTTTTTGATTATAACGAGCATAACATGCGAGTTCAAGTGTCTTAAAAGGGCAAGTGCCACTAGTCAGCCGCCGCGCTGTGGCCCCAAGGGTTCCAAGCGTCCTCGGCATAGGGTGCCTGCGGAATGTTTGGAACCCTTGGGGCCACAGCGCGGCGCTACGTTGTCGTGAGGGCTTTCTGCCATTGGGTTCGCCTGTTCTGCGATGGGGCTGAAAGGTTGGGATGCGGGGTCATTCGTTGTTGGTAGGTTTAGTTGCGGCGATGTTCTTGACAATGGGGTGAGCGGGTGTTTGGTGGGGTGTAAAGCGATACTATGGAAGCCCCGTTGCAGATCGTTGGAGTGACATGAGACTACGCATTGAACGTATGACATACGGCCCCGACGCCATTGCTCATGACGAGCAGGGCAAGACCGTCTTTGTGGCTGGCGCCGTTGCTGGCGACGTGGTTGAGGCCGAGCTTGTGGAGGAGGGCAAGAGCTTCTCCAAGGCCCGTGTGACCGAGATTGTGGAGCCCTCCCCCGTCCGCGTTGCCTGCGCCTGGCCGCTTGCAAGCGTGCTTGGCTGCGCCCCCTGGGCAAGCCTCGCCTACGAGGCGCAGCTTGAGGCCAAGCGCGCCAACGTAGTTGACGCCCTTACGCGCGTGGGGCATCTGGCCGGAGCCGAGGAGCTCGTGGGGGCTTGCGAGGCGCCCGGCAAGCCGTGGGGTTACCGCAACAAGGCCGAGCTCGCCTATGTGCGTGACGGCCGGCGCGCCACGCTCGGCATGTATGCCGCGGATGGCACGAGTGTCATCAAGGTCGACGAGTTCCCTCTGCTGAACCTTCCCGCCAAGGGCAAGGCGGCCAAGCTCATCAAGAACGTCTCGGGAGCGCTTTCCTATCTCGCGGGCTCTCACGAGCTCGATATTGAGCGAGTGGGCATTCGTCGTTCGAGCCGCACCGGTGACCTCGAGATTGCCATCTGGACCCCCACGGGCGCCTTCCCGCGTGCCCAGGCGTGTCGCGTGCTTGAAAGCGCAGGTGCCAGCTCCATCGTGCGCGTGATGACGAAGGGTGTTGCCAAGGCCCGTAAAGTCACCGGAGTGGAGCGCCTCTTTGGCGCCGGCAGCTGGAGCGAGACCATTGCCGGCAACACGATGCGCCTCTCTGCCCCGAGCTTCTTCCAGGTGAACACTCCCGGCGCGGAGAAGCTCGTGGAGCTCGTGATGGCCGCGCTCGAGCCCGGCGCAGACGACGTTGCGATGGATCTCTATTCTGGGGCCGGAACCTTTACCCTGCCGCTTGCCCAGCGCTGTGCCTTTGTGGACGCCGTCGAGTCGTACGGCCCGGCCGTTCGCGACCTGCGCCGCAACCTCGAGCACGCCAACCTCAATAACGTGGATGCCGTGGGAGGCGACGCAGGGCGTGAGTTCCCCGACGACGAGGCAGACATCATCGTGGTCGACCCGCCGCGTGCCGGCCTTGCCGAGGACGTGGTGCGCCAGCTCTCCGAGCAGCCCGCGCGCGCCATTGCCTACGTGAGCTGCGACCCGGCGACGCTCGCCCGCGACCTCGCGCGCTTCTGCGAGCTCGGCGTCTATGAGCCCGTGAGCGTCACGCCGGTGGACCTGTTCCCCCAGACCTTCCATGTGGAGACGGTGACCAAGCTCGTTCGCAGGGCATAGCGAAGGCTTGGGCACACCGCCCAAGACCTCAGCAAGACGACGCGGGCCCGCACCTCGCGTACCTGCGCTTTATTCAACAAGAGGAGGACTAACATGGCTAACGTTGCAATACTTATGGCAGATGGCTGTGAGCCCATCGAGGCCCTGGCCCCGGCAGACGTGCTACGCCGCGGCGGCCAGGATGTGACGCTCGTCTCCATTGGCGAGAGCGCTGCCGTCTCGTGCGCGCATGGCATCAACGTGGCTTGCGATGCCGTGCTCGGCGCCTACGACTTTGCCGCGTGCGACCTTGTGGTGCTTCCCGGTGGCATGCCCGGCACCACTAACCTGCGCGCCAACGAGCGCGTGTGTGAGCTGGCCCGCACCTTTATGGCCGAGCGCAAGCTGGGTGCCATCTGCGCCGCTCCCTCCATCTTGGCCGAGCTGGGGCTGCTCGCGGGGCGCGTGGCCACTTGCTACCCCGGTTGCGAGGGCTCCTTCCCCGAGGGCGTGCGTCCCGAGGAGCTTGGCGTCTATACCGACGGCAACCTTGTGACCGCCTCTGGCCCGGGCTTTGCCGTGGAGTTTGGCCTCGAGCTTTTGGCGCTGCTCGCCGGTGACGAGGCCGCCGAGCAGGTCGCCCAGGGCATGCTTGTCATCGAGGAGTAGCCGTGTCGCTGTTTGACCTCCCTGCCCGCACGGGCTCGCTCGTGCTTGCCAGTGGCTCTCCGCGCCGCCAGGAACTGCTGCGTGAGGCAGGATTTGAGCTTGTGGTGGCCCCGCAAGACGTTGACGAGACGCCCCGCGACGGCGAGACCCCGCAGGCCCTCGTGCGCCGCCTGGCTGAGCTCAAGGCGTCCTCGGCGTGCGAGCGCGCGCGGGGAGCCTGCGTGATCGTTGCGGCCGATACCATCGTGGCCAAGGACGGAAGCTCGCTCGGGAAGCCTCGCGACGCCGCCCAGGCTCAAGCGATGCTGAGCCTGCTGTCAGGTGCTGCGCACGAGGTCTCGACGGGCGTGTGCCTCATCGCCGTGGCCGAGGATGGCGCGCGCCGCACCATCTCGTTTGTGGAAACAACGAGCGTCACGTTCTTTGAGCTCGCGACTGCCGACATCGAGGCCTACGTTGCCAGCGGAGAGCCCATGGACAAGGCAGGTGCCTATGGCATCCAGGGAGCAGGGCGCGCGCTCGTGCGAGGCATCGAGGGAGACTACTTCAATGTAGTGGGGCTCCCCGTCGCTCGCCTGCTTCGTGAGCTCGACGCCCTTCTCCCCTAACGCCCGGCGCATCCGCACCCACGTACCCGAAAGGCAGCCCATGAACCCCGACATCCCCATCACCGACGTGTCCCAGTTCCCCGGTTTTTCCATTGCCCACTACACAGATGCCGAGCATGGCACCGGCTGCACGGTCGTCGTGTGCCCGGATGGCGCCACGGGAGCCGTCGACGTTCGTGGCGGCGCTCCCGCCACGCGCGAGACCGATCTCCTGCGCCCCGAGGAGACGGTGGACGTGGTGCATGCCGTGGTGCTCTCCGGCGGCAGCGCCTTTGGCCTCGCGGCGTCAACCGGTGTTGCCGAGGAGCTTGAGCGAAGGGGCATAGGGCTTGACGTAAAGGTGGCGAAGGTGCCCATTGTCACGGGCGCCTGCCTCTTTGACCTTGCCTTTGCTGACCCGTCGGTGCGCCCCTCGGCCGCAGATGGCGCCGCAGCCACTGCAGCCGCCCTCGACCATGCGCCGGCACCCCTGCCCCAGGGTAACGTCGGTGCCGGTACCGGTTGCACGGTGGGCAAGCTCGGAGGGCCTGCACTCGCCATGAAGGGTGGGCTCGGCTCCTCGGTCTGCCGGGCGGGCGCACTCGCATGTGGAGCCGTTGCCGCCGTTAACGCCTGTGGCAACGTCTATGATCCCAAGACGCACGAGCCCATCGCAGGCATGCGTTCTGCAGATGGCTCGGGCACCATCGTTGACGAGTGCGAGCTGGCGCTCAACATGGCCGCCACCATGCCCCTCGGTAACGGCACCACGCCTCCGCAGCCGCGCACCAACACCACGATCTCGTGCGTTATCACCAACGCAAAGCTCACCAAGGCGCAGGCTACCAAGGTGGCGCATATGGCCGCCGATGCATATGCCCACGTGATCAGGCCCGTGCACACCACCAACGATGGCGACACCGTGTTTGTGCTCGCGACCGGCGAGCAGGAGTTTCCCGTTGACGTGGTCGGCATCCTCGCTACCAAGGCGCTCGAAGAAGCGCTCGCAAACGGCTGCCGCCATGCGCAGACGCTTCACGGCGTGCCGGGGGCTTCCGGAGACGCTGCCTAGGCGCACGCCTCATAGCATCGCTCGAGCCTCCCTCCCACCTCAACCCTAAGGAGCCACCCATGTTTAAGCTCATTGCCAGTGATATGGACGAAACCTTCCTCGACAGAGCCCACCGCATTCCCGCCAGCAATCTCGAGGCGCTCCGCACGCTCAAGGAGCTGGGCGTGCGCTTTGTGCCGAGCTCGGGCCGTGGCTACCTCTCCATCATGGACAACTTTGCCGAGGTTGACCCGGCGCTCATGGAGGGGAGCTACGTCATCTCGTACAACGGCGGCACCATCAACCGCTTTGGCGACCCTGACCCGCTCGTGACGCACGAGCTCGACCATGAGCTTGCAGACCGCCTATGGAACCTTGGCCACGAGCGCGGAATCTGCATGCACGGCTACACGCCCGACTGCAACATCTATGTGCAGAGTCTGCCTCCGAGCGAGCAGGCCTATCTGGCCTCGCTCAAGCGCATCGTGCCCCTGGAGGACGCCGACCTCTCCCGTTTCCCCGTGGTGTCCAAGATGCTCTATATGAGTGACGACTTTGCCTGGCTCCACGAGTTTGCCGAGGCTGAGATTCGCCCCCTCTTGGGCAGTGTGGCCACGCTCACCTATTCTTCTGGGCGCTATCTCGAGATCAACCCGGCCGGCGTAAGCAAGGGCAACGGTTTGCACGAGCTTGCCCGCATGCTCGGCATTGACGTCTCTGAGACCATCGGCCTGGGAGACTCCGCCAACGACCTCGAGATGATCCAGATGGCCGGACTTGGCGTGGGTGTGGCAAACGTCACCGAAGACGTGCGCCCCTCCTGCGGCCTCGTGCTCAACACCTCTGGCATGGATGGTGCTCTACCCGAGCTCATCGAACGAGCCATTCTGCCGAGCATCAACTAGCCAATGAGCTCCGGGCTTATAACGTTCGCATCGGTGTGGCCCCGGCATTGTCCAACTGAGCTCAGACAGTCCTCGCTTTGCTGCGGAACTCGCCCAGAGCGATACTATCGGGGCCTACCTGCCGTAAGTCTTGGACGTTCCGCTCAAATTAGGTTTGCTTGGGCAAAGCGTCAGTCGATGAGCTCTCGTAAATGGGCTTAAGCGAAAATCAATTTAGCATCTGTATACGATAAGGCGAAGGCCAAGGGTTGTCGGGAGTGAGGACTGGGGATTTGCAAAGCAAGTGACCCGAGCGAGTGACAATCCTTGGCCTTCGCCGTCGGCAACGTTAGTTAAGGGGCTAGTTAAACTTCACGAGCTTCGAGGCCACGCGGTAAATGCCGAGGGTGAACTTCTCGCCCACCTTGGTGGGGAGGTTGGTGGCAATTCCCACAAGGCCCATGCGGGCGCGGCGATACATGCGCTTGTCGTAGGCCTTGAGATGACGCCACAGCTCCTCGCAGTTATCCATGGCATCAGGCTTGTCGCTCATGCGCGAAAAGATGGAGCACACGGCCATCATGAGGGTGAAGTAGCCCACCATGTAACTGCGAAGTTTGGTGCTCTCGATGTCGTCGTAGAGGTGGTACGCGTCCATCATGATGCGCGTGATGCGCAGCTGCTGGTCGATGCGGCTCACCATGACCTTCTCGTTGACGCTCTGGTCTTCGCGCCCGATAAAGTAGCGATAAAGGTCAACGTCGAGGTAATAGAGCGTCTTGCAGCGCGGAAGCGGCACATAGGCGTAGATGTTGTCCACGTAGAAGGTGTGGGCGGGCATGGGAACGCCACCTGAGCGCAGCACGTCGGTGCGGTAGCACAGCGAGTGCATGAGTAGGTTCTGAGCCATGTTGAAGTGGCCGATCTTGTCCCACGTGATGATCTTGTTGCGGCGCAGCACGTACTTGTAGTCAATGAGGTTTTGCGTGTTGTCCTCAACATGCTCGTACACGTAGTTGGTGATCACCAGGTCTACGCGCAGCTCGCGCCACTCAAAGTCGCGCAGCGTGCTCAGGAGCTTGGCCAAGGCGTCGCCGTCAAGCCAGTCGTCAGAGTCGACCACCTTGAAGTAGAGGCCCTCGGCGTTCTCGAGCGCTTTGAGCACAGCCATGCCGTGGCCGCCGTTCTCCTGGTGCACCGCACGCACGATGCTCGGGTACTTGGCCTGCCAGGCAAGCGCCTTCTCAAAGGTGTTGTCCTTGGTTGAGCCGTCGTCAACGATGACGATCTGAACGTCCTCGGCATAGTCTGCGCCCTCGAGGATCGAGGAGACGCAATGATCCATGTACTCGGCAGAGTTGTAGCACGGAATGCCAAACGTAATGGTCTTTGTTGCCATTCTTCCTCCGGTAAGCCCGCGCTAGTTGTGCGCCTGCTCGAGCTCGTCGGAGAGGCTGAGCGCGCTCGCGACGACTCCGTCCATGTCATAGTAGCGATACTCCGCAAGCCTGCCCACGGGGTGGAAGTTGGTAAGACGGCTCACGCGCTCGAGATAACGCTGGTACAGCGCCTTGTTCTCGTCCTCGAGAATGGCGTAGTACGGGGTCTCGCCGCTCTCGGGCGTGTAGGCCTTGGAGTACTCGCGCATGATGGTGGTCTTGCCCGGCACCGTCTGGCCGGTCATGTTCTTGAACTCCGTGATGCGCGTGAAGTCCTCGCTCGTGGTGTAGTTGACGGTGCCCACCGGCTGGAACTGGTCCTGGTCGAGGGTCTCAAACTCCATGTCGAGCGTACGATACGGAAGCGCACCCAGATCGAGTCCAAAGAGCTCGTCGAGCGGGCCGGTGTAGACGACCTCGCCGCCGTAGGGCTTGCCCTGAATCTTCACGTAGTCGGCCTCGATGGTGAGGATGTCACGCACGTCAACGTCGAGGAAGACGTCGATGAGGTCGTGGTCGAGCAGGCGCTCAAAGAGCTTGGTGTAGCCCTCGGCCGGCATGCCCTGGTGCGCCACGCGCGGGAAGTAGCGGTCGTCGTCGCCCACGAACACAGGCACGCGGCCGGTGACGGACGGGTCAACCTGGTCGGGCGTGGTGCCCCACTGCTTCATGGTGTAGTGGAGGAAGACGTTCTCATACACGTAGTCGGCCACTTTCTGAAGCTCCGGGTCGTTCTTCTCGCGGAGCTCGAGGATGGGCACCTTCTTGTTCTCGCCAAAGGTGTCAACGAGCTTCTGGTAGAGGGCCTCGCCGCGCTTCTCGCCAAAGGCAAGCTTGAGGCTCGCGTGGTTGAAGGGCACGGGCATGAGGGTGCCGTGGATGTTGGCAAGCACCTTGTGCTGATAGTCGGTCCACTCGGTGAAGCGGGAGAGGAACTGGTGCACGCGGTCGCTCTGGGTGTGATAGATGTGCGGGCCGTACTTATGCACAAGCACGCCTGCCTCGTCCTCGTAGTCATAGGCGTTACCCGCGATGTGGCCGCGGCGCTCGATGACGGCAACCCTAAAGCCACAGCCCTCGGCTAGACGCCGAGCGCACACAGAGCCAGCATACCCGGCGCCAACGACGACCATATCGTACGAATCGGCGTTAAAGCCCGCGGGAAGCCCACTTGCGATAGCCATACAGATCCTCTCGAAGAGCCAGTACAACAAAGGACGCGCGCTTGCGAACAGGGCAGAGACACGCGTAGCAAAATATCGTAGGAGATTCTATATCACGCAACCCTATAATGGGTTCGGTGTCGCTTGCCGCCAGTAAAACGCCAGAATCGGCGTAAGCGCGACAAACCCACCGACATATCCATAGGTTGGAAGCAAAGGGAGCGAAATGAGCGATTTCCTGCAGCGCATGAAGGACGCCGCCAAGGCCGACGTCAAGACCATCGTCCTTCCCGAGGGCGAAGATCCTCGCACCATCGAGGCGGCCAAGAAGATTGTCGAGGAGGGCCTGGCCAAGCTTGTCATTCTGGGCAACCCTGCCGAGATTGACGTGCCCGGAGCCACCGTCATCGACCCGGCCACGGCCGAGAAGCACGAGGCCTACGCAGAGAAGTTCGCCGAGCTTCGCGCCAAGAAGGGCATGACCATCGAGCAGGCCCGCGAGCAGATGAACGATGCCACCTACTTCGGCACCATGATGGTCAAGATGGGCGATGCCGACGGCCTGGTCTCTGGCGCCTGCCACTCCACCGCCGACACCCTGCGTCCGGCCCTCCAGATCCTGAAGACCGCCCCTGGCACCAAGCTGGTCTCGGCCTTCTTCATCATGTGCACCAACAGCGACTTTGGTGCCGACGGCACGCTGCTGTTTGCCGACTGCGGCCTGAACATCAACCCCACTGCCGACGAGCTCTCCGAGATCGCCCTCGCCTCCGCCGAGTCTTGGAAGACCTTCATGGGCGAGGCCGAGCCGCGCGTGGCCATGCTCTCCTTCTCCACCAAGGGCTCTGCCAAGGGCGACGTGCCCTCCAAGGTCCAGGAGGCCACCAAGCTTGCCAACGAGAAGAACCCCGAGCTTGCCCTCGACGGCGACCTGCAGCTCGACGCCGCCCTCGTTGAGTCCGTTGCCTCCCTCAAGGCTCCGGAGTCTACGGTTGCCGGCAAGGCCAACATCCTCGTGTTCCCCGACCTCGAGAGCGGCAACATCGGCTACAAGCTCGTCCAGCGCTTTGCTGGCGCCGAGGCCTATGGCCCCGTGCTTCAGGGCATCGCCAAGCCGGTCAACGACCTGTCTCGTGGTTGCAGCGCCGACGACATCGTGGGTGTCGTGGCCATCACGGCGGTTCAGGCTCAGATGAGCTGCTAGGCTTATTCAACTGCGAGTCCGGCGGGGCCTGCTTGCTTGTGTTCGGGTGGTCACTTTCTTCGAAAGTCCCTAGCCATCCAAACGCAAGCAAGCGGGCCCCGCCTTTACGTTGTTGAGGCGTTGCGCCCTCCATTGAACCGCCCGAGGGCGGTACGGGGCTTGGGAAATAGGTTTCGCTTGCTTTGCAAGTTCTTCTCAGAACCAGCCACACGATAACGGGAGGTTCCCTTTTGGGAGCCTCCCGTTTGTTGTGATGGCGCGTGATGCGAGTGCTTAGGCGAGGGGATGCGGGCCGGCGTTGAGGACGGACTCATCCACGGTGCTGAATCGCTCGGCCGCGTGGTCGGCAAACATCTTGGCAAGCTTCTCGGCTGCCTCGTCGTAGGCCTCGCCGCTGGCCCAGCTGTTGCGGGGGTTCAGCACCTTGGCGTCAACGCCCGGGCAGGCCATGGGGATGTCGAGGTTGAGGCGCTCGTCGTGGGCGTAGCCTGCGGTGTCGATCTCGCCAGAGAGTGCGGCGGAAACCAGCGCGCGGGTAGCGGGCAGGCTGAAGCGGGCGCCCACGCCGTAGCCGCCACCCTGCCAGCCGGTGTTCACGAGGTACACGCGGCAATGGGTGGAGTCGATGCGCTTGCCGAGCATGTCGGCGTAGACCATCGGGTCAAGCGGCATGAAGGGCTCGCCAAAGAGCGCAGAGAAGGTGGGCGTGGGCTCCTTGATGCCCTCCTCAGTTCCGGCCACCTTGGAGGTGAAGCCTGTGATGAAGTGATACATCGCGCCCTCGCGGCTCAGGCGCGAGATGGGCGGCAGCACGCCAAAGGCGTCGCAGGTGAGGAACAGAACAACGCTCGGCACGCCACCGCGGCCATCGAGGCGCACGGCGTCGATGTGCTCGACAGGATAGGCCACGCGGGTGTTCTCGGTGCGAGAGCCATCGGCGTAGTCGGGGACGCGGGTCTTCTCGTCAAGCACCACGTTCTCGCACACAGCGCCAAAGCGAATGGCGTTGAAGATGTCGGGCTCGGTGATGGCCGAGAGATCGATGGTCTTGGCGTAGCAGCCGCCCTCGATGTTGAAGACGCCGTGCTTCGACCAGCCGTGCTCGTCGTCGCCGATGAGCAGGCGCGTGGGGTCGGCGGAGAGGGTCGTCTTGCCGGTGCCAGAGAGGCCAAAGAGCACGGCCGTCTCCCCCGTCTGCGGGTCGACGTTGGCCGAGCAGTGCATGGACAGCACGTCATCCTCGACGGGAAGCAGGTAGTTCATGAAGGAGAACACGGCCTTCTTGATCTCGCCGGCATAGCCTGTGCCGCTCACCACGACGCATCCGCCTGCGAGGTCGAGCACCACGGCGGCGTCGGAGTGAACGTGCTCGTCTTCGGGGTCGGGATGATAGCCGGGGGCCGCAAGCACACAGATGTCGGGGTCGCCAAAGTTGGCAAGCTCGTCTGCGGTGGGACGCACGAGCATCTGGCGAATGAAGAGCGCCTGGCTCGCGCGCTCGCACACCACGCATACCTTGCGGGCATGGTTGCGGTTGGCACCGGCGAGGCCATGCACCACGTAAAGGTCGCGGCCATAGAGGTAGCCGGAGACGCCGTGGCACAGCTGCTCGTAATCCTCGCGGCTGATGGGCACGTTGGTCTTGCCCCAGCACACGTTGTCGTGGATGGCCGGATCGTCAACGACATAACGGTCGTTAGGTGAGCGGCCCGTGCGCTCACCGGTATTGACCACGAGCGAGCCATTGGAGGCAAGCACGCCCTCCTTGTTGGCAAGGGCATGCTCAACGAGCATCGCAGGCGGCAGGTCCTCATAGACCTGGGGGCCTGCGGCAGATTGCGGACGGGCGAGGAGCTTCTTAGTGAACGTGTGACGCATGGTTTCCTCCCAACAGACAAACCCTGAATGTGCGCAACATGCCCCCTATTGTGCCCGCTTAAACGTTTATGTGGCTGTACTACCTCGGGTTTATTCGGCGGGCGGTACGCCTCGGGGTGCGGGCGGAAATATGCCCTGCTAGGCCGTATCGTTTGTACGAAACCTAGCAGGGCGTGGAAATCAGGGCATAAGCGTGCGCACAAAGCGGCTGGGAAGGCCCGTGAGGACGCGTGGGCGCGCAGGCTGACGCACCCACGCAACGAGCCGGCCTTAGTCAACCATGCGGATGGAGGCGATCTTTGGCTGCTCGCTGGCGGCAATGGTGCCGTTGTTGTCGAGCGGGGTCACCGCATCGCAGATGGCGTCCACCACGTCCATGCCGCTCGTGACATGGCCAAAGGCGGCGTAGAGGCCGTCAAGGCTCTCGGTGGTCTCATGCATGATGAAGAATTGGGAGCTCGCGGAATCGGGGTCGTTGGCGCGCGCCATGGAGATAGTGCCGCGCTCGTGCTTGATGGGGTTGGCGTGGCCGTTCTGCTCAAACTCGCCCACGATCTTGGTGCTCGAGCCACCCGTACCGTCGCCGTTGGGGTCTCCGCCTTGGATCATGAAGCCCTTGATGATGCGATGGAAGGTGAGCCCGTCATAGAAGCCGTCGCTCGCGAGCTTGGCAAAATTGGCAACCGTCACGGGGGCGTTGGTGGCATAAAGCTCGACCTCGATGGTGCCAAAGTCGGCAACCTCAATGGTGGCGTGATGCGTGCCCTGGCTGTAGTCAACGCCGTCGGTGGTGGCGAAGACGGACGGGTCGCTTACGACCTCGCTTGAGCTGACGTTGTTTGAGGTGGTTGTGGCAGCAGCGGAGCTCGAGTTGGAGCCCGAGGTGCCGCAGGCGGCAAGGCCCGAGAGTGCGAGGGCGGCAGACGCAGCCACAAAGCTGCGGCGAGAGATGGCGCGGGATTGCATGGGTTCCTCCTTTTGTTGCGTACGCACAGATGATAGTGCGCACCGAGGTGCCTCGGCGCCGCTCCACAAAAACGCCCAGACGCAAATGCGAGCGTCTGGGCGTCGTCTCGATGGTCGTGGGGGCTGAGGGCGAGCCGCGAGCGCATCTAGCCGAGCCACGGCAGCGGCCTGAGAGCCTACGAGCGGCACTCCCCCGGCATCTTCCAGCCAGCCTGGTCTGTGTGCAGCAGCTCCTCGGCAAGCTCGGAGAGCGGCTCACCCAAGAACTCCCCGTAGCAGGCCTTAACCGCGGGGTTCTCGTGCGAGAGGCGAATCTCGCTCGCGCGGTCGAGCGACCACAGCACGTCTCCGCGCACCTCGGCCATCTCGATGCCGTCGTGGATGGGCTGGCCACCGCCGCCGGCGCAACCGCCCGGGCAGGCCATGACCTCTACGAAGTCGTAGTGCACCTCGCCCTGGGCAAGCGCGCAGATGAGCTTCTCGGCGTTGGCAAGCCCGTGGGCGACGGCAACCTTGAGCGTGGTGTCGCCAAGCGCAAAGCTCGCCTCCTTCCAACCGTCCATGCCGCGAGCGTCGGTGAAGGCGTCGGGATCGGGGTTGGAGCCGGTGGCAAGGTAGTAGGCCGAGCGTACGGCAGCCTCCATGACGCCGCCGGTGGCGCCAAAGATAACGCCAGCTCCCGTGCCAAAGCCAAGCGGCGTATCGAGCGGCTCGGGCTCGATGGTGGTGACATCGATGTGGGAGGCGCGGATCATGCGCACGATCTCTCGCACGGTGAGCGCCACGTCCACGTCGGGCTCACCCGTCTCGCCGCGCATGGTGGGAAGCGCCGCCTCGGCCTTCTTGGCCACGCAGGGCATGGCAGAGACCGAGAAGATGCGCTCGGGCTCCACGCCCAGGGCCTCGGCGTACCAGGTCTTGGCAACGGCGCCAAACATCTGCTGCGGGCTCTTGGAGGTGGAGACCTGGCCCACAAGCTCGGGGTGGTGGGCCTTGACGTAGCGCACCCAACCCGGACAGCACGAGGTAAACATCGGCAGGGCGGGCGCATCCTCGCCGCCCTCGGCCACCTGAGAGAGGCGTTCGAGCAGCTCCGAGCCCTCCTCCATGATGGTGAGGTCTGCGGAGAAGTCGGTGTCAAACACGTACTCAAAGCCGATGCGCCTCAACACCGCCGCAAGGTGCTCGACCGTTGCCTGCTCGGGCTCGAGGCCAAACTCCTCGCCCCAGGCAGCGCGAACGGCAGGCGCGATCTGGATGAGGGTGATCTTTTCGGGGTTGCCAATGGCGTCAAACACGCGCTCGGTGTCGTCGCGCTCGCGCAGCGCGCCCACCGGGCAGTGCGTGATGCACTGGCCGCACAGCGTGCAGTCCGTCTCGATGATGGGCCGCCCTCCGGCGACGTTCACGGCCGTGTGGCTCGCACGGCTCGTGAGGTCCCAGACGCCTGAGGCCTGCACCTTGTCGCAGATCTGGATGCAGCGCAGGCACTTGATGCACTTGTCGTTGTCGCGGATGAGCGGGAAGTTGCGATCCCACTGCTCGTGGGGCAGCCGCTGCTCGTACGGCAAGAAGTAGATGTTGAGGTCGTTGGCAAGGCTCTGCAGCGAGCAGTTGCCGCTGCGCACGCAGCTCGTGCACTTGGAGTCGTGCTGCGAGAGCAAAAACTCAACGTTGGTGCGGCGGGCCGCTCGAACCTTGGGGCTGTTGGTGTGCACCACCATACCCTCGAGCACGTAGTTGTTGCACGAGGCCACGAGCTGGTCGATGCCCTCAACCTCAACCACGCACACGCGGCAGGCGCCAACCTCGTTGAGCTCGCGCAGGTAGCACAAGGTGGGGATCTTGATGCCGGCGGAGGCTGCGGCGTCAAGAATGGTGGTGTGCTCGGGCACCGTAACCTCAACGTCGTCAATGATGAGCGAGACGGTGCGCCCGCTTGCGGCCTCGCTCGTGCGCAGGGCCACGGCACGCTCGGCGCTCATCCGCGCGCGAGCGACGGTCTGGGTGTCTACCATTGCAGGGTCCTTCCTCCACGGAACGCGCCAAATCCAAAGCGGTCGCAGCGCAGGCAGCGAGACGCCTCCTGGTGGGCCTCCTCCTCCGTGAGGCCCTGCTCGACGAGCGTCCAGTCGCCGATGCGCTCGCTGGCCTCGCGCTCGCCAAGCTCGCAGCGGCCGCAGAGGCGCTTGCCCTTGAACTGCACGGGCGGAAGCTCCACCTCGAGCACGATCTTGTGATCGAAGCCGAGGTAGTGGTCGATGTTTGCCGCCGCAACCTTGCCGGCGTTGATGGCACGGATCACGGTTGCCGGGCCCGTCTGGCAGTCGCCGCCGCTGTAGAGCCCCTCAAAGCCGGGCACCGAGCCGTCTGCCGCGGTGACGATCTGGCCCCACTTGCAGGCAATGCCCTGCTCGGCAAAGGTGGCCGAGTCGATGTCTTGGCCTATGGCCACATACACGCGGTCGCAGCCGATGACGCGCTCCTCGGTGGCAGCCGCGCGCGGGGCTGGGCGCCCACGCCTGGGCTCGCCGATGATCTGGGGCTGCACGCGCACGCCCGTGACGTGCCCGTCCTCGCCCACCTCGATGCCGAGGGGCGCCGTGAGCTCGAGCACCTCGCAGCCCTCCGCCTGGGCACCGGCAATCTCGGCGTCCTGCGCCGTCATGTCGGCGATGCGGCGGCGGTACACGATGGAGACCTTCTCCGCCCCGAGGCGCACGCTCGAGCGGGCGACGTCCATGGCGACGTTGCCGCCGCCGATGACCACCACGCGCTGGCCCGTGAGGTCGGGCATGTCGTCGTCGCCGATGGCGCGAAGCATCTTGACGGCGCTCTCCACGCCGGGGGCGTCCTCGCCCTCAAGGCCGAGCTTCTTGTCGTTGTGCGCGCCAATGGCGAGGTACACCGCGTCGTACTCATCGCGAAGGCGCGCGAGCTCCTCGCCGTCGACGCTGTGCTCGAGCTCCACGTCGATACCGCAGGCCAAGATCCAGTCGATCTCCTCCTGCAGGCGCTCGCGAGGCAGGCGGTAGCTCGGGATGCCATAGCGCAGCATGCCGCCGAGGTGCTTGCGAGCCTCGAGGATGGTTACCTTGTGGCCCATGATGGCAAGGTAGTAGGCGCAGGAGATGCCCGCGGGGCCGCCGCCGATGACCACGACGCGCTTGCCGGTGGCAGGCTGCATGTTGGGGCGGTAATCGTGCTCCATGTGCTCGGTGGCATAGCGCTTGAGGGCGAGGATGTTCATGGGGTCGTCCACCATGCCGCGGCGGCAATGCATCTCGCAGGGATGCTCGCACACAAGGCCGCAGGTGATGGGCAGCGGGTTGTCCTTGCGGATGAGGCGCGTGGCGTCGGTGTAGCGCCCCGCCTCCACTAGCGAGATGTAGCCCGGGATGTCCACGCCTGCTGGGCAGCCCGAGACGCAGGGCACGAGCTCGGCGCGCTCAAAGCCGCAACTGTGCTGGTGCACGTGATGCTCAAAGTCGTCACGGAAGCCGCGGATGGCCGTCAGCGCCATGGAACCGGCCTCGTAGCCGATGGCGCAGTCGCTCGAGAGGAAGATCGTCTCGGCCGTGCGCTCGATGAGATCGAGCGTGGAGTCGGTCGCGCGTCCTTCCAGCACATCGTTGAGCAGGTCTCCGAGGGCCTTGAGGCCCACGCGGCAGGGCGTGCACTTGCCACAACTCTGCGTGGCACAGAGGTTGACAAGTGCTGCCGTAAACTCAACAGGACAGGGGGCAAGCGAGCTCACGGCCAAGCGACGTCCGAGTGCGTCGTGAAGGTCGTCCATGACGGCCTGGGCCTGGCTACGCTCCATTACGTGCAGTCGTGCCATGGGTCACCACCTTACATCGAATGCGGCGATTGGCCGCAAGCTTTAGTGTCTCCCGTGTGAAGTTTGGACACTATTGGCATTCGGTGGGCGGTAGCGTTTGTGGGGGCGAGCTGTTGCGGCGCAATCCTTCCAGGCGCTGCCATTCGCGGAATACCCATATTTGCCTCAGGGCGGCGAGCCTACAATGCTCCATGGGCGCGGACGGGAGCCGTGCCGCATTACTCGGTTAGGAGCAGCTATGGACAAGCTCACATGCGTATCGCTGGGGAGCACGAGCGCCACCATCGAGACCTTTGGCTCGCAGCTCGCAAGCCTTAAGGTGGGAGATGTCGAGTACCTCTGGCAGCGGGATGCCAAGTGGTGGCCCAAGAGCGCACCCATCCTCTTCCCCATGGTGGGCTCATTGCGCGGCGATGCCGCAACCTGCGCCGGGGGCACCTGCCACATGGGGCGCCACGGCCTTGCCCGTGACTACCAGCATGAGATCGTGGAGCAAAGCGAGAGCAGCGTGACCCTTCGCCTGGAGAGCTCCGAGGACACGCGCGCCAAGTACCCGTATGACTTCAGGCTCGACCTCACCTTTGCCCTTGAGGGTACGGGCGAGGCGGGCTCCACCACGCTGGTGAACACCTTTGCCGTAACCAACACGGGCGAGATGCCCATGCCGTTTTGCCTGGGTGGCCACCCCGCCTTTAACGTGCCTCTGGCTGAGGGCGAGACGTTTGAGGACTACAAGCTCGAGTTTAGCGAGCCTTGGAGCGCCTCCACGCCCGTCATCGCCGAGGGCGGCCTGCTGAGCTACGAGGCGCCCGTCACCCTGTTTGAGGACGCAAGCGAGCTTGCGCTCACCCACAAGCTCTTTGAGCAGGACGCCGTGGTGCTCGAGGGCGTGCCGGGAGACACCCTCACCATGGTGGGGCCCGCCGGCAAGGGCGTGCGCGTTGACTTTGCAGGCTTTGACCACATTGGCATTTGGAGCGCGGCTGCCGCTGCCGATGGCTCCGAAGCCCCGTTTGTGGCCCTTGAGCCCTGGTGCGGCACGGCAACTCGTACCGACGAGGACAACGTGTTTGAGCACAAGCAGAACGTCATTACGGCCGCCCCTGGCGAGACCGTCGTTCGCAGCTTCTCCGTGACGGTGCTGTAGGGCTTCTTGCCTGCACCTGGGGAGCACCTTGTCCCACTGGCCGGGGCCCGGCATAGAGCTTCGCTCGGGTCACCTGCTTTGCAAGCCGCTCGTCCTCGCTGCGCTCTATGCCGGGCCCCGGCCTACGATTTGCTTCCCGTTTGGCGCGTCTTGCGCTTCGGCATAACCTAAAAACGCGCGCCCGGGGTTCTCCGAGCGCGCGTTTTGCGTACAGAAGGCAGGAGCCTAGGCCCAGGAGCATATGAGGGTCATGGAGCCGGTAAAGGTGAGGTCTCCGCTCTTGGCGGGGGCAATGAAGTGGGTTCCGAGCTTAAGCTCGTGGCCGTTGACGGCGCCCTCGCCCTCGATGACGCTCACGCACATGAAGTCGTGATCCTGCGCAAGGGTCTTCTCGCCCTTCACCACCACGCGCTCGACAGTGTAGCGGTCGTTGCTGTTAAGCAGCGTCACCCCGTCAACCTCGGGGACCGCGACCTCGCCCGACACCGGCGCCTGCATGCCGTAGTCGATGACGTCCATGCTCTTCTCGAGGTGAAGCTCGCGCGGCTTGCCGTCGTCGCCCAGGCGCCCGTAGTCATACACGCGGTAGGTGATGTCACTGCTCTGCTGGGTCTCGAGGATCAGTGTCCCCGCCTGGATGGCATGGACGCAGCCCGGGTCGATCTGAAAGAAGTCGCCCTTGTGAATCGGGAGCTCGTTCAGCAGATCGCTCCAGCGACCCTCCTCAACGAGCTGGGCAAACTCGGCGCGGTCGTGAGCCTTCTGGCCCACGATGATCGTGGCGTCGGGCTCGCAGTCGAGCACGTACCAGCACTCCTTCTTACCAAGGCTGCCGTTCTCGTGCTCGGAGGCGTAGGTGTCGTCGGGGTGCACCTGGATGGAGAGCGAGTCGTCGGCGTCGATGATCTTGATGAGCAGTGGGAAGCGGTCGCCCTTGGCCTCGCCAAATAGCTCGCGATGCTCGTCCCACAGCTGCGACAGCGTCATACCGGCGTATGGGCCCTCTGCCACCTCGCAGTCTCCGTTGCCATGGGCGCTGATGGCCCAGCACTCGCCGATCTTTCCGTCAGGGATGTCATAGCCAAACGAGGTCTCGAGCCTGCGTCCGCCCCAGATCTTGCCGTGGAAGATGGGCTTGGTGAAGATGAGGTCCTGAGCCATGGATGACCCTTTCTGCCATGCGTGCCCGTCATTGAGCGGCCCGCAAGCCGCGCGGCGGACGCGCCGCCTATGTCACGGCTCCAGTCTAGCCCCTTGGCAGCCGAACGGGACGCCTCGAGCCTAGCCTGAGGCAAAAGATAGCCCGTCAAACAAAAAAGAGAGTCCGGACACCTGTCCAGACCCTCCCAAAGAACAACCCATCGCCAAAGCAACCGGAAAGCGAGGTGCTGCCCAGGCGGAGCTCTCGCGACCGCGCCATGTCTTGGCAATCGGCAGAGAACGTGAGCGAGCGCCCCGACAACGAGCCGCCTGGACTCGCGAAGAATCTCAGGCGCTTCCTAGCCGCGGCTCGCCTCGATGAAGGCGCGCCACAGGTTCATGTCGCTCTCGAGTACGGGCCAGGTGTACTCAGGGTGCCACTGGACGCCCAGCACAAAGCGCTTATCCGAAACCTCAATGGCTTCAGGTACGCCGTCGGTGGCATGGGCTACCAGGCGCACGCCCTCTCCGAGCTTGTCCACGCAGCAGTGATGGGCGGAGTTGACCTGAATGGTATCTGCGCTGCCAAGCGCGCGTGCCAGGAGGCTTCCCGGCTCAACCTCAACGGGGTGCGCCGGCGTGGTGAGGATGTTGGCGTGGCGCCACTGAGCCATGCCGGCGCGAGCGCCCAGGCTCGGCACGTCCATGCAGAGGGTGCCGCCGAGGGCAACGTTGAGCAGCTGGGTGCCACGGCAGGTGGTGAACAGCGGCTTGTCGGCTGCAAGCACCTGCTCCACGAGGGCAAACTCGTAGGCATCGCGCTCGGGGCAGAGCAAAGACTGGTCGTAGCCCTCAACGCCCCAGCGCGCAGGGTCTACGTCTGGGCCGCCGGGGATGGCAAAGCCGTCGCAGAGTCTCACGCTCTCGGCGATGAGCTCAGGGTCTGTGGTGAGCGGCAGTACCACGGGAAGGCCGCCGGCCGCAATGATGGACTCGTTGAACACGTGCGCGATGGTTTGCTCGGGAGAGAGCGGCTCGAGGCGATCGTCGGTATGAGGATGAACAAGCCAGCGGGGTGCGACGCCGATGAGCGGACGCTTGTGTGGCGTGCCGGCAAAAGACATGGTTCAGACCTCCTGTGACGGATGGCAGCACGACATGGCTGCGAGAGAGACGCAAGTTGCAGAGCAAATAGAGCCAGGCAGTCTCAGGGCTGTAGTGGCGCAAAGTAGGCGTACCTCGCAAAGGCAAGGGACTCACGAAAATATCTTGCACGCGTGCCCGTGGAAACGCGCCTCACGGGCGCAGGCCTCGTTAGTGGCCGTTGATGGAGTTGAGGAAGTCTCGAGCGCGCTGGCTCTGTGGGTGGTCAAAGAACTCGTCGGGCGTTCCCTGCTCGACGATTTGGCCATCGGCCATGAAGACCACGCGGTCGGCCACACGTCTCGCAAAGCCCATCTCATGCGTAACCACGATCATCGTCATGCCCCCGCGCGCAAGCTCCACCATAACGTCGAGCACCTCGCTGATCATCTCGGGGTCAAGGGCGCTCGTGGGCTCGTCGAAGAGCATGGCCTTGGGATGCATCGCGAGCGAGCGGGCAATGGCCACACGCTGCTGCTGGCCGCCCGAGAGCTGGGCGGGCACCTTGTGCGCCTGGGCCTCGACGCCCACGCGGCGCAGAAGCTCCATGGCCCTGCGCTCCGCCTCGTCCTTGGGCACGCCCAGCACCTGCGTGGGCCCAAGCGTCACGTTCTCAAGAATGGTCTTGTGCGCAAAGAGGTTGAAGCTCTGGAACACCATGCCCAGCTCGGCGCGCATCTGGGCGAGCTCCTTGCCCTCCTCGGGCAAAGGCACGCCGTCGATGAGGATCTCGCCCGAGTCGATGCTCTCGAGGCGGTTGATGGCGCGGCACAGCGTGGACTTTCCCGAGCCTGAGGGGCCAATTACCACAAGCACCTCGCCCTTGGCAACGGAGAGGTTGATGTCTTGCAGCACGTGCAGCTCACCATAGTGCTTGTTGACGTCACGAAGCTCGATGATAGGCGCGGCGGCTGTGGTTGTTGCGGTCATGGCTCTCCCCTAGCGAATAATCTTGACGCCCATGCGACGGGACACGTACGCAGACGCCTGGTTGATGGCAAAGTTGATGAGGATGTAGATCACCGCAATGGTGAAGTAAACCGAGACGAGCGCGTCGTAGCTGGTGATGAGGACGCGCGCGTTTTGCATGAGGTCGGGATAGCTCACCACATACGCCACCGTGGTGTCCTTGACAACCACGACGAGCTGCGAGATGAGCGAGGGGATCACGTAGTGGATGGCCTGGGGCAACACGATGAGCCGCATGGTCTTGGCACGTGTGAGGCCGACGGAGAGAGCCGCCTCAACCTGTCCCTTGGGCACGGCGTTAACGCCCGCGCGAAACACCTCGGCGAGCACGCCGGAGGCGGCGAGGGAAACGGGTAGCGTGAGCATCCAGAAGCTCGGCATCTTGATGCCATACTGGGGAACCACGAGGTAGAAGAAGTAGATGAGCAGAAGGCTCGGCACGCCACGGAAGAAATCCGTCACCAAGCGGCACACGGCAGAGAGCCACCTGATGCCGCTCGTGCGGCCAAGCATGAGCACAAGGCCAAGCACCAGCGAGATGGCACCCGCGGTGATGGCCACGCGAAGCGTGCCCAGAAAGCCCGAGAAGAGGAACGACCACGTGGTGCTCTGGAGGAAGAAGCTCCAGTAGCGGGGGTCAAGCTGGCCGGTGATGTAGAACTGGTTGACGATGGCGAGAAGCGCGAGCGCAACGAGGACGGCTGTGACGGCGGTACCCAGGCGCAGACGCGCACGCGTCTTGGGACCGGGCGCCTCGTAGAGGGCGTCGCGCATGGAGGTAACGTGCGTGCTCATCGGGCGATCCTCACCTTCTTGTCGATGCGGTTGCCCACAAGGCTCACCACGAATGCCGTGGCGAGGTACCCGAGGGCCGAGACGAGAAACGCGAGGATGCCGCCGGTATCACGCGTGTTGACATAGGACACCACGCCGGTGAGCTCCTGCGGGCTGAGCGGCACCTGCGAGCCAAGGGCCGTGGTGAGCATCACGGCGATGCAGAGGTTGGTCATGGGCAGGACGGTGGTGCGCAGCGCCTGGGGAATCACGACGTGGCGCAGCATCTGGCCAAACGAGAGGCCGATGGAACGCGCCGCCTCAATCTGCCCCACCCCAATGGTGTTGATGCCCGTCATGAAGTTCTCGGAGCCAAAGGCCGAGCCCAGAAGCACCGTGGTGACAATGACGCAGGTTCGGTAGTCGAGCACCACGCGAAGGCTGGGCAGGGCATACACCACGATGATGAGCAGGGCCACGCCGGGGACGTTCCGGAATATCTGCACGTACACGTCGCCCACCACGCGCAGCGGCTTGAAGGGCGAGACGCGCAGCACCGTGACGGCAACGGAGAGCACCATCACGATGACAAACGAGACGGCCGTCATGCCCCACGTGGCAACGAGGCCCAGCAGGTAGTTTTGTCCATAGGTAGAAAGAAGCTCGCTCAGGCCCATGTAACCTCCCAGACGCACAGGGGACCCCAAATAGGAGTCCCCTGTGGTTCGTACATACGTGCCCTGGCCTTAGGCCTCGATCGCAGGCGGCTCGGGAACCGTCTCAACGCCGGCGCGGTCGCCAATGCAGATCTTCCAGAGCTTGGCCCAGGTGCCGTTGTCCTCGAGGGTCTTGAGGAACTCGTTCACGAAGGCAACGCCATCAGAATCCTTGGGCAGGCCAATGCCGTAGGAATCAACCGGACCAAAGGAGTCGCCGGCAATGCGGTACTTGCCGGGGTTGCGCACCATGGAGCCGAGCTGCATGTTGGAGTCGATCACGTAGGCATCGACACGGCCCTGCAGCAGCGCCTGACGGGCCTCCTCATCGGTCTTGAACTCCTGCTGGTTGGCCTCGGGAGCAAGCTGCTCGAGGATTGTCGGGCCCGTGGAGCCAGACTGGACGGCCACGTTCTTGCCAGCCAGATCCTCGACGCTGTTGATGTCGGTGTTGGAGGCGGGCACGAGGATGGCCTGCTGGGTGGTGTAGTACGGTCCTGCGAAGGAGATGACCTCCTTGCGCTTGTCAGAGATGGAATAGGTGGCAAAGACCGTGTCTACCTGGTCGTTGGTGAGCACGCTCTCACGCGTGTCAGAGGTGACCTGGGTATTCTCGATGGCGTTTTCGTCGCCCAGGATGTAGCGGGCGAGCAGCTGGGACAGGCCGGCGTCAAATCCGCGGAGCTTGCCGTCCTTCTCGTTGAGCAGGCTGAAGAGGATGGAGGTCTGCACGCCGCCCACGCGGAGCTTGCCGGCACCCTTTACCTTGGAAGCCCAGGTGCTGGCAGAGACCGCCGCGTCCTCGGCAACAAGGCCGGAGGCGATGAGGGCGTCGTAGGCATCGGCGTCGATCTGGACCGTCTCGTCGGCCGCATCGGTAGTGGCGGCAGCGCTCGTGGAGGGCTCCTCAGAAGAGCCGCAGGCGACGAGGCCAAAGGTCGCAAGAACGCCAAGGCCGGCACCGATGGCCTGGCGACGGGAGATGCTGCGGGTAAGGAGGTTGTTGGTCATGTCCTTCTCCTAACAGTCTGAAACAGTACACGTAGAGCATATACCCAAACGCAGGTAATCCTAGCGGGTAAGTAGGTAATTAACTCAGCTGAAATACAGGCCTCTGGATAGTTTCCCCACATTGCCGCCGCGTAAACACGCGGTTAGCCAATAACATACGGCTCAAGCGTGCTCGCCATACGCGGCGACGCCTTGCAGGTCACCAACAGGCCTCCCTGCTCGTACTGCTCGCGAATCACCTGACAGCGCTCGTGCACCATGCGCACGAGCAGGCCCTTCTCGTAAGGAACGAGCGCCGTGAGGGTCACGTCTCCGGCGCTGGCCTCCATGGCAATGCGGTGGAGAAGCCCATCGAGGCCCTTGGCCTCGGCGCCCGAGACGAACTCGGCCTTGGGCCTTATGGCACGCAGCGTGGCTGTGGCCTCGTCGTCTAGCAGGTCACACTTGTTGAATACCGTTACGCGCGCAATCTTGCCGGCGCCGATCTGCTCGAGAATCTCTTCCACGGCAGCCGCCTTTTGCTCCCAATGCGCATCGGAGCCGTCAATGACCTCAAGCACGAGGTCTGCGGCGCGCACCTCGGCAAGCGTTGACTTGAAGCTCTCGATGAGACGCGTGGGCAGCTTTTGGATGAAGCCCACGGTGTCGGTGAGGGTGATCTTGCGACCCTCGGCAAGATCGATGGAGCGCGTGGTGGGGTCGAGCGTGGCAAAGAGCTCGTCTTGCACGTACACCTGGGCCTCGGTGAGGGCGTTGAGCAGGGTCGACTTGCCGGCGTTGGTATAGCCGGCAAGCGCCACGCGGTACACGCCCGAGTCCCAGCGCGCCTTGCTCTGCGTGGTGCGGCGCGTCTCAAGACGGGCGAGCTCGCGCCTGAGGGCGGCGATTCGGTCGCGGATGATGCGGCGGTCAACCTCAAGCTGGCTCTCGCCCTGGCCAAAGCGACTGCCGATGCCGCCGCGGGTCTGCTCGCCCATGAGGTGGCTCCACATGCCGCGCAGGCGCGGAAGCACGTACTGCAGCTGGGCGAGCTGCACCTGGAGCTTGCCCTCGCGCGTGGTGGCGTGACGGCCAAAGATGTCGAGGATGAGCGCGGTGCGGTCGATGACCTTGACCTCGCCGCCAAAGATGCGCTCGAGGTTTGCCTGCTGCGAGGGCGAAAGCTCTTCGTCAAAGGCCACGACGTCAATGTCCATGCGGCGCACGGCCTCGGCAATCTCGAGCGCCTTGCCCGAGCCAACGTAGGTCTTGGGGATGGGGTGGTCGAGCCTTTGGGTGATCTCGGCAACCACGGTGCCGTCGGCCGTCTCGATGAGGCGGGCGAGCTCTGCGAGCGACTGCTCCATGGGCCAGTCGGTGCGACCCATGTCAACACCCACAATGAGCGCGCGCTCAGGCACGGGCGCCGTACTGCGGGGAGTAAAACGAGTCATAGTTCCTTCTTAGTCTTGCTGAAGTTCTGCGTATATCTGGCGAGCGGCACCCTCGGCGCCCAGCTCGTCTATGTCAATCCAGCGCATGCGGCCGTCGCGCCTGAGCCAGGAAAGCTGACGCTTGGCGTAGCGGCGGCTGCGCTGCTTGATGAGGGAGGCCGCCTCGTCCATGGTGATGGTACCGGCAAGCGCCTCGAGTATTTCTTTGTATCCGATGGCCTGGCGAGCCGTGAGGTCTGCGCCAAAGCCCTGGGCCACAAGCGAGCGTACCTCGTCCACAAGACCCTGCGCCATCATGACGTCAACGCGCTCGTCAATGCGCTGGTAGAGCACGGCGCGGTCGCGACTGAGCGCCCAAAGGCGGGCCTCGTAGTGGGGCTTGCGCTCGTGGAGCCCTGCGAGCTGCGCGGCATATGAGGTGCCCTCGTCGAGCATCTCGAGGGCACGCACCACACGCTTGGCGTTGTTCGGATGGATGGCCTCGGCGCTCGCGGCGTCTCGCTCGCGGAGAAGCTCCCAGAGCGCCTGGGCGCCTTGCTCGGCAAGGAGGCGCTCGTAGGGCTCGCGGGAGGAGCCGTGGGTCTCCCCTGCCGGGAAGCTCATCTCGTCAATCACGGCATCGAGGTAAAGTCCCGTGCCCCCGCAGAGCACGGGCGTTTCGCCTGCGGCCAGCCGCTCGTCAACGAGTGCGCGCGCCTCGGCTTGGAAGCGCGAGGCCGAGTAGTCCTCGCCAATGCTGGCCACGTCGACCATCTGGAGCGGCACCGTGCGCTCGGCGGGCGGCGTCTTTGCCGTGCCGATGTCCATGCCGCGATACACCTGCATGGAATCGACCGAAATGACGTCTGTGCCCAGCATCTGCGCGAGAAGATCCGCCACGGCGCTCTTTCCGGAGGCCGTGGGGCCACAGATGCAGACAACGGGGCCAGCTGCGCTCATCGCGGGCTTCCCACCATGGGGCCACGCAGGTACCACGTCTTGGCTTCCTCAACCTTCACGTCAACGAGCTTGCCGATGAGCGAGGCGGGGTCAACTCCCTCGGGAACCTCAAAGTGCACCGTTTTGTTCTTGGGGCTGTGGCCAACGAGCACCTGGGGGTTGCGCTTGGAGAGGCCCTCCACGAGGGCCTCAACGGTGTTGCCGAGCTCCACCTGGTTGGCCTCGTGCGCAAGGTCTGCCACGAGCGCGGCCAGGCGGTCAAAGCGCTCCTGGATCACCTCGCGCGGCGTGGGATCGAAGATCTTGGCCGCAGGCGTGCCCTCGCGCTTGGAGTAGATGAAGGTGAAGGCAGAGGCAAAGCCCACCTCACGCACGAGCGACAGCGTCTGCTCAAAGTCCTCCTCCGTCTCGCCGGGGAAGCCCACGATGATGTCGGTGGAAAGGGCGATTCCGGGCATGGCCTGCTTGATGCGGCCGGCGAGTGCCAAGAAGTCCTCGCGCGCGTAGCGACGGTTCATCGCCTTGAGCACACGGCTCGATCCACTCTGGACGGCAAGGTGCAGCTGAGGCATGACAGAGGGGGTCTCGGCCATGGCGGCGATGGTCTCGTCGGAGAGGTCTTTGGGGTGCGAGCTGGTGAAGCGGATGCGCTCGATGCCCGTGGCGCCCACGGCACGCAGGAGCTCGGCAAAGCGCGGGGAGCCGTAGCGCTCGCGGCCATAGGAGTTGACGTTTTGGCCGAGCAGGCACACCTCGCGCACGCCATCGGCCTTGAGGCGCTCCACCTCGGCCACGATGTCCTCGAAGGCACGGTCGCGCTCGCGGCCGCGCACGTAGGGCACGATGCAGTAGCTGCAGAAGTTGTTGCAGCCCGTCATGATGGGCACCCAGGCGTGCCAGGCCGTCTCGCGGCGACTCGGAAGATCGGTGGAGAAGCGCGGGTCGTCCTCGGAGGTGTCTGCGGCGATCGCATGCGAGCCGCGCAGGGCCTCCTCGAGCAGAGCCGGCAGGCTGGCAACGGCCCGCGTGCCAAACACCACGTCTACGTTGGGCATGTGCTCGCGGATGGAGGAGCCGTCGCGCTGGGCGATGCAGCCGCCAATGGCCACCAGCCTGCGGCCGCTCGGGGGCTCAGGCGCGCTCACCATGGCAGAGACCTGGCCATAGAGGTGCGTGTCTGCCTTCTCGCGAACGCAGCACGTCATGAACACGACGATGTCGGCCTCTTCGGGCGTGGCTACCTCGACGCAGCCGCAATCGCCAAGCACGCCGGCGACGCGCTCGGAATCATGGAGGTTCATCTGGCAACCAAAGGTGCGCACGTGGAACGTGCGGCCTGCGAGCATCTGGGAGTTAGGCATTGGGCATCACCATGGGAACGACTTCGCCGGGAACGAGCTTGTGGGAATACACGGCAATGCGGATGGCCGTGCGCATCTGGCCGTCGATCTCGATGTCAGAAAACGACGGAGCGCAGGAGACGTCGTAGCCTGCGGGAATGAGGAAGCCACGGGCGATGGCGATGGCTTTGATGGCCTGGTTGACGGCGCCGGCACCCACGGCCTGCATGTTTACGGGCACGCCATCTTTGACCATGCCGGCGATGGCACCCGCAACTGAGGCGGGAGAAGATTTGCTTGAGACCTTGAGGCATTCCATGGGTGTTGCTCCTGGCTGTGTAAGGCTACGTTTAAGGCCGCTTGGTGCAGCAAGAGGATTCTAACGATAGCACGCTGTTATGCCTAGTCGTGTTTTTCGAGGTTAAAGGTAACGGTGATCTTGTCTTTGGAGACGCGCACGCGCGGCTCGTCGGCAAGCGAGAGGTAATAGCGCTCGGCTATGAACTCAAAGTCGCGCTCGAGGATGCGCGAGAACTGGCTCGTGTCATCCGAGGTGATCTTGAGGCCACGACGGTCGCGCATGAGGTCTACCTCGTGAGGTGCCTCCGCGCCCGAGTGGTGCGTCAGACGCGAGGTGACGGGACGAACGGGCTTGACCTGCCCCGCAAGGATGCGGTGCGCCGTGCGCTCCGAGACATCCAGGCCAAGCGATGCGGCAATGGCGGCAAGCTCGCCGGCATCTCCCGCAACGCCCACACGGTCTATCACGCGGGCATGCTCGGGGCTCTCCACGAACAAAAGCCGCGAGCCGTCGGGGGCATTGAGCGCAAGCTGGCGCATGCAGGCGATAATCTCGGCGGGAGAGCCGAGGTACACCTCGCAGGAGAGGCGCTCCTCAAGCGCAAACTCGCAGACGGTGCGCACGATGTTGTGGGGGCCGCGGAGCTGCGGTTGGCCATCCTCGTCCTTGCCCGCGACCGGCCAGGTGCTCTGGTCTTTGCGCTCCTGGAGCTTCTGGGTGTTGGCATCGACGCGGATTGAAGAGCCGAGGCCGGGGCCAGAGGCCATCACGCAGGCGCTCTCACAGTTCTCCTTGATTGAGAAGAGCGCCATGCCACGGCCATGGACGCCCCAGCGATCCATGTGCACCGTATCGAGCTTGGAGGTGACACGCGCGTCAAAGATGCGCTCGCGCATGGCATCGGGGACGCCCGTGCCATCATCGAGCATGATGACGGAGCGCTCGGAGGCGTCGCGGGTGGTGGCCACAAAGATGTGCGCCGCGCCAGCGTCGCGGGCGTTGCGCAGCATCTCGATCACGACGTCTTCGACGCAGCGAATGTCGTGCTTGGCCTGCCTGCGCTCTGCCTCGCCCACGCGCAGACGCACAAAGCCGTCCCCGAAGCTCTCCTCCACACGCACGGCGGTGTCGCCGGAGACGGCCACAACGAAGTCAACGAGCGAAGGCGCCGCGCTGGCGGCGGCATCCTCGCTCGCATGCTGTGTCTGGGTATCGTTCACGGCTACTTTGCGACGCCGACGGCGCGGGACTCACGGATGACCACGACGCGAACCTGGCCGGGATACTCCATCTCGTCCTCGATCTGCTTGGCGATGTCGTGGGCAAGCACGGTAGCCTCGGCGTCAGAGATCTTCTCGGGCTGCACCATGACGTGAAGCTCACGGCCCGCCTGCATGGCGTAGGTGCGCTCCACGCCCTCATGGGCGTTGGAGATCTCCTCGAGCTTCTGGAGGCGCTTGATGTAGGTCTCGGCGCTCTCGCGGCGGGCGCCCGGGCGAGCCGCGGAGATGGCGTCGGCTGCCATCACGAGCTGGTCGAGGATGGTGTTGGGCTCGATGTCTGCGTGGTGAGCCTCGATGGCGTGGACGATCTCGGGACGCTCGCCATAGCGGCGGGCAAGATCGGCGCCGATGACGGCATGGGGGCCCTCAACCTCGTGGTCGATGGCCTTGCCGATGTCATGCAACAGGCCAGCGCGCTTGGCTGCCGCGGGCTCGAGGCCAAGCTCGGTGGCCATGATGCCGCAGAGCTCGGCTACCTGCTTGGAGTGCTGCAGCACGTTCTGACCAAAGGACGTGCGATAACGAAGCGCACCCAAGGTCTTGATGATCTCGGGGTGGAGGTCGTGAATGCCCGTGTCAAAGGCGGCCTGCTCGCCGGCCTCCTGCACTCGCTGCTGCACGAGGGTCTCAGCCTTCTTGTACATCTCCTCGATGCGGGCCGGGTGGATGCGGCCGTCGGCGATGAGGTTCTCGAGCGCAACGCGGGCCGTCTCGCGGCGAACCGGCTCAAAGCTCGAGAGCAGCACCGTCTCGGGGGTGTCGTCGATGACGAGCGAGACGCCGGAGACCTGCTCGAAGGTGCGGATGTTGCGCCCCTCGCGGCCGATGATGCGGCCCTTGAGGTCGTCGGAGGGAATGTGGACGGTGGTAACGGTGACCTCGCCGGCCTGGTCGGCGGCGCAGCGCTGGATGGCCGTGGTCACGATCTCGCGGGCGGTCTTATCGGCCTGGGCGCGGGTGCGCTGCTCGCTCTCGCGAAGGATCTGCGCCTCCTCGCGAATGGTGTCCTTGCGCACGCGGTCGAGCAGCTCCTTGTGGGCCTCGTCGGTAGAGAGCGCGGAGATGCGCTCGAGCTCGGAGGTCTGCTGCCTGTACACCTGCTCGAGGTCTGACTGGCGACGCTCAAGCTGGCCGGCCTGGCTCGAGAGCTGGTGCTCGCGACGGTCAAGCGCGTCGTTGCGACGGTCGAGCGACTCCTCGCGCTGCATGATGCGGCTCTCGAGAGAGTGAAGCTCGTTCTTGCGCTTCTTCTCCTCGGCCTCGGACGCCTGGCGCAACTTCAGGATCTCCTCCTTGGCGGCGAGCACGGCCTCCTTCTTGCTGGTCTCGGCGTGACGCTCGGCATCCGCGCGAACCTGATCGGCCTTGGCGCGGGCCTCGTCGATCTGGCGATTGACCTCCTGCACGCGTGCGGAGGACTTGTTGTTGCTGTACCAATACGCGGCGCCTGCGCCCAACACGAGGGCGAAAACCGCCACTACAACGATGACGATGAGATCCATTAACGCTCCTAAGAAACACTCGAGGTAGATAGGTGTTCAGGAGACCGCCCCAAGGGACGGAACCCACCATCCGAGCATGCTCCCGGCGTCTATGCAAGACTCAGCAAACGACTGCAAATGACAAGAAAAGAGAACGTCTGCCATGCGCACATAGCGGACGAGAGTACCCAAATGGTTCTTTCATTCTACGTTGGTTGACAATAAGCGTCAATGCCCAGCATTTCACGCTGCTTTCGCCTGCCACCTGCATAGGCCAAGACTTGGTATGTAGCTTCGTTCGGGTCATTTGCTTCGCAAGTCTCTCAGCCTTCACTTCACTACATACCAGGCCTTGGCCTAGGTTACTTTGCGTGAAAACAGCGTGAAACAGACTGAGTACCTGCGGTGTTAGATTCTTGTAAGTTTCTGGGCAGAAACGTGTCAGGTTCTTTGTTTAGACTTGTCCCAAGGATTGACCACGAACAGTCGTTCGTTTACCATGGAGCGAGTCATGAGCGAAGAAGGGAATGCAATGGCAAAGTCCAGCGGGCCAGCCCGTGAGATCCACGCTCCCAGCACCGGCGAGGAGCGCGACAAGATGATCGAGAGCACCACCAAAGACATCATCAAGAAGTTTGGCAAGGGCGCCATCATGCGCTACGGAGACGAGGAGTCCAACCTCCACGTTGAGGCCATCCCCACGGGCTCCATCTCGCTTGACAACGCCTTGGGCATCGGCGGCGTACCGCGCGGGCGCATCGTCGAGATCTATGGTCCCGAGTCTTCGGGCAAAACCACCCTTTCGCTCGAGATTCTGGCCGAGGCTCAGGCCATGGGCGGCGTCGTCGCCTTCATCGACGCCGAGCACGCCTTAGATCCGGGATACGCCGCCCGCATCGGAGTTGACATTGACGATGTGCTCATCTCCCAGCCCGATACCGGCGAGCAGGCACTCGAGATCTGCGACATGCTCGTGCGCTCCGGTGCCATCGACGTGGTTGTCGTGGACTCGGTGGCCGCCCTGGTGCCGCGCGCAGAGATCGAGGGCGAGATAGGCGATACCACGGTGGGCCTGCAGGCGCGCCTCATGAGCCAGGCGCTGCGCAAGCTTGCCGGCTCGCTTTCCAAGTCAAACACCACCTGTATCTTCATTAACCAGCTCCGCGAGAAGATCGGCATCATGTTTGGCAACCCCGAGACCACCCCGGGTGGCCGCGCCCTCAAGTTCTTCTCTTCTGTGCGCATGGACATTCGCCGCATCGACAGCATTAAGCTCAATAACGAGGTCGTGGGCAACCGCGTGCGCGTCAAGGTCGTCAAGAACAAGGTCGCTCCCCCGTTCAAGGTGGCCGAATTTGACATCATGTACGGCACGGGCATCTCCAAGGAGGGCTCCATCCTCGACGAGGGCGTCAACCACGACATCATCTCCAAGTCTGGCGCCTGGTACACCTATGCCGAGGAGCGCCTGGGCCAGGGTCGCGAGGCCGCAAAGGAGTTCCTGCGCAAGAACCCCGAGCTGCTCGACGAGCTTGATCACAAGGTGCGTGTCGCCATGGGGCTCATCGAGTCTGAGGACGGAGGGGCCATAGAGGACGAGGCCTTCCCTGCCGACGATCTCTTGAGCGATGCAGACTTTGAGTAGCGAATACGCCCGCCGCGGGGCGCGCACGAAGCGTCAGCACGCCCCGCGCGAGCACTATGGGGCAGATGGCTTCTCTTGGCACATTGAGTTCCCCGAGCGCACCGCCGCGGTGATGGGTGCCAGAAAGCCCCTCGCGAAGGTGTGCCTGCAGGGAGCGGAAACTCATGAGGTGCGTATCCCCGTAGCTGTGGCGCGCGCACTGGAGAAGCGCGGGGAAGCTGAGCCGGTCTGCAAGAACGAGCTTCTGCATCTCGTCAAAAGGACTATGGACACCTGCGCCTGGCAGCTGGTTGTTGATATGGCCTCAAGGCGCGAGTACTCTGCCCACGAGGCCACCGAGCGCCTCTGTCGCGACGGATTCTCGCGCCCCTGCGCAGAGCGAATTGTCTCGCTTGCCTGCGAGAAGCGCGTCATCAGCGACAAGCGCTTTGTGGAGAGCTTTGTGCGCTCCAAGCTCTCCTGTGGATGGGGGACGCTCCGCATCGAGCGCGAGCTCAAGCAGCGCGGAGTTGACCCTGGCACAATCTCGGGCTGGCCCGATGCCTTCCTCGGAGACGAGGCGCCCTACGAGCGAGCCTGTGAGGCCCTGCGCACCAAGCGCATCCCCGAAACCAACGCCTATCCAAAACTCATGCGCTACCTCATCTCACGCGGCTACGCGCCAGACACAGCCAAACAAGCCGTAAAAGCCAAACTCAGTGCATGCGAAGATACGAGCGATTTCTATTAGCCACAAATTCAGGTCAGCGTCAAGCTGAGGCGAGCCTCACGAGAACCTAAGAGCATTCTTTGCCGCCAAGCTAGAGTTCTGTTCGCGAAGATGCATGAGCCTAATTAAGCCGAAATGCAAGGACGCCCGTTGTAGCCGAATAAGGCAACAACGGGCGTCCTTTGGTGCGTAGGCACTGGGCCAAGGCCGGGCACGTAGTGAAGTGAGGGCCGAGGGGCTTGCGAAGCAAGTGGCTCAACGAAGCTACATACCCGGCCTCGACCGGTGCAAGCAAGATAAGCAAGCGTTAAGAGAGCTCCTGCTTGAGCATCCCAAGCGCATGCATAACGGCACGAAGCCGAACCTCGGCACGGTCGCCAGCAAACACGACGCTTTCGGTGCGCGTAGCCCCGTCTCGGCTCACGCCAAACCACACGAAGCCCACCGGCTTGCCCGGCTCCTCGCCACCAGGGCCCGCAATGCCCGTCACGCTCACGGCAAGGTCGCACCCCAGCGCGCGCACGGCACCCTCGGCCATCTGGGCGGCACACTCGGGCGACACGGGCCCCACGGTGTCAAGCACCTCCTGGGTCACACCCAGCACCCCATGCTTCACGGAGCACGCATAGCTGCCAATGGCGCCCATCACGCTTGAGGAAGAGCCGGGGACGGCCGTGAGCGCCCCCTCAACGAGACCTCCCGTACAAGACTCGGCGCAGCCAAGCGTCACCCCGGCATCGCGCGCCGCCACAAGCACCTCGGCCGCAAGCTCACAGGCATCGTCCCACGTGGGGGCCGCGTCTGCCGCACTCCCCTCGCCCTCAAGGGGCTCGGGAGCCAGCAACACATGACGGCACTTCCAGAAGTAGTCAAAGCCACTCACAGCCGTCAGTACCACGGCCACGAGCATCAGCGCATGGCCAATGAGCAAAACCCATTCAGAAAAGACGCCCATGGGGAAGGTCGCGCCCAGAAGCAGCGCCATGATGGCCACCATGGTCACGGCCGTCTTGGCCTTGCCAAGCTCGCTTGCCGCGACAACGGTGCCGGAGGCCGCCACCACCATGCGCATGCCACTCACCAAAAACTCGCGGGCAACAATGATGACCACGAACCACACGCTCATAAGATCCCAGCTTACGAGCAACACGAGGGCCGAGACCACCACGAGCTTATCGGCGATCGGGTCGAGGAACTTGCCAAAGTTGGTAACCTCGCCACGGCTGCGGGCAAGATATCCGTCGAGCTTGTCGGTAAGCGCAATGAGTGCGTAGAGAGCCGTGGTGATCGCGGCGGCGGCAAGGCCCATGCCGCTCGTGGCATCGACGCCCTTGCCAATCCACAGCGCAAGGCCCAGCCACACCGGCAGGCATGCGATGCGGATGCAGGTGACGATATTGGCCACCGTCCAAATAGTGGGCGGGTGCTCTGTGGTCTCGCGTGCAGCCATAACGCCTACGCCTCCTCAGAAAAGCCCAGGGGCACAGACGGATCAACGATCTCGCCCTCAAGCTCATAGCAGAACGCCTCGGTGAGCCTCACGCGCACCACCTCGCCCACCGCAGCCTCGCCCTCGGCGATGTGCACGGCACCGTCGCAGTCGGGCGCCTGGAACCACGCGTGGCCGATGAGCTCGGCGGTCTCGCCGTCCTCGTCAATGCCGTCAATGATCACGTCAACGACCTCGCCCACATGGGAGGCCGTGGCGTCAAAGCCCATCTGCTCGGCAAGGTCAAGCAGGCGCTGCGTGCGCTCGAGCTTCACGTCGTCGTCGATCTGGGCTGGCATCTCGGCGGCCACGGTGCCCTCCTCGGGCGAATAGGCGAAGACGCTCGTATAGTCAAACCCCTCGTCGGCCATGAACCGCAAAAGCTCCTCGTACTGCTCGTCGGTCTCGCCGGGAAAGCCCACAAGGCCGGTGGTACGCAGTACCATCCCCGGAATCTCAGCGCGCAGGCGCGCAAAGAGCGCTGCAAACTCCTCTGTTGAGCCCGTGCGGTTCATGTCCTCAAGCACCTTGGCGTTGCTGTGCTGGATGGGCATGTCAATGTAGGGCAGTACCTCGGGGGTGTCGCGAATGGCAGAGATGAGCTCGTCGGTCATGCCCTCCGGCTGGAGGTAGAGCACGCGAAGCCACGCCTGATAAGGGCGCACCATCTCGGCGAGACGCACGAGCAGGCTCGCGAGGGTCTCCCCCTCGCCCAGGTCCTCGCCCCAGATGCCCGTGTCCTGGCCAATGAGCACGAACTCGCGAACGCCGGCCTCGGCGAGCTTAATGACCTCAGCCTCGATCTCGCGATACGGGCGCGAGGCATAGCGGCCACGAATGTAGGGGATGGCGCAGAACGAGCAGAAGCGGTCGCAGCCGTCAGAGATCTTCACGTAAGCGCTGGCTCCCTGCACCGTGCGCAGCGGCTCTGTGAGCGGGCCTGCCGCGGCACCCTCGGCGCTGGGCACCACGCTCTGGCGGCCAAGCACGCCGTCTATCACGGACACGATGCCGTCTTCCTCGTCGGTGCGCACAAAGGCCGCGACCTCGGGCAGCTCGGCAGGCAACTCCTCGCCATAGCGCGAGGGCACGCAGCCGCACATAACGATGGGAAGTTCACGCACGCCTTGCTTGCGCGCCTCGGCGAGCTCAAGCGTGCGCTCGATGCTCTCAGAGGTAGCGCTGGCAAGGAAGGAGCAGGTGTTAACGATGACGGCCTCGGCGTCCTCGACGCCCGCAGCCTCGGTGTAGCCCGCGCGGAGCAACAGGCTGCGCATGCGGTCGGTATCGACCTCGTTTTTGGCGCAGCCCAGGGTCACAAACAGAACGGCGGGGGCACAGCTTGAGTAAAGCTCATTTGCCATGAACAGACCTTTCAGAGCAATGGCGTATCGGCACAAAGCCACCCGGGCCTCGCGAACAGGCTCGGGTGGCAAGGGTTCTAGCGGTAGTTGGTGAACTGCAGGGGAATGCCGTAGTCCTGATCGCGCAGGAAGGTGATGACCTGCTGGAGCACGTCCTTGGAGGCAGAGCTCACGCGAAGCTTGTCATCCTCAACCGTGGACTTGCACTTGAGCTTGAGGTCACGAATGTCCTTGGAGATCTTCTTGGCGCACTCCTTGTCAATGCCCTGCACGATGGTGCCCACCACGCGCACGGTTCCACCCGAGGCAGCCTGGGTGTTGCCCCAGCTCACGCTCTTGAGGTCAACCTGGCGCTTCACGAGACGGCCGTTGAGCACATCGATGACCTGCTTGGCCACAAAGTCTGCCGGGGCGCTCACCGTGATGGTGCCCTCGCCCTTGGAGAGCTCGATGGAGGCACCAGAGTTCTTGAGGTCGTAACGCTGCGTGAGCTCGCGCGCCGTCTGCTGATAGGCGTTGTCTACCTCCTGCATGTCGACGGTCGAGACAACGTCAAAGCTGGCGTCCTTGGCCATGGGATTCCTTTCTCACAGGGCACCACGCACGGGGCCCATCCTGCACAGAAGGGCGAGGCAGACCGCCTCGCCCACTCACTTACCTTGAAGACGACCCGGAGCCTGAGCTCTTGCTCCCAGACTCCTTGTCAGAGGCGGCGTCTGTGGTAGCCGCGCCTGTGGTGGCAGCCGCAGGGTCGGTGCCCTGAATCGTGATGCTCGCAAGGCCGGCTGTCTTGCTCGAGAGCTGCACGCGCTCGCCGTTCTTCTCAACCGTGACGGCGCTTGGGTCTACCACCTGGATCTCGATGGACTTGGTGACCGTGTACTCCTCAGACCACGCGCCGGTGATGGTCTCGGCCACCTCCTGCGTGCCGTCGCAGGTAATCTCCACCCAGCTGCTCGCGCCTTCCGCCACCGATACCTTGACGATGGTCTCCTGCGAGGCAGCCGCCGCGGAGAGCGCCGCCTGCTTGGCGGCGGCGTCGGAGAGCGCCTTTTGCTCCTCGGCAGAGGCCGTGGTGGCGGTGGTGGCGGCCGCGGTGGTGGAGGCGGTAATCACCTGCACGCTCTTAGGCTCGGAGGAGCCTGCGGCGCACGAGCGGATGGAGAACACGAGGATGAGCGCGAGCACGAGGGCGAGCGCGAGCGCCGCGATGGGAATGAAGCGGCGCGGATCTGCCATGAGCTGCTGCACTACCCCGGCGAAGCCCTGCGGCTGCGGCTCGCCTCGGCGCGAGCGCATGCGCGGGTCGCGCTCACGCGGCGGAGCCTGGCGACGACGCACATTGGGGCGCTCGGGCGTGCCGATGCTGCGCGTGGCCTCGCGCCCCGCCCTCGTCGACGAGGGACGGTACGGGCGAGCCTCGGAATCGAAGCGCATGTCGTCGCGGTATTGCCCCGAGCTCACGCGCCTCGTGGTGATCTCGTCGTCGCGGGTTCTGTAGCGTCCTCCCTCAGAGCCGCGCGCACCCTCGCCCATGCGGGCACGGCGCGCCTGCTGCTGGCGGCGGGCGCGCTCAGACGCCTCATGCGGAACGCGCGCGGTATAGCGGCGCTCCGTCATACCGTCACGGGAGTCTCCCGAGCCATAAGAGTCCTGAGAGCCCCCGCGCACCTCACGCGAGCTGCGGGCATACCCGTAGCCGCCCTGGGCCGAAGAGCCATAGCTCCCCTGCCCATAGGAGCCGGCACCATAGCCAGCACCATAGCCCGCGGCCCCCTCGGAGCCCTGCAGCAAGGGCGTGGGGCGAGAGCCTGAGCTACGCGTGGGCAACACGCTCGTGGAGTTGTTACGGTCTCCGGGCTCGTCTGCCAGGCGCGCAAGCGCCGAGGTGGGACGACCCGTGCGAGCACGCACGTACTGCTCGTGCTCGTCTTCGTAGAGCTCGGTGAGCTGACGGGAGTCAAGGCCGAGGTAGCGGGCATAGCTCGCGATCATGGCCTGCGCATAGCCCAAGGGCGGAAGACGGTCGAAGTCTCCCTCCTCAAACGCCTCAAGGACGCTCTCGCGCATGCGCAGCACCTTAGCGGCCTGTGAGATGGAGAGCCGCAACTCCTTGCGCCTCCGTGAAATAATCTCTGCAAAACGCGCCTGTGCCATGCGAGCTACACCTCCCTATAGGCCTGCTCGGCTGCCCTCAGTTCCTCAAGACCCTCTGCGTCAAGCAACACCTCGCGCGGCTTGGATCCGTCGGGCGGCCCAACCACGCCCTTCTGCTCTAGGTTGTCCATGATACGGCCTGCCCTAGCGTACCCCACCTTGAGCCTGCGTTGCAGCCCAGAGGTAGAACCCAGTTGAGAGTCCACAACAACTTGAGCGGCCTCCCACACGAGCGGGTCGTCCTCTTCCATGGTCTCTGCGGTTGCGGAGCCGGTTTGGGCGGGCGCCACGGCAGAGAGAATCTCGTCGTGGTAGTCGGGCTCGCGCTGGTCGCGAATGAAGGTCACGACCGCCTCGATCTCCTCGTCGCTCGCATAGGCACCGAGCACACGCGTGAGCACGCCGCCGCTCTTGCGGAACAGCATGTCTCCCCTGCCCATGAGGCGCTCCGCGCCCGTTTGGTCGAGGATGACGCGGCTGTCGATGGAGCTCGAGACCTTGAGCGCCACGCGGGTGTCTACGTTTGACTTGATGAGGCCCGTCACGACGTCGGCGCTGGGGCGCTGGGTGGCAAGCACGAGGTGGATGCCAGCGGCACGAGCGAGCTGGGCGATGCGCACGATGGAGGCCTCCACGTCCTTACCCGCGACCATCATGAGGTCGGAGAGCTCGTCGATGACGATGACGAGGTAGGGCATGGGCGAAGGCGGGTTCTCCATGTCGTCGAACTTGCCGTCCGTGACCATCTTGTTGTAGACCTTCACATCGCGCGCACCGGCACGCTCAAACACCTTGAGGCGCCTGTCCATCTCGGTGACCGCCCACTGAAGGGCGCTTGCCGCCTGGCGCGGCTCGGTGACCACCGGCACGTAGAGGTGCGGAAGGCCCGCGTAGCACGAGAACTCGACGCGCTTGGGGTCAACGAGGATGAGACGCACCTGCTCGGGCGTCGTGCGCATGATGAGCGACATAATGATGGCGTTGATGAGCACCGACTTGCCCGAGCCGGTGGTGCCGGCCACAAGCATGTGGGGCATGCGCGCAAGATCTGCCACCACAGGCGAGCCCTCGGAGTCTCGGCCAATGGCAAACTCGAGAGGTCCGCCCTGCGCATAGGGCATGACGTCTCCCAGACACACGTTTTGGCGGCGCTTGTTGGGAATCTCGATGCCCACCAGCGAGGTGCCGGGGATGGGCGCGAAGATTCGCACCGACTCTGAGGCAAGCGAGAGCTGGATGTCGTCTTGCAGGTTGGTGATCTTGTTGACGCGCTCACCCTCGCCCATCTCGATCTTGAAGGTGGTGACGAGCGGGCCTGCCGTCCACCCGGAGACGCGGCTCTTGAGGCCAAACTCCTCGAGGGTAGACTGCAGGCGCCTCGCCGTGCGCTCAAGCTCGGAGTCCGAGCTCGCAGAGCTCGCCGAGTTGGGGTTGGAGCTCAAGAGCTCGAGCGGCGGGAGCACGAAGTCTTCCGAGGCGTCACCAGGGCGAACCGGCTCTTGCGGGGCGCTCGGCTGAGCCACATGCTCGCCGGCGCCCACGCCGGCAGTGGCCTTGGTAGTGCCTGCACGCCCGCCCTTGCCCTTGCCGGAGCCCTTGGCCGCGGCCGCGTTGCGGAGAAACTCGGGGATCGTGTCGTCTGCGCCCGGCTCGGCCTCAGGCGAGCCCACCTTGGCCTTGCCGCGGGCCGGCTTCTTGCCAGAGGCCGCGGCCAGAACGGCGGCCATGCCGGCGACGCCAGCGGCACCC
>Cebus_capucinus_imitator_PRJNA485217_SSR049__coassemble_1202_pt1 | contig 62148 bp, 49 predicted proteins | sample Cebus_capucinus_imitator_PRJNA485217_SSR049__metabat2_high_PE_004 | metagenome-assembled genome bin Cebus_capucinus_imitator_PRJNA485217_SSR049
ACACCATCAGCCGCGCCACCAACGACCTCGACAAGATCAGCGAGGTGCTCCAGCGAGGCCTGTTGCAGCTCATCATCGCCGTGACGATGCTCTTGGGCGCCATCATCATGATGGCCACGTACAACCTGCTGCTCACGAGCGTGTTCGTGCTTTGCTCCGCGCTGAGCCTCCTCGTGACCCGCGTGGTTGCCGCCCGCACGCTCAAGGTGGCAGCCGAGCGCCAGGAGGCTGTGGGCGCGCTCACCGGCAAGGTGGAGGAGGCCTACAGCGGCCGCGCCGTCATCAAGGCGTTTGGCCGCGAGCAGGCCAGCTCCGCCGAGATGCGTGCCGCCGCCGAGGCGCTTGCCGAGACGAGCGCCCGCGCAGATTTCCTCACCAACGCCGTGGGGCCTGCCGTGCGCTTCCTCGTGCGCGTCTCGCTCGTCGTCATCGGCGTGCTTGCGGGCAGCATGCTCATGGCGGGCAAGCTCACCGTGGGCGTGTTCCAGGCGTTCTTCCAGTACGTGAACACCGGCTCTGAGCCGCTCACGCAGATGAGCATGACGGTCAACATGCTGCAGGGTGCCCTCGCCGCGGCCGAGCGCGTGTTTGCCCTGCTCGACGAGCCCGAGGTTGAGGCTGACCCGGTTACGCCGGCTCTTCCCGCCGAGCCCGTTCGCGGTCGCATCGCCTTTGAGCACGTGCGCTTTGGCTATAAGCCCGAGAGCCCCCTCATGCACGACGTCACCTTCACGGCCGAGCCTGGCAAGAAGATCGCCATCGTGGGCGCCACGGGTGCCGGCAAGACCACCCTCATCAACCTGCTCATGCGCTTCTATGAGATCGAGGGCGGCCACATCACGCTCGACGGCGTGGACACCCATCAGATGCGCGCGGCAGACCTGAGGCGCCAGTTTGGCATGGTGCTGCAGGACGCGTGGCTGTTTGAGGGCACCATTGCCGAGAACATCGCCTATGGCAGGCCGGGCGCCACGCGCGAGGAGGTCATCGCCGCCGCCAAGGCCGCGCATGTGGACTTCTTCGTGCGCACCCTGCCGGCGGGCTACGACACCATGCTCTCCAACGATGCCGAGAACATCAGCCAGGGCCAGCGCCAGCTGCTCACCATTGCCCGCGCCATGCTTTCTGACCCGGCGATCCTCATCCTGGACGAGGCCACCTCGAGCGTGGACACCCGCACCGAGCAGGCCATCGTTGCCGCCATGGAGGCGCTCATCGCCGGCCGAACGAGCTTTGTGATTGCCCACCGCCTCTCCACCATCGTGGACGCCGACCTCATCCTCGTTATGGAGAAGGGCAACATCATCGAGCAGGGCAACCACGAGCAGCTCCTCGCCCAAGGCGGCGCCTACGCCGAGCTCTACCAAAGCCAGTTTGCCTAGGTAACTTCTATTCCCAGCGCGGTGTGAAGCGGCAGCCCCTGCGGGCTGCCGCTTTGCGTTATGGGAGTACGTCTTGGTTTTGCAATTGCTTAGGAAGGGCGGGCCGAGCCCCGGCATGGAGCTAAGCGAGGGCTGAGGGGCTTGAGAAGCAAGTGACCCGAGCGAAGTTCCATACCGGGGCTCAGCCGGCGAGTGGGCGGGAGGCATCGACCGGGATGCGTCTCATCCTCGTATCTCGGCAGATATGAGGGCTGCGCGCTATCATGGAGCCAAACGTTTCCGCGCCCGGCATGTCCGGGCGCCCCTATGTTGGGAGGCACCATGGCCTGTACCACCATCCTCGTAGGCAAGCGCGCGAGCTACGACGGCTCTACCATCATCGCCCGCAACGAGGACTCATCCAACGGCGAGTTTTGCCCCAAGCGTTTTGTGGTGGTTACCCCGAGCGAGCAGCCGCGCCACTACAAGAGCGTCATTTCTCACGTGGAGATTGACCTGCCCGAAAACCCGCAGCGCTACACCTCCATGCCCAATGCCATCTTGAACGAGGGCGTCTGGGGCGAGGCGGGCTTTAACGAGTGCGGCGTGGCCATGAGCGCCACCGAGACCCTCACCACCAACGAGCGCGTGCTGGGCGCAGACCCGCTCGTGGAGCTGAAGCCTGCCCGCGGCACGCTCAGCGAGGAGGGTTTTGAGCCCGAGGTGCCCGGCGGCATTGGCGAGGAGGACTTCCTCACGCTTGTGCTTCCGTACATCACCACGGCGCGCGAGGGCGTGCTGCGCCTGGGCGAGCTGCTCGAGACCTATGGCACCTACGAGATGAACGGCACCGCCTTCTCCGACACCAACGAGATCTGGTGGATGGAGACGGTGGGCGGCCACCACTGGATCGCCCGTCGCGTGCCCGACGACGCCTACGTGACCATGCCCAACCAGCTCGGCATCGACGCCTTTGATCTCGATGACGCCTTGGGCGAGGGTGCCGAGTACCTGTGCAGCGCAGACTTGCGCGAGTGGATGGCCGCCAACCACCTCGATCTGTCGCTGAGCACGCAGGGCGTGGGCGCAGACGGTGTGCATGCGCAGTTCAACCCGCGCGAGGCCTTTGGCTCGCACTCCGAGCGCGACCACGTGTACAACACCTGCCGCGCCTGGGCGATGCAGCGCGCTCTCAACCCGAGTCAGGACTGGGACGGCCCCGACGCCGCCTGGCGCCCCGAGGACGACGACCTGCCCTGGGCGCAGGTGCCCGAGCGCAAGCTCACCATCGAGGACGTGAAGGACGTGCTCTCCAACCACTACGAGGGCACGCCGTTTGACCCGTATGGAGAGCTGGGTACGCCCGAGCAGCGCCGCCGCTACCGCCCCATTGGCATCAACCGCCAGAGCCAGCTGGCCGTGCTGCAGGCGCGCCCCTATGGCCCCGAGGCCTGCCGTGCCGTGCAGTGGATCGCCTATGGCTCCAACCCCTTCAACACGCTCGTGCCGATGTATGCCAACGTGAGCGATACGCCGGCCTACCTGCGCGATACCGGCGCGCGCGTCACCACCGAGCACTTCTACTGGGCAAACCGCATCATTGCCGTTATGGCCGACGCCCACTACAACGACAACGTCAACACCATCGACAACTACCGCGAGCGCACCATGGCCGCGGGCCATCGCATCCTTCGCGAGACGGCGGCTGCCGTGGAGGCGCTGGGCGACGCGGCTACGCGCGCCGAGGTGGAGCAGCTGCTCGCTCGCGCAAACGAGCGCATGGCCGCCGAGCTGCGCGAGGCTACCGACAAGCTGCTCGACCGCGTGCTCTATACCTCGAGCATGCTGATGCGCAACGGGTTTTCGCTCTCTGACCACTAGGGCGTGCGGGTGGGGCGGCGCGCGGTGCGCTGCGTGCGTGTGGCGTGCGCGGCCGGCGTGGCGTTCCCCGCGCGTGACGTGCTCGCGGGCGCGACGTCGGCCGCGCGGCCGACGCCCGCCCAGCGCCAGCCCGCCCCACGCTCGCATGCGTACAACCCGCGTCCCTCGGCCATGCCGGGGGGCGCGCTGTAAGGGAGGACTATGAGCCTTGACGTTGTGCAGGGGCTGCTCATCCCCTTTGCGGGCACGTCTTTGGGCGCCGCCTGCGTGTTCTTTATGCGCGGCGGCATGAACGAGCGCCTGCAGCGCGTGCTCACGGGCTTTGCCGCAGGCGTGATGGTGGCGGCCTCGGTGTGGAGCCTCATCATCCCTGCCATGGAGGAGTCTGCTGGCTTGGGCGCCTTTGCCTTTGCGCCCGCCGCGGTGGGGCTCTGGGCAGGCGTCTTGTTCTTGCTGCTGCTCGACCACGTGGTGCCGCACCTGCACCAAGACACCGACGAGCCCGAAGGCCCCAAGACCTCGCTCGGCCGCACCACCATGTTGCTTTTGGCCGTGACGCTCCACAACATCCCCGAGGGCATGGCCGTGGGCGTGGTATATGCCGGCCTCGTGAGCGGTCACGGCGAGATCTCCGCGGCAGGTGCGCTTGCACTCTCTTTGGGTATTGCCATCCAAAACTTCCCCGAGGGCGCCATCATCTCCATGCCTCTGCGCGCGGGCGGCTGGAGCAAGGCCAAGGCGTTCGTGGGCGGCGTGGTCTCGGGTGCGGTGGAGCCCGTGGGAGCGGCGCTAACCGTGGTGGCGGCCTCCTACGTTGTGCCGGCGTTGCCGTACTTCCTCGGCTTTGCCGCAGGTGCCATGCTCTACGTGGTGGTGGAGGAGCTCGTCCCCGAGATGAGCGCCGGCAAGCACTCAAACCTCGCGACCCTGTTCTTCATGGGAGGATTTACCGTCATGATGGCCCTCGACGTGGCGCTGGGGTAGGGCAGCCCGTACAAAACTCGGGGTTAAGTTGAGCTCGTTTGGGTTGGTTGCGAGTATGGGCCTAAAAGTTTGCTGGAGGTAATTACAAACGTGCAGGTAGATTGCTTGCTGTTGTTTGGCTCCCATGACGTTGGGGCAGCGCCTTCAAGATGAACTCAACATAAGCCCCAGAATCGTGCAAGTTTTCAAACGAGCTCACCATAGGCGTTAGTTTTATACAGCACGAGGTAAGGCGCCGGCCTGTGGGCCGACGCCTTTTGCGTTTAGGCTATGGTGCCGCCGCCGAGAACCTGCTCGCCTTGGTAGAGAACGACGGCCTGTCCTGAAGTGACGGCGCGTTGCGGCTCGTCAAAAGCGATGTGAACACGGCCGCCCGGCAAAGGGGTTGCTATGCAGGGCTGGTCGGGCTGGTGGTAGCGCACCTTGGCGGCCGCGCGAATGGGCTCGGCAGGTGCCGCGCCGGCAATCCAGCTAAAGCCCTCGGCCGTGAGCTCCTGGCTCATGAGGTCTGCCGTGTCGCCCAAGGTGACGGTGTTTGCCCGCGTGTCGATGCGGCACACGTAGAGCGGGCGGGTGCTTGCCACGCCCAGACCCTTGCGCTGGCCGATGGTGTAGCGCAGCGCCCCGGCATGGCGTCCCAGCGCGTTGCCTGAGGTGTCGAGGATGTCGCCCTCGGGCACGCGCTCGCCGGTGCGCTCCTCAATAAAGCGCAGGTGGTCGCCGCCGGGGACAAAGCAGATGCCCTCGGAGTCCTTCTTGCTGGCCACGCTGAGCCCGGCCCGCTCGGCAAGCTGGCGCACCTCTGTGGCCTTGATGAGCCCTCCCAGAGGGAGCAGCACGTGCGCCAGGCGCTCCTGCGTAAGCCCGTGGAGGAAGTAGCTCTGATCCTTGGCGCCATCCACGCCCTTGAGCAGGCGGTAGGTGGGGGAGGCGTCGCTGCGGAGCCGTCCGGGCTCGCCGGTGCTGCCGGCGGGCGTGGCGCTCGCACCGTGCTGGGGGGCCGCATCGATGCGCTCCACGCGGGCGTAGTGGCCGGTTGCGAGGTAGTCGCAGCCCAGCTCAAGCGCGCGGTCGAGCAGGGCACCAAACTTAAGGTGACGGTTGCAGCCCACGCAGGGGTTGGGCGTGCGCCCGGCCTGGTAGTCGGCGACAAAGGGGTCGATGACGTCGCGGGCAAACTCGTGCGTGTAGTCAAAGACGTGGTGGCGGATGCCGAGGTTCCAGCAGGCCTCGCGGGCATCGGCCACGTCGTCGGTGCTGCAGCAGGTGCGCTCGGAGGGGCGGTCGTCCTCGTTGGTGGCAAGGCGCATGGTGGCGCCGATGCACTCGTAGCCCTGCTCGAGGAGCAGCCATGCCGCCACGCTCGAGTCAACGCCCCCGCTCATGGCCACAAGGACGCGCCCGCGGCTCATCGGGCGCCTCCCGGGTATGGGGCAGGCTCGCCGTTGCCTGCGGATGCGCCGAGCGCGGGGTTCTCTGCCGAGGGGGAGCGGCGTTCGCCTGCCCTGCGGCGCAGCCTCTCCACGGTGCTTGCGAGCGCTGCCACAAAGCTGTCGATGTCTTGCTTGCTGTTCTCGTTGGCGTCGAGCGAGACGCGAAGGAACCCCTGGGCGAGCTCGGGCGCCACGCCCATGGCCGCGAGCACGTGGCTGGGCTCAACGGCGCCCGCCGCGCAGGCCGTACCTGCGCTCACGCAGATGCCCTGCTCGTCTAGGAGCACGAGTGCCGCCTCGTGGTTGACGCCCTCGATGGCGAGCCCCACGATCCCGGGGTGGCGGCTCGCGCTCTCGTGAGCACCGAGAATATGCACGCCGTCAATTCGCCACAGCTCAGAGGCTAGGTATGCCCGAAGCTCCTCAAGATGCGCCGCGTGCTGAGTGAGCTCGGATGTGGCCTGCTCGAGTGCTACGGCCATGCCGCAGGCGCCTGCCACGTCAACCGTGCCTGCCCTAAGGCCTCGCTCCTGAGAGCCGCCGTGCATGAGCGGGGCCGGCCTCAGGCGATGGGAGCACACGAGCGCACCTGTTCCGCGCGGCCCGTGGAACTTGTGCGCCGAGAGGCTCATGAGGTCAAACCCGTCGCGCGTGAAGTCAAGCTCGGCGTGGCCTGCGGCCTGCACGGCGTCGGTGTGAAAGAGCGCCCCGCGCTTGCGCGCCATGCGGCACAGGTCTCGCACGGGCGCCTGCGAGCCCACCTCGTTGTTGGTGTGCATCACCGAGACCAGGCAGGTATCCTCGCGCATGGCCGCCTTCACGGCAGAGACGCTCACCACGCCCTCGGCGTCAGGTGCCACGAGGGTCACGGCAAAGTTGCCGCCAAAGGGGCCCTCAGCGCTTTCGAGCCACTCGAGCGTTCGCAAGACGCTCGGATGCTCGATGGCGCTGGCCACGATGTGGCGCCTGCCACACTCCGCCCCATAGCGCGCGCCCGTGAGCAGGGCTTGGTTGTTGGCTTCCGTCCCGCCCGAGGTAAACACCACCTCGCGTGGACGTGCGTGGACGCAGGCGGCAACGCGGCGGCGCGCATCCTCCAGCACGCGCAGCGACGCGTCGCCTGCGCCGTGGGTGCTCGAGGGGTTGGCAAACCCTGCGCCCTCGTACGCGGCGGTCATGGCCGCGAGCGCGGCGGGGGAGATGCGCGTGGTGGCGGCGTTGTCGAGATAGCAATAAGGCATGAAGGTCTTTCGTTGGTGCTCGTACGGTCTCTCTATGGTAGCCGCTCGCGCTACACTTGCATAACAACAACTCGGCGCGCCAGACGCACCTGTGCGCGCCCGTTTGCAAGGAGTGAACCCATGAGCAATAACGAGCAGCTCAAGGCCGACATCGACGCGTTTGTTGAGCGCGTGTGGCCCGAGGTCATCGAAGACATTGCCGAGCTGGTGAGCTACAAGAGCGTTGAGGACCTCGAGCATGCCGAGGAAAACGCCCCCTGGGGCCCCGGTCCTCGCGAGGCGCTCGACGAGGCGCTGTGCATCGCAGACCGCGTGGGCCTCACGGCGCACGACTGCGAGGGCTACCTCGGCTACGCAGACCTTCCCGGCCGCTCCGAGAAGCAGATTGCCACCATCGCCCACGTGGACGTGGTACCCGAGGGCCCGGGCTGGCACACCAACCCCTACGAGATGGTGCAGCGTGAGGGCTGGCTCCTTGGCCGCGGCGTCATCGACGACAAGGGCCCGGCCGTGCTCTCCCTGCACGCCGCCCGCTTCTTTGCCGAGCGCGTGGAGGAGACGGGCGAGCAGCTGCCCTATACCCTGCGCGTGCTGCTGGGCGCCAACGAAGAGACCAACATGGGCGACGTGGAGTGGTACCTTGAGCACTACGATGAGCCGGCCTTCCTTTTTACGCCGGACGCTGAGTTCCCGGTGTGCTGCGGCGAGAAGGGCCTCTACGGTGCAACGTTTTGCTCCGAACCCATATCGGGCGAGGTAGCGGGCGCGCGCATCGTCTCGATTGAGGGGGGCACCGCCACCAACGCCGTGCCGGGCCTTGCGAGCGCCACGGTGCGCGCCGCTGCCTCGGAGCTCGTCTCTGCCGAGGGCATCGACATTGAGGACGCTGGCACGGACGGTGCGGGCACTCCGCTCGCCCGTCTCATGGCGCATGGCATCGGTGGCCACGCGAGCCTGCCGGCGGGCACCAAAAACGCCATTGGCATGCTCTGCGCCTACCTGCTCGAGCAGGGCATCTGCTCTGAGGCAGAGCGCCGCTTCCTCGAGCTTGAGGCAGTGATTCACGCCTCCACGGATGGCTCGAGCATGGGCATCGACGCCACGGACGACATCTTCGAGCCGCTCACCTGCATCGGCGGCACCATCGCGCTTACGGCCGAGGGCCGCATCGAGCAGACGGTTGACGCGCGCTTCCCCAAGTCCACCACAGGCGATGCCATCACCGAGCGTCTGGGTGCCCTGGCCGCCGAGTATGGTTGCGCGCTCAAGCCCGGCCGCGCCGTGGTGCCGTTCTACGTTGACCCGAGCTCGCCCGAGATCCAGACGCTCGTGCGCTGCTACAACGAGTACACCGGCCGTGACACCAAGCCCTTTACCATTGGCGGCGGCACCTATGCCCGCCATTTCAAGAACGCCGCGAGCTTTGGCCCCGAGGAGCCCACGCTCGAGACGCCCGCGTGGGTGGGGCAGATGCACGGGCCCGACGAGGGCGCGAGCGAGGAGCAGCTCAAGCTCTCCCTCAAGATCTACATCTACGCCATCGCCCAGCTCATGGAGCTTGAGCTGTAGGGGTTGAGCTTCACGTCTACAGGCATTCTGGCGCACCAGAGGCTCGTGCGCCAGGATGCGCGTGCGACAGGCACGAGAAAGCCCGGAGGTGGCCTGGCCGGCTGCCTCCGGGCTGTTTGTCTTGGGCGAGGGGCGGGCGCCTTCCGTGAGTGCGCTGCGCGCTCGGGCGAGGTGCGGAACGGTGTGCGCTGCGAGGCGCGCCTAGCGGTCGGGCTCGCCCTCGAGCGAGTTCACCACCCCGTGGATCACGTCATCTGCGGAAAGCGCACCCAAAAGCGAGGCAAAGCTGCGTGCCACGGGGAACACCTCGGCATCCGTGGCCGCCTGAGCGGCCTCGATGAGAACCTCCACCACACTCTCGGTGGGCGCGAGGGGGATGCCCGAGACCTCGAGCAGGGCGTCCACCTCGCCGGGTTCCACGCCTTCGGTGCCTGTGGTCGTTCTCATCGCATGAATCTCAAAGGCGGCGTTGGCGCTGCAGCTGGCTCGGCTCACGATGGCCTTTTGGTAGCAGGCGTCGGCAAGCTCAATCTCGCCCAGCTTCCACTCCATAAAGGCGAGGCGGTAGTAGGCAGAGCCGGTGCCCTCCGGGTCATAGGTGGTCTCGAGCGCGCGACGAAGCACGCCTGCTGCCTCGTGCTTGTTGCCCTGCACCTCAAGGCAGCGAACGATGCGCAGCGTGGCGGCCATGTCGAGCGGGTTGAGGTCGTGCGCGCGCTCGGAGAAGCCCAGTGCCTCCTCGGTTCGGCCGGCCATCAACAGCGCCGTGGCCATGAGCAGCTGCGCGTTGTAGTACGAGTCGGGCACGAGCCTGAGCTCGCGGCCGGGCTCGGCAAGCAGGCGGTTGTAGAGCGTGCGCCCCACAAAGCTCGAGAACTGGCGCCAAGATGTGGTGGCGGTGTCGGTATAGGTGTCGAGCGCGTCGATGGGGGCGAGTGCGTCTGTGAGCACCTCGATGGCCTGGCTCGTCTTGGCGTGCTGCAACAGGTCGAGGGCGCGGTCGCAGGCGCGGCTGAGGGCATCGCCAAAGACAAACTCGTCGGTGAAGGCAATGGGGTCGTCCTCGGGCAGGGAGCCCGAGATGAGTCCCGCCGCGGTGCGCTCGCCTGCCTCGCGCACGGTGGCGTCCTTGTCGTTTTGCGTGAGCTCGAGGATGCGCCGCACGCTCGTGGCGCACGAGCTGCCGAGCGCCCGCGCCGCCACGAGCTGCGCCATCTCGCTTCTGTGGGCGTTCTCGTTGATGGCGAGGTCGCTCACGCGCTCGGCACCCAGTAGCATCGACTCAAAGCGCGGCAGGATGCGGTGCGAGAGATCAACGGACTCATAGCGCGTGGCAGGGCAAAAGCGCTCGTCATCGAGGGAGAAGCCCTGCGCGATGGGCTGAAGCGCGTCATCTTTGAGCTCAAAGCGCACCCCGAGCTGGCGGCAGAGCGCCTGCGGGTCATAGCGCCCCTCGAGCGAGACCTCGCGCAGCTGCTCGCGCGAGATGTTGCCCGAAACGAGGCAGGTGTGGCGCGCGGGCGTGTCGAGCACGAGCGCCACGTAGGCGTGGCACAGGCGCTTGGAGCTGCGAAAGGCGTGGCTGGCGAGCAGCAGCGTGAGGCGCAGGGCATAGGCCGTGGCCGCCCGCTCGCGCATCTGGTGCGACGCCGGCACGATGCGCTCGAGCGAGCCCGACCACAGCGAGGCGGGAAATGCCTGCCAGGGCAGGTAGTTGGCCACGATGGCCACGTCTCCGCCCATGAGGTTCACGCGAAACTTCGCGCTGAGGCGCATCGGCAGCCTAAAGCTCTCAATGCCGGCGGAGATGGCCTGGCGAGCGCCCCATTCGCCGTGGATGTCGCACATGCTCGCAGGTGCGATGGGCTCCGAGCCAAGCTGGTCGGTGATGGAGGAGCCCAGCGCCTGCGCGAGGCGGTAGCAGTCCTCGAGATCGGGCTCGGGGATGTCTGCGGGGCGCAGCTTCTCCAGGCGCTCCCATACAAAGAGCGTGCGGTTGAGGGCGCTTTCGATGGCGTAGAGGCGCAGCATGTCTGCCCACGAGAGGGAGCGGTCCGTGACGCGCAGGTAGAAGGTGCGGCTCCTGCTGGGGCGCACCACCGAGACCGTGGGCGTGCCGGCATCAGGCGAGGTGAGGCCGGCCTCCTCGAGTGCGCGGGCGAGGTAGAGGTCGATGGCGCTGGGCGCGGGCTCGCCGCTGCGCTCGGCTGCCCTCTCGGCCTTGCGTATGCGCGCGACGAGGCGCTTGAGCTCCGTGAGCGGGTTGGATGCGGCAAAGAGCGTCTGTGCCAGCTCGTCCATGTTGGTGGGCTTTGCGTGCTCGTCGCTCGCCGTGGGCTCTTCGCCCTCGGGCTCGCTGAGCTCGGGCGCGCGCTCGGTTGTGGTGGCGAGAGCTGTGTTGAGTGAGCTTGAGGTGGGCGACTCGGCGGCGTGCAGCTCTGCGCTGGCTGCCGCGACGGCTCCGGTGGGGGAGAGCTTAGGGCTGCTCGTTGGGCAAGCCTCGGGTGCGGACTCGCGGTTGGCGGCGGGCTGTGTGATGGCACGCGGGTTTGCGTGGGTTGCCTCGCGCGCGCCCGTGGTGCGCGCGCCCTGCTCGGTGCCTGCGGGCGCGCCTGTTGCGGCGTCGTCGCTTTGCGCGATCGCCGCGTTGCTTGCTGCTGTGGCGCGCTCGCTTGCCTTTTTGCCTCGCGCGGCGGCTTGCTTGCCCTTGTGATATGCCAAGGCGCCGACGATGGCAGCTCCCGCGCCAAACGCCGCAATGCCGCCCGCCCATACCTCAAAGCTCATGACAAGATCCTTACGTGCTCAAGCCCAGCCACGTCCCCGGGCTTAGGTGCTGTCGGTAACTGTCTAACTAAATAATGATACCCAACGCAGCTCATATCGTTTCGCGCGGACGTCTGCCTGCTTTGGGCGCGCGTTTGGGGATGCGGGTGGTCGTGTGCTTCGTTTGTTTTCGTGAGGACTCAGACGGCCATCCGGCTCCTTCCTGCGGAGTCGCCTTGCCTTCCTGCCGTGCCGGCCGCAGCCATCTCCTCGCCTCACGCGAACGTCTGTGGCGTCCCCGCCCGATGCGCCGTCGCGCCATGCGGCGCGCAGCCTAGCGCGTGCGGCGGGAGAAGAGACCACGGGGGAGCGTGGGGGCGCCTGCGCCTGAGAGCTGGTTTGCGGGAACGAGGAACACCGGGAAGCTTGCGGTGGGCTCCATGCCGGTGGCGACGGTGGCGGCTGCCTGGGCGCGCTCGTGGGCAAGCTCGGCTGCCTCGGCCACGAGCTGGCTCCGCTCGTCGCGAATCACGGCGCCCTCGATGCTCGCAAAGGTGGCTCCGAGCGCCTCGAGGGCTTCGGGTCGGCTCATGCGCCATACGGTGAGCTCGTTGCCGTCTTGGGTCTCAAACTTCCAGAGTGGCGTGGCAGACTTTGCCGCCGTGACGATGACGTCGAGCGCAAAGCTGGTGGGGTGGGCGAGCGTTGCTACCTCGTCTTGGGCGCCCAGCTGCTCGGAGGCGGAGGCCACCTGTGCCACGGCCTGCTGGTGCGCGGCGACGTCTGTGGGCATCAGGCGCTCGGTGCAGGTAACGTGACCTGAGGTGATGTCGCTCACGCCAAGGCAGCCCACGAGTCCTGTGACCGTGCGGCTTGCAAGGTCGCGCAGCTCGCAGAGATAGAGCGCCCGCGAGGCATCCATCATAAACAGCTCGCTGGCAAGGCGCCCCTCAAGCGGCGCTTCTGTGCCCGCCACCTGGCGCGCGCACGAAAGATACCCCAGGGCCTCGGCGGCCTGGTTAAGCTGCGGACGAACGCAAGAAAACGCCTTGAGCTGCATGTGAGTCCTCCGAACACGTTGTTGCACAGGCCTCTTACGATACCCCAAAACACCTGCGCGCCGGAGACGGCAGTCGAGCACGCGGCGAGAGCGCGCCAGGCGCGCCTGACACACGGTTGCCCCCACGCGCTGCCACCAACGTTACGGCTTGAACACACTCCGAGCCTGTCCGCACGCGCCCAAGGCGCGCCGTCTACAATGGGCTGCGTCCGAGCCGTCAGGCACATCCCGTCTTCGCAGGAATGCTCATGCATCGCATCATTACGTATCGCACCGACCGCCAGATGTCAGAGTCGTTTTTGACGGCAACCTTTCTGTCGCTCTCAGGCGGGTTGCAAGACGCCTACACCTACATCTTCCGCGGCAAGGTCTTTGCCAATGCGCAAACGGGCAACATCGTTCTCATGGCGCAGGCCCTGTACGACCACGACTGGGCGGGCGCCCTTCGCTACCTCATCCCGCTTTTGGCCTTTGCCAGCGGCATTGCCGTAACCGAGGTCGTCCGCCAGCGCTATCGCACCGCCCGTCGCATCCACTGGCGCCAGCTCATTCTCTTTGCCGAGATTGTGCTGCTCTTTGTGGTGGCGTTTATCCCCACATCTCTCAACAACCTCGCCAACGCCCTCGTCTCGTTCTCGTGCGCCATGCAGGTGCAGGCGTTTCGCAAGGTGGATGGCTATGCGTTTGCGAGCACCATGTGCATGGGCGACATGCGTAGCGGCGTGGAGTCGCTCGTGAACTGGTGTCGCACGCACGATGCCAAGCATCGCCACAAGGCTATTCGCTACTTTGGCGTGATCGTGCTGTTTGCGCTCGGCGCGGCGGCGGGCGGCCAGCTCGTGGAGAGCCGAGGTGCTGCGGCCATCTGGGCGTCGTGCGCCCTCTTGTTTGCGGGCTTTGCGCTCATGTTCATCCGCGAGGAGATTGGCGAGCACGAGGAGGAGCTTCTGGCAGACGAGGAGGCCATCCTCGTTGACCTGCACGACATTGGCGAAGGCGTGAGCGAGGCCGTGCACGAGATCGAGCATCACATTGAGGATGAGATTCATCACCTTGAGGACGAGCTCCACCATCTCGAGGAGCGCTTTGAGCGCGAACGCAAGCGCGGCGAGTAGGACGCGGTTCACAGTCATATACCAGTAAGCGCTGGCACGTGGGAACGTTTGTAAGCCACGTACCAGCGCTTCTTTCGTGCCGAGTAGGGGAGCGGAGAGCCACTGCGCACATCTCGCTTCCGCTCCAAATTCGCTGCACAAAAGGGCGCCGGCATTCGCGATGCGTGCGAGTGCCGGCGCCCTTCATAAAGCCTTGCTAACAGCCAAGAATTGCGGCAACGTGCCCTTTTGCGCTGCGCTACTTGATAACGCGCACGCGGTACACGGCAGGGATCTCCTTGAGCGCGGCGATGGTGGCGTCCTCGAGGTGCTCGTCGGTGTCAAACATGGTGTAGGCGTTTTCGCCGGCGCTCTCGTTGACCATGCGCTGCACGTTGGCGTTGTCCTTGGCGAGGACGGCCGTGATCTGGCCAATCATGTTGGGGACGTTGGCGTGCAGGCAAGCGATGCGGCTTGCGGCGCGTGCCTTGCCCATCGAGCAGGCGGGGTAGTTCACCGAGTTGGCGATGTTGCCGTTCTCGAGGTAGTCCTTGAGCTCGGAGATGGCCATGTCGGCGCAGTTTGCCTCGGCCTCGCCGGTGCCGGCGCCCGAGTGCGTGGTGATGAAGGTGTTGGGCATCAAGACCGTCTTGGGCGTGGCAAAGTCGCAGCTAAACCACGAGAGTCGGCCGCCGCGCAGCGCCGCGTCCACGGCGTCCTCGTCGATGATGGTCTCGCGGGCGTAGTTGATGAGCACCGCGCCCGGCTTGAGCAGACCCAGCACGTCGCCGTCGATCATGCCCACGGTGTCGGCCTTGGAGGGCACGTGCAAGGTGAGGTAGTCGCACCCGCGGCACAGGTCCTCGAGCGTGCCCACGCGCTGCACCTCGCGAGAGAGCGCCCATGCATGCTCCACCGAGATGAACGGGTCGTAGCCATAGACGTCCATGCCGAGGTCGACGGCGGCGTTGGCCACCTTGGAGCCCACGTTGCCCAGGCCCACCACGCCGATGCGCTTGCCCTTGAGCTCGTGGCCCACGAAGGCCTTCTTGGCCTTCTCGGCGTTGACGAGGATGTTGGGGTCGTCCGCATGGGCGCGCACCCATTCCATCGACTGCACCACGCCGCGGCTCGAGAGGATGAGCATCGCAAGCACGAGCTCCTTCACGGCGTTGGAGTTGGCGCCGGGCGAGTTGAACACCACCACGCCCTTGCGCGCGTACTCCTCAACCGGGATGTTGTTCACGCCGGCGCCGCAGCGGGCGATGGCGCGGATCGACTCGGGCAGCTCGTAGCCGTGCAGGTCGGTGGAGCGCATGAGGATGGCGTCGGCATCCGCCGCCTCGGACACAAAGTCGTAGCCCTCGCCAAACTCGACGGTTCCGTCCTTGGTGATGTCGTCGATGATCTTGATGTGACGTGTCATGTGGCTCATTCCTCTCTGGGCGGTCTTTGGCATCGTGGCTCGAGGCTCGGACAGTCCTGCTCGCACGAAGGTGACATTAAGTCACCTTCGGCTCGTGCGGAACTCACGTCGAGCCACGATGCCAAAGACCTTGGCAATCGGTAAAAGAAAACCGTGCGCGTAATCCTTTGATGCGCTGTCAGGTGGTGGGTTTCGGTGTTATGGCTCGGAACGAGTTCCGCACGAGCCAGAGGCGACTAAATGTCGCCTCTGTGCGAGCAGGACTGTCAGAGTGCCGAGTCATAACACCGAAACCCGAACCTTGGGGCAATGGTCGTGGTGCAGGATGCGACGCCTTTCGGCGGATGATCCGGGTAGCCGAGCAGCGAGCCACAAAGCCAGGGGCTCGCAGCTCGCAGCCCGCAGCTCGCACAAGGCGGGAGGCGGCTGCGCTAGCCGAGGTGGGAGGCCTCAAACTCGTGCATGTAGGCCACGAGCGCCTCGGCTGCCTCGTAGGGCACGGCGTTGTAGACGCTGGCGCGCATGCCGCCCACGAGGCGGTGACCCTTGAGCCCGGCCAGCCCGTGCTCGGTGGCGCCGGCGCAGAAGGCGGCGTCAAGCTCGGCGCTCGCGGTGCGGAAGGTCACGTTGGCGATGGAGCGGCTGGCAGGCTCGGCATGCCCAAAGAAGAGCTCGCTCTGCTCGAGGTAGTCGTAGATGAGCTGGCTTTTGGCCAGGTTGCGCTCACGCATGGCCTCAAGGCCGCCCATCTCCTCCACCCACCTAAACACCTTGCCACACAGGTAGATGCCAAAAGTGTTGGGGGTGTTGAGCATCGAGCCCTTCTCGGCCTCAAGACGATAGTCGAGGTAGGAGGGGCAGCAGCTCAGAGCGGGGCCCTCGGCGATGAGGTCTTTGCGCACAATGACCACGGTGACGCCCGCGCATCCGGCGTTCTTCTGGGCTCCGGCGTACACGAGGCCATAGCTGCTCACGTCGAGCGGCTCAGAGAGAAAGCAGCTCGAGACGTCAGAGACGAGCGGTGTGTCCCCGCATTCGGGAAGCTCGTCGTACTGGGTGCCAAAGATGGTGTTGTTCTGGCAGATGTACACGTAGTCAAGCCCGTCCCGCTTGGCTGCGGCGCCAATGCCCGCAAGCTCGGGAATGCGGTCGAAATTGGTGTCTTCGCTCGAGGCCAAAAGCTTGGCCTCGCCATAGCGTGCGGCCTCCTGCCAGGCCTTCTTGGCAAAGTTTCCCGTGACGAGGTAGCCCGCCTTGCCCGTGCGCATGAGGTTCATGGGAATGCCGGCAAACTCAAGCGTGGCGCCACCCTGGAGGAAGAGCACGGCATAGTCCTCGGGAATGCTGAGCACGCGGCGCAGCGTCGCCTCGGCGTCGTCGATGATGGCTTGGTAGGCACAAGATCGGTGGCTCATCTCCAGCACGCTCATGCCGCAGCCGTTGTAGTCGAGCATCTCGGCGGCACATTCGCGAAGCACGAGCTCTGGCAAGGCCGCGGGCCCCGCAGAGAAGTTGAAGACGCGAGCCATAAGTCCCCTCTCCTTACCGACGACGCCCCGGCGGGTGAGGTTGCGCCCATGCGGGGACATTCAGGTTAGATATAGTCATTAGGGTAGCCGCGTGCGGCGTGTGGCGTGTTTCGGCCGCGTAACGAGGTTGTGTCGAGTGGGCTCTGCGGGTACTCTTTTGCGCGTTGCTCGCTTGAGCCGTCAATTGCGTTGCCGCTCCCCTTGAAGGTCCGTCCGCCGGGGAGGGCGGGACGCACGGGATATGCCGGGGGCCCGGCAGGAGAGGAAGGGGCGGAAATGGAGTATGCATATCCATCGCTCGCCGACCGCGTACGCTCTGAATGGAAGATCTACGTGGTCTCGTTTGTGTTTGCCCTGATTGCGGGGCTTATCGGGCAGATCTCGATCCCCCTGGGGCCGGGGCAGCTCATCTTGTTCCCCATTTTCTACTCGATCATCCTCGGCATCCTCTCGGGCCCCGAGGTGACGCGCGTGTTCAAGAAAAAGGAGGTCAAGGCGGCCTCCAAGCTGGTGATCGTGGCCATCTGCCCGTTCATCGCCAAGCTCGGCATCAACGCCGGCGCCTCCATCGACACGGTTATCTCGGCGGGCCCCGCGCTCTTTAGCCACGCCATCGGCGACATTCTCACGATCTTCATCACGCTGCCCGTGGCGGTGCTGCTCGGCCTCAAGCGCGAGGCCATCGGCGCGGCAAGCTCCATCAACCGCGAGACCAACCTCGCCCTCGTGACCGACAAGTACGGCGCGGACTCTCCCGAGACCCGCGGCAGCCTCTCCATCTATGTGGTGGGCGGCATGCTCGGCACCATCTACTTTGGCCTCATGGCCTCGCTCGTGGCCATGGTGGGCTTCTTTGACCCGCTGGCGCTGGGCCTTGCCTCCGGCGTGGGCGCGGGCATCATGATGGCTGCCTCCACGGCCGCCCTCGGCATCATCTATCCCGGCCAGGCCGACCAGATCACGGCCCTTGCCTCCGCCTCGCAGACTATCGCGGGCATCGACGGCATCTACCTCGCCATGTTTGTGGCGCTGCCGCTCACCGAGTGGCTCTACAAGGTGCTGGAGCCGCGCTGTGGCCGCAAGGCCGGCGCCGGCGAGGCCGCCGCTCAGGGCAACGACGAGGCTGGGGAGTAGCTGATGAGAAGCATCGAGTGGGCGTTTTTGTTTGTGCTGGCCGGCGTGGGCATCGCGCTTGCCAACCTTGTGGGATTTAACGTGGGCATCGTGGAGTCTCTGCCGGGCATCGCCATCCTTGTGGTGCTCTCGTTTCTCGGCATGCTGTGCACCAAGGTGATTCCGCTCAAGCTCCCCATCGTGGCCTATGTCTCCATCCTGGGCCTGCTTGTGGCTGGTCCTTGGTGCCCGTTTCGCGAGGTGGTGGTGAGCTCGGTTGCCAAGATCAACCTCACCGCGCCGCTCACCCTCGTGGGCGCCTTCGCCGGCATTGGCGTCTCCGACCAGCTGGGCTTCTTTGCCAAGCAGGGCTGGAAGATGGTCATCGTGGGCATTCTGTTCATGACGGGCTCGTTTGTGCTTACGGCCTTCATTGCGCAGGGCCTGCTGCTGGTCACCCACGTCATCTAAGGGGAGTGTATGTACGATATCCTGTTTAGCGACGCCACGGTGCTGCGCCCCGACTTCTCGGGCGTGGACGCCCACCAGGTGGTTGCCGTGGCCGATGGCAAGATCGCCCTCGTGGCGAGCGTGGAGAGCGCCGGCGAGCTCGAGGCCGCCGAGGTCATCGACGCGCGCCACAAGCTCGTGATGCCCGGCCTCATCGACTGCCACACCCATACCGGCCAGCAGCTCCTGCGCGGCCGGGTGCTCGACGCGCTGCCCATGATCTGGACGCGCATCATGCTGCCGTTTGAGTCGACGCTCACGCCCGAGCTCATGGAGCTCTCGGCCGAGCTCTGCGCGCTCGAGATGATCAAGAACGGAACCACCGGCTTTGTGGATGCCGGCTCCTACTTTATGGAGCGCGCCGCCGAGGTATACCTCACGAGCGGCCTGCGCGGCATGCTGAGCTGCTCCACCATGGACCAGCCCGGCCTTCCCGTCTCCATTGCCATGACGGCCGAGGAGGCCATCGCCGCCTCTGACAAGCTCTACGAGGACTACAACGGCAAGGGGCTCCTGAGCGTTGCCTACGCCCTGCGTGCGCTCATGAGCTGCTCGACCGAGCTCATTGAGGGCGTGTGCGCCCACGCGAGCGAGCGCGGTGCCAAGATCCAGGCGCATATGAACGAGTACCCTGCCGAGGTGAACTTCACCCTGCAGAAGTATGGCCGCCGCCCGTTTGAGTACCTCGAAGACCTGGGCGTGCTGAGCCCAGACTTCTTGGCGGCGCACTGCCTCATGCTCTCCGAGGAGGAGAAGAACATCATCGTGGAGCGCGGCGTGAAGGTGTGCCACTGCCCGTTCTCCAACTGCGCCAAGGCCGCTCCCGAGGCCGCGAGCCTGCGCAGCCGTGGCATCGTGGAGGGCCTGGGCACCGACGGCGCCGCCCACGGCGGGCTTTCGCTGTGGAGTGAGATGCATCTGTTCCGCTCCATCATGAATGTCACGCACGGTATCCAGATCGCAAGCCCGGCCATCATGCCGGCCGACGAGCTGGTGCGCATGGCCACCGAGAACGGCTACAAGTTCATGGACGTAAACGGCGGGCACGTGCGCGTGGGCGAGGTTGCAGACCTCATCACCGTGAACCTGCGTAATTCTTTCATGCACCCCACGGGTGACGTGGTGAAGTCGCTCATCGAGTGCGCCGGCGCCGAGCAGGTTGAGGACATGGTGGTTGACGGCAAGATGGTGATGCGCGGCCGCAAGGTGCTCACCATGGACGAGGACGCCATCATGGAGAAGGCCGACAAGTATGTGGCCGAGCGCGATCTGTAAGGTTTGCACTGGCGGCGGGCGCGCGCTTGCGGCTCGCGCCGGCGGTGACCTCGCGCTGGCGGCGGGCGTGCGCTAGCGGCTTGCGTTAGCGGAGGGCTCGCGCTTGGTGCGCGTGTGCGCTGGCGGCGGGCGCGCCGTGCTCGCCCGCGCGCGGCCTGCGCGATACAATGACGCCGGGGTATCCCGGCTAGCTGTTGTGACCCGCCCTTTGGGGCGGGTCTGCTTTTGGAGGTGGCAGGCTTTGGCGGTTGGGTTCACAGGGATGACCTGGGCTTTGGTGTTGGTGGTAAACATGCTGGTGGGAGCCTGCATTGGCCTCACGGGCATTGCGGGGTTTTTGCTGCCCATCTTCTATGTGGGCGTACTGGGCGCCGCGCCGGTGGAGGCGCTCGCGCTTGCGTTTGCGGCCTTCTTTGTGAGCGGGGTGCTGGGAACGCCTGCCTACCACAAGACCGGTGACCTGCCGCTGCGCGAGGCGGGCCTGCTGTGCGCGGGCAGCTTTGTGGGAGCCGTTGTGGGCACCCGCGTGGGCCTCGTGTTGCCGGCCACTGTGCTCACCTGCCTGCTTTATCTTGTGGTTCTGTGCTCGGGCACCTCGGTCTTGGTGCGCATGCGTCCCAAGAAGGGCACTGGCTCTTCTGAGGGGAAGCGCGTGGCCAAGCCCGCCTGGGTGTACGTGGCCGTCGGTCTCGTGACTGCCGTGATCTGCGCCGCAACGGGTGCGGGCGGGCCCGTGCTCGTGGTGCCCATCCTCATGCTCTTGGGCTTTGCGCCGAGGGAGTCTGTGGGCATGGGACTGCTTGACTCCGTTGCCATCGCCGTGCCCTCGGCCATTGGCTACTTTGCCGGCGGCTCCATCTCTGCGGGCGTGTGGGGCCTTGTGCTCCCCGCCTTGGTGGGGCATGCCGCGGGCGTGCTTGCGGGCAGCCGAACGGCCCACCTCATCAACCAAAACGCGCTCAAGGCCATCGTGGCCGTGGGTTCTGTGTGCGTGGCGCTCTACAAGCTCGTGCCCATGGTGGTGGGCATGCTGTGAGGCCGCAGGTCCTGGGAGCTGTGGTGCCTTGATGCCCCAGACATGCCTGAGTGCTTCCACGGTATTATGGGAGCAGGGCTTGCACCGCAGCGTCAACTGGGCGTCGTGCCCCACTCGGATCATTTCCTAGCAAAGGAGCTCTCATGGCACTCAAGCACATCACCGTCAACGCCCTAGGCGACGCCTGTCCTATTCCGGTGGTCAAGACCCTCAAGGCGCTTGAGGAGCTGGCCGGAGCGGGTGAGGTGGAGACGCTCGTCGACAACAAGGTCGCCGTGGAGAACCTCTCGCGCATGGCTGCCTCGCACGGCTTGGAGACGCTTGTCGAGCAGGCGGGGCCCAAAGAGTGGCGCGTGGTGACCGTGTGCCTTGGGGCCGTCGAGGGAGGCGCGCTCCCCAAGACCATCGACTGCGAGGTGCCCGTGCCGCCTGAGGTGGCGCCTGTGGCCGAGGCGTCTCCCGCCCCCGTTGCCGCCTCGGCCGGGGCCGTGCGCAACGTGGTGGTGCAGGTGAGCTCAGACACCATGGGCGAAGGCGACGAGGTGCTTGGCAAAAAGCTCATGCAGGGCTTCATCTTCTCGCTCACCCAGCTCGATGAGCTGCCGCAAACCATGCTGTTCTACAACGGCGGCGCGCGCCTCACCTGCACCGGCTCGCCCGTGCTCGACGACTTGCGCGGCCTTGCCGAGGCGGGCGTGGAGATCCTCACCTGCGGCACCTGCCTCGACCACTACGGCATCACCGATGCGCTGGGCGTGGGCGAGGTCACCAACATGTATGTGATAGTGCAAAAGCTTACGGGCGCCTCTGTGGTAGTGAGGCCGTAGTGGCTCGCGTGCGCGTGCCTTCTGTGGTGGTGAGCTTTCCCTCCACGGAGGCGGCGCTGGCCTGCGAAGACGTCTGCGAGCGCCGAGGCCTTGCCGGACGCCTGATTCCGCTCCCCGGGGAGATCTCTGCGGGTTGCGGCCTTGCGTGGAAGGCGGCGCCTGAGCTGCGCGAGGCTCTCGCGGATGCCCTCGACGCCGAGGACGTGGCGTATGAGGCCATGACCTACGTCTGCCTGCTCGAGTTTGTGCGTGAGGGGGCGTGAGCGCGATGGTCTACCTTGATAACGCAGCCACAACCCTGCGCAAGCCCGCCTGCGTGGTTGATGCCGTGGTGTATGCCCTTACGAGCGTGGGTAACGCCGGCCGTGGGGCGGGGAGCGCGGCGCTTGGTGCCGCGCGCGTTTTGCGCGAGTGCCGCGAGCGAATGGCGGCGTTGCTTGGTTGTCCCCGCGCCGACCACGTGGCCTTTGCCGCCAATGCCACGCAGGCGCTCAACTGTGCCATCGCGGGCGTGGTGGGGCCGGGAGAGCACGTGGTCACCACGGTGCTCGAGCACAACTCGGTGCTGCGTCCCTTGGCGCGCCTTGCCCGCGAGCGGGGCGTGGAGGTTGCCTATGCGGGCTGCGACACTTGGGGCAGGCTCGATATGGATGAGTTTGCCAAGCATATATGCGCAGGTACCAAGGCTGTTGTGGTGACGCATGCTTCCAATGTGACGGGCAATGCAGTGGATGTTGCCCGCGTGGCGGCGCTTGCGCATGAGGTAGGTGCGATCTGCATTGTGGATGCCTCGCAAACGGCTGGCGTGCTGCCTATTAACATGGTAGCGCAGGGCATCGACATTGTGTGCTTTACCGGGCACAAGGCGCTGACGGGACCGCAGGGCACCGGCGGTCTTGCCGTGATGCCCGGCGTTGAGGTGCGCCCGTTTTACATGGGCGGAACCGGAGTTAAGAGCTTTGAGGAGATGCAGCCGCTCGATTGGCCTACGCGGCTTGAGGCCGGCACGGCCAACGTGCACAGTTTGGCGGGGCTGAACGCCGCGCTGGGCTACTTGGCAGAGCATGGCGGCGTGGAGGCCGCCGGTGCTGTGGAGTTCACTCGTGCGCGTCAGCTGTACGAGGGCGTGTGCGCTGTGCCTGGCGTGCGCGTGTATGGAGACTGGGATCTGGTTTGTGGGCGGGCTGCTGGTGACGCGGCGGGAGCGCCTGGCGTTGTCGCGGGTTTGTGCGGCGATGCGGCTGGCGCCGTGCCGCGTCCGGGCATCGTGGCGCTGAACATTGAGGGTATGGATTCTGCTGAGGTGTCCGATGCGCTTGAGTGCGGTTGGGGCATCATCACGCGCCCTGGCGCCCACTGCGCCCCGCGCATGCACCACGCGCTCGGAACCGAGCGCCAAGGCGTGGTGCGCCTCAGCACCTCTGCTGCCACAACGGAGGAAGAGATTGCGGTGGCGATCTCCGCCATCCGCGAGCTCGCTGGCGCATAGCTGCTGCGCAGGCGCAAGGGAACGTAGTTTGCCCCGGATGCTCGAAGCCTTTCGCTTTCTATGGCATAAAAACTAGCCCTTACTGTGAGCTGATTTGATTTTGCGTACGAAACTCAGGACTAATGCGAGCTCATTCGGGCTCGTGCCAAGCAGTCAGCCTTTTTGGTTAATGGGAGGTAAGCAAAACTACAGGTAGATAGCTTGCGTCTATCTTCGTGCAACCCTGCTGCTTTGGCCAGCTCCTTATGAACTCACTTCAAGCCTCAGTTTCATGCAAAATCCCAAACGACCTCACATTAGCCCTCTGTTTTATACGCTCCCGTGATGCGCGCGCAGGTAGTAATGCGTCTTTGCTAGGGCACAAGCTCGATGCGGTGCTGGTTGAGGGCGGCGGATAGGATGGGGATGCGTGGGCAGTGCGCGTGCAGCTCCCGGGCAAAGCGCCTGGCGGCGTTGGGCGCGCATGCGTCTGCCTGGTTGACGAGGACGCGCGCAGGAGCGATGAGCCCCAAGGCGATCTCGCTTGCCACGCAGCGCGCGGCCGCCTCGGGTGTGGCGCATGCGTCCGGCTCAATGCCGGCGCGAGGGCAAAAGAGCTCCGGGCGATGTGCCACCTCGCGGGCACGCCCGTCAAAGCCGCTGCCGCCCACCACGAGTATGGTTTGGCATGCCTGTGCAGGCACCTGTGGCTCATGGGTGGCGTGCGCCTTGAGCGGCAGGCGCCTGGATCCGTCTGCCTCAACAAGAACGTAGCGGGCGCAGCTGGCGAGCTCGTCTATACCAAGGGGCGAGGCGCCGAGCTTGCCGGCAGCGTCGGGCGTGCCTGCGCACACGAGGCGCTCTCGCTCAACAAGCCGTGCAAGCTCGGCGGAGGCGCCCCCGACGTAGAGCGGCACGCCCGTGGGCGGCAGCATGTGCGTGCTCGTGGCGAGGACGACGCTCGAGTGCCGCACGAGCTCTGCCGCCGCCGCGCACAGCAGCGAGCTCTTGCCGCCGCTGCCGATGACGGCTGTGATGCCAGGGGTGATGTGCAACGGCTCAAGCCAGCTCATGGGCCTCCTCGCTCTGCAGGTATCCGTGGGCCACCTCCGCGAAGGCGCTTGTGCCCCGTCAGTGCGCTCCATTGTGCCACGGGAGCGCGCGCTGCGGCCTGCCTCGCGCCGATTAATCCGCGCTGGCTGCGTGTGCGGGCGCATAATGGGGTACATAGAACACATGTGTCTGCGCCGGTGCGCGCCAAGGCGTGCGCGCGCGGGCGCAGCGGACGAAAGGAGACCGTATGTCTGAGCTTTCCAACACCATTGCCGAGGCGGCGCGCAAGGCGTTTCTGGCCGGCGTGGGTGCCGTTGCCATCGGGGCCGAGAAGACCGGCGAGCTGGTTGACGAGCTGGTGAAGAAGGGCGAGCTCACGGTTGACCAGGGTAAAGACCTCAACCGCGAGCTGACCGTCAAGGCCAAAGAAACGGTCGAGGGCGCCCAGGACACGCTGCTCAAGGCGCGCCTGGCATCCATGACGGCCGAGGAGCGCGCGGCGTTTGTGGCGCGCGCCCGCGAGCTTGCCTCAGACCTCGACGCGCGCGACGCGGCCTCTGAGCCGGTGACGGTTGAGGTTGAGGACGGCGCCGAGCCTACGACCGAGGCGGGGGAGTAGCGTCTCGTGAGTGGGGATTCGCGCTCGTTTGCGTCCGATGCCGCAGCGGATGCCGAGCAAGCCATGTGGGAGGCAGCGCTCACGGGCGTGGAAGGCGCGCTGTCAGACGAGGACGACGAGTCCATAGCCATTGGCCTTCTGAGCGGCGTGCGTCGCACAGACGCCGCGCGCTATGGGCTCTCGCGCAAGCGCCGCCATGCGCGCATCCTGCAGATCTTTCGCATCGTGCGAAAGTACGACGTGCTCGGTGGCCTCACGCCGGTCACCTTTCGCCGCATGCTCGAGGAGCTCGGCCCCACCTTCGTGAAGGCCGGCCAGATTCTCTCCATGCGCTCCGAGATCTTACCCGAGAGCTTTTGTGCCGAGCTCAGCCGCCTGCGCAGCGACGTTGACCCCATGCCCTACGATACGGTGCTCAGCACGCTCGAGCACGAGTATGGCCAGGCGCTGGGCACCATCTTCGACGCCATCGGCGAGCACCCCTTGGGCTCGGCCTCGGTGGCGCAGGTGCACAGGGCGCGGCTCGCCACGGGCGAGGACGTGGCCGTGAAGATCCAGCGCCCACACGTGCGCGAGGTCATGGCGCAAGACATCGATATCATGCGCTCGCTCGTGCGCCATCTCTCGCCGCTCATGAAAGGCGACCAATTCCTCGACGTCAAGAGCGTGGTGGAGGAGCTGTGGGACACCTTCCGCGAGGAGACGGACTTTCTCATCGAGGCGCGCAACCTCGAGGAGTTCCGCCGCAACAACGAGGGATGCGCGTATGTGAGCTGCCCTGCCCCTTACATGGGGCTGTGCACCGAGCACGTGGTGGTGATGGACTATGTGGAGGGCATCACCATCTCCAAGCCGGCGCAGCTTGTGGAGGCGGGCTACGACCTCACCGAGATTGGCACCAAACTCGTTGACAACTACTCGTCGCAGCTGCTCGAGCACGGGTTTTTCCATGCAGACCCGCACCCGGGCAACCTTGTGGTCTCGGGTGGCAAGATAGTCTACCTCGATCTGGGCATCACGGGCAGGCTTGGCCCGAGCATGCGCTCCATCATGCGCGACATGATCTTTGCCGTGGCGGCGCGCGACACCCCCAAGCTTAAGAGCGCCCTTCTGCGCCTGGCAGGGGGCAATGCCGAGGACATCGACCACGCCAAGCTCTTGGCAGACCTTGACGAGGTGGTGGACGAGTTTGGCACGGTGAGCCTCTCCGAGCTCGACCTGGGCAACTTCCTCAGCAACATCACCTCGCTCGCGCGGCGCGCCGGCCTTGAGCTGCCCGGACAGATCACGAGCATGGCGCGGGGGCTCGTGACGCTCGAGGGCGTGCTCGACGAGTTCTTGCCGGGCGTCAACATGATCGAGATCATCTCGCAGCACATTCGCGCGCATACCGACCCTAAGGCCAAGCTCAAGCACGACGTTGACGAGCTGGCGATTCGGGGGCGCGCCGCCACCAAGGGCCTTTTGGGCGCCGCTGCGCAAGCGGAGCTTGCCATGAGCATGCTCACGCGCGGCCAGCTCAAGCTCAACATGGACTTTGCGGGTTCCGAAGACCCCATTGACGACCTCTCGCACATCGCCGACCGCCTCACCATGGGCGTGCTCTGCGTGGGATTTCTCATTGCGGCGAGTGCCATTGTCATGAGCTCGTGGGCGGCAGACACGCGCTTCACCATCCTCGACGTGCCGGCCTTTGCCTTTGTGTGCTACCTCATCGGCTTTGTGATTGCCCTGGCCGTGCTGCGCGACATCTGGGCGCGCAGCAGGCGCAAGCGCAGGTAGCGTAAGCGACTTGCGTGCCTATGGGAAGGGCTTGGCTAGAATGCCCGTTCCTCGCTCGATGTTCTAGCCAGGCCCTTCCCGCCATCTGGCCGAGTGCCGCGATGGCTTCGGGAACATGGCCGTTCGTTTTCGTCCGGCTTTCTACGCCTCCCCCTCGCCCCTTGCCTCCTCGAGGTAGCTGTAGAGGGTGTACTTGGAGATGCCAAAGTACTTGCAGACCTTGGGTCCGCTCTTGGTGATGAGGAAGGCGCCGGTGTCGTTGAGGAACCTGATGGCGCGCATACGATCGTCTTTGCTCATAAGTGCTGCCGGCTTGCCCACGAGCTGAACGCTCTGCTCGATAAGGTCGTCGAGCAGGTCTGCAACGTTGCGCACGATGGGCTCTGGGTCTCCAGACGGGTCTGCGTTGGGCCCCGTCCCCGTGATGGCGTTGAGCGTGTCCGCCGCAGCGGAAAGAACCGTGATGTCGTAGTTGATGCCAAAGACACCCACACACTTACCGTGCGCATCCTTGATGAATATGCTGGTAGAGCGCAGGATGCGTCCGTCGGAGGTCTTGGAGAGGTATCCCAGGCGGTCTTCAAGCTTGTGAACGGTGCCGGCCTTGACGGCCTCGAGGACCACATGGCTCGGTCCGTCCCCGACAGATCTGCCGGTGACGTGCCCGTTCTCTATGGCCACGATGGAACGCTGCGGGTCTGGGGAGTCAAGATCGTGGACGACCACCTCGCAGTTCGGCCCAAACTGCGCCGCAATGCCTTTGGCAAGGCGTGTGTAGAAATCTATCTGGCTGGCATCCATGGCGCCTATCCTTTGGTCATGTGGGGCATCATCGCTAAGCCCCCGCGCGATAGCATGGCGGAGCCCCTCTTGCCCCCTCGCGTCTGAGGCAAGTAGAACATAGCCCTGGAGAGGTGGGGCCTCTTCGCCTTACGGGGCGCCTCATTCTAAGTATGGTAAGCCATTGCCCCTTGAAGAGTGCTGCGAGTGGGTTATTTTGCCACAAGCATCCGCTCGCGTTCCGTTTGCTACCATTCGCCAGAAAAAAAGTAAGTCGTACAAATTAATAATCAGCTTTAGTTACATTAAGAAATGCGGACGCGTCTGATTGTCGTAGTTCTGCGTATGTTTGTATGTGCCTTGGCAAGTCGCGCGGAGAGGCGCGGCCCGCTGAGGAGAAGTCAGGTGGTTCGAAGCTATTGAAAGGGGAAGGCCATGGTTCAAGACGCCGCGGCAACACCTAAGGATGCCCACCTTTTTTTGTTCACTCATGATGGCAAGCCACCTGTCGCGGAGATGATCCCCTGCGCGCTCCAGCATGTGCTTGCGTCGTTTGCGGGCATCATCACGCCGGCAATCATCATTGCCTCTGTATATGGTTGGTCGCCTGAGCAGAAGACCGACATCATACAGGTTGCGCTTATTCTCTCTGCAATTGACACGGCCCTTCAGGCGTTTGCTCCCTTCCGCCGCATTGGTGGAGGCCTGCCCATCGTGATGGGCGTCTCCTTTGCCTTCCTGCCTGCCCTCCAGGCCATGGGAGCGGATTTTTCGTTCGGAGCGCTTCTGGGCGGAGAGATCGTCGGCGGCATAATGGCGATTCTGTTTGGCGTGTTCTATCACAAGGTGAAGGCGCTGTTCCCGCCGGTCGTCACGGGTACCGTCATCTTCACCATCGGTGTCTCTCTGTATCCCACGGCCATCAAGTACTGCGCCGGTGGCGAGGGCTCGGCCATCTGGGGGACCCCGCAGAGCTGGTGCGTGGCGCTTGTGACGTTTGCCGTGGTCTTTGGCCTTTCCAACTTTGCGAAAGGCACCCTGAAGCTTGGCTCTGTCTTCTTCGGCATGATCGTGGGCATCATCGTCTCCGCCCCCTTCGGCATGCTCAGCTTTGATGCGGTGTCGTCTGCCAACGTGTTCGCGCTTCCGAAGTTCATGCCCTATCAGCTCGAGTTCCAGCCCGAGGTGTGCATCACGCTCGCTGTGGTGTATCCCATGGTTGCCATCCAGGTCATTGGCGATGTGTCTGCCGCCTGCCTCGGCTCTATGGATCGCATGCCCACCGAGCGCGAGCTTTCGGGTGCCATTGTCTCCCAAGGCCTAACCTCCATCGTCTCCGCGTTCTTGGGAGGCCTGCCTACGAGCGCCCTTGGCCAGAACGTCGGGATCATCTCGTCCAACAAGGTCGTCAACAAGTGGGTGTTCGCCACTGTGGCCGGGGTATTCGCCGTTGCCGGCCTCTTCCCGCAGGTCTCTGCCGTACTCACGGCCATCCCGCAGCCGGTCATCGGCGGGGCTACCGTGGGCGTCTTTGGCACCATCACCATGAACGGCATCCGCATGTTCATCAAAGACGGACTCACGCCGCGCGTATCCACCATCGTGGGTACCTCGGTGGTCTTTGGCCTGGGCATCTGGATGGCTTCGGGCTGCCTTGCCGGTGAAGGCATGCCTTCGTGGATCTCCACCGTGGTGGGCTCCAACGCCATCACCCCGTGCGCGATCATGGCCATCCTCTTGAACCTCATCTTGCCGCAGTCTCCCAAGGCGGAGAGTCACACCGAGGCTGCAAAGACGGCTGCCGTTGAGCTTGTCCTGCCCGAGAACTCCAAGAAGTAGGCTCGGCCTTGCGGGGCAGAGGTCGGTTCGGCCCTTGCTCGAATCTGCATGGCGACGGGGCCAATGAGAAAAGAGTGGTGAATGAGTATGCAAGCGACGCCGGTGACGCCGGAGAAGGACCCGATTTTCACGTGGGAAGGCACGCCCAGTATCGGGCAGATTATTCCGCTCGGGCTACAGCACGTGCTGGCAAGCGCCATGGGCATCGTGGCGCCAGCGCTCATCATCGCCGAGGTCTGCGGGCTTTCGGTTTCTGATGAAACACTGCTCATACAGGCATCGCTCATCATGTCTGGCGTGGCGTCGCTGATTCAGCTCTTTCCTTTGTTTGGGTGCATCGGAACTGGGCTTCCCATCATCATGGGGGCCGCGTTTGCCTACGTTCCCGTGTTTCAGACTATTGGTGCCGATTTTGGCATCGGCACCATCTTGGGAGCCGAGATTGTCGGTGGCGTAGTCGCCATTGTGGTGGGCTTGTTCATTAAACACATCAAGCATTTGTTTCCCGCAGTGGTTACAGGCACCGTCATCTTCACCATTGGCCTGTCCCTCTATCCCATCGCCATACGCTGGATGGCTGGTGGCGAAGGTACGGCGATTTGGGGCACCCCGACCGCATGGATTGTGGCCCTCATTACGCTTGTGGTGACGTTCGTGCTCACGAACTTCACCAAGGGAATCTTGAGCTTGGGCTCGCTGCTCTTCGGCATCATCATCGGCACCATCGTCTCTGTTCCGTTTGGCCTGCTCGACCTCTCTGCGTTGGGTGAGTCTGCGTGGTTCGCGCTGCCGCAGCCGCTGCACTTCGAGCTTGACTTCGCTCCCGCCGCGATGGCCACCGCCGCAATCGTATATGTGGTCAACTGCCTTCAGAACATGGGCGGCGTTGCCATGACCACCAATGCGGTCGAGCAGCGTATTCCCACGAGTCGCGAGTATACGGGCGGAATCGTCTCACTCGGCATAATGAGCATCCTGGGTGCGTTCATCGGGGCTATTCCGCAGTCCACCTATGAGCAGAACACCGGAATCATCATCGCCAACGGAGTTAAGAATCGCCTTGTGTTCGCGTTCGCTTGCGCGGTCTTTATCGTTGCGGGCTTCTTTCCCAAGTTGGCGGCGTTGCTCACGTGCATTCCGCAGCCGGTGCTTGGTGGTGCCGTTATCGGTGTGTTCGCTACCATCACCATGAGTGGCCTCGACCTCATCATCGCAGGCGGTTTTACCGCGCGCAAAAAGCTCATCGTGGGAACGTCCATCGCGCTTGGCTTGGGCATCTATCATGTGTCGGGCTGTCTGTCCGGCCCCGGCATGCCTGAGTGGGTCTCGACCATCTTTGGGGCTTCCGAGCTCGTGGTTTCCGCTCTTTGCGCCATCGTCCTTAATCTTGTGCTCCCTAAGGATGAGGAGTCGTTGGCCGAGGAGGTTGTTGCCTGCGAGGAAAACTAGCATCCAAGTTGCCAGCCATTGAGCCAAAGCATCCGCTCACGCCTGCTTTGGCGCTGAAAAAGGAGTGACTATGCTTGTCGTTGGAAACGGACGCGTGGTGACGCGCGATGCCGATATCCCATATCTTGCTTCTGGCGCTGTTGCCATCGATGGCGACACCATCGTTGAGGTGGGAGAGGAGAGCAAGGTCGAGGCGGCCTATCCTGGCGCGGAGTATGTCGACGCGCACGGCGGCGTGATCATGCCGGGCCTCGTCAACTGCCACACCCACATCTATTCCGGCCTCGCCCGCGGCCTTGCCATCGAGGGGTGCAACCCCACCAACTTCCTCGAGAACCTTGAGCAGCAGTGGTGGAAGATCGACCGAAACCTCACGATGGACGGCACGCGCGCCTGCGCCTACGCAACCATCCTCGACTCCATCCGCGACGGCGTGACCACCATCTTCGACCATCACGCGAGCTTCTGCGAGGTTCCCGGCTCGCTCTTTGCCATCAAGGATGTTGCCGAGGAGTGTGGCATGCGCTCGTGCTTGTGCTATGAGACGAGCGACCGTGACGGCGCCGAGAAGTGCGGTCAGGCCATTGCCGAAAACGCTGAGTTTGCCCAGTGGGCTGCCAAGGCTCGCGCCAATGACAACAACCACATGATCGCGGCCATGTTTGGCGGGCATGCGACCTTCACCCTCTCCGACGAGACCATGGACAAGATGGCTGAGGCCAATAACGGCCTCACGGGCTTTCACATCCATGTCTGCGAGGGCATGAACGACGTCTGGGACTCACGTCTCAACCGTGGGGGCATCAGCCCGATCGAGCGCCTCTTGCAGCACGACCTGCTTGGGCCCGACACGATGCTCGGCCACTGCATCCACGTGACCCCCGCCGAGATGGACATCATCAAGGAGTCGGGCACCCACCTGGTGAACAATCCCGAGTCCAACATGGGCAACGCCGTGGGCTGCGCTCCTGTGCTCGAGTTCTTCCGCCGTGGCATTGACGTTTGCATGGGAACCGATGCCTATACCCACGACATGCTTGAGAGCCTCAAGGTCTTCCTCATCATCCAGCGTCACAATGCCGCGATGCCCAACGTTGGTTGGGGCGAGGCCATGACCATGCTGTTCAAGAACAACGCCGCCATGGCCTCCAAGTACTTTGGCCGCGACCTTGGCGTGCTCAAGCCGGGCGCCGCGGCAGACGTCATCGTCATGGACTACCCCGTGTTCACACCTTTCTCCGAGGAGAACGTCGATGGCCACATGCTGTTTGGCATGATGGGAAAGAACTGCCGGACAACCATCATCAACGGCAAGGTCCTCTACAAGGACCGCGAGTTTGTGGCCTTTGACGAGGAGCGCATCAACGCTTGGACGCTCGAGCAGGCCAAGGGCCTGTGGGGCACCCTTAACCATCGCAGCTACTAGGCGTAGGGCCCCCGCCTCGGCAGGGCGGCAACACACTTGCACGAAGGCGCACCTGGGCCGGGGAGCCCAGGCGCGCCCGGCGGCCTCCGCGGGGCCGCGCCGCGCCTTTGGCGCGGCGTACACACACAGCTGGTCGCGCGGTCTCGACCGGCGTGAGGAGAGGAGCTCACCATGAGCGACATCATGAGGCCGATCCCGTTCGCACAGATGATGGACTGGATCCTTACCGAAAACGCCGAGCACGGCAGCATCTTTGGCGTGCGCAAGCTCGTGAGGCACGAGGGTGGCGCAGTCCCCATCTTTGGCGAGGGCATCGAGGCGCCCTTTGGCCCTGCGGCTGGCCCCAACACCCAGCTCGCCCAGAACATCGTTGCCTCCTACGTGGCCGGATCGCGCTTCTTTGAGCTCAAGACGGTTCAGGTCATGGACGGCGCGGAGCTGTCTGCCTGCGTCAACAAGCCCTGCATCGTCGCCGAGGACGAGTGCTACAACTGCGAGTGGTCCACGGAGCTCGAGGTTCCCCAGGCGTTTGCCGAGTACGTCAAGGGCTGGTGGGCCTGCAAGCTTCTCTCGCGCGAGCTTGGCCTTGGGTCTGCGGACGGCTTTGTCTTCAACATGAGCGTTGGCTATGACCTCGAGGGCATCAAGAGCGAGAAGGTCGACAACTACATCGAGGGCATGAAGGATGCCTCGGGCACCGCCATCTGGTCGGAGTGCCGAGACTGGGCACTTGCCAACCTCGACCGCTTTGAGCATGTGGATGCCGCGTTTGTCGAGTCCGTGACGCCACACGTCTCAACGAGCGTCACCGAGTCCACGCTCCATGGCTGTCCGCCCGACGAGATCGAGCGCATCGCCACCTATCTCATCTGCGAGAAGGGGCTCAACACCTACATCAAGTGCAACCCGACGCTTTTGGGGTATGAGTTTGCCCGCACCCGTCTGGACAGCCTGGGCTTTGACTACGTCGTCTTTGACGACAGGCACTTTGTCGAGGACCTGCAGTGGGCGGACGCTGTGCCCATGTTCGAGCGCCTCATCAAGCTCACCTCCGAGCGCGGCCTTGCCTTTGGTGTGAAGCTCACCAACACCTTCCCGGTTGACGTGACTCGCTCGGAGCTGCCGAGCGAGGAGATGTACATGAGCGGCCGCTCGCTGTTCCCGCTCACCATCCAGGTTGCCCGCCGCATCGCCACGCAGTTTGAGGGAAAGCTGCGCATCTCCTACTCGGGAGGCGCTGACGCCAGCAACATCCGCAGCCTGTACGAGGCCGGCATCTGGCCCATCACCATGGCCACCACCGTGCTCAAGCCTGGCGGCTACGAGCGCTTTAGCCAGATTGCCCACATCCTCGAGGGGGCCGAGCACGCCGAGGAGGTTAGCGTCGAGAAGGTCGGCGCCCTGGATGACGCCGTGGCGTCGAGCCCCCTGTACAAGAAGCCCATCAAGCCCGCCAAGTCCCACAAGGTCGCGGCCGAGCTGCCCCTCATGAGCTGCTTCACGGCTCCCTGCCGCACGGGCTGCCCCATCAGCCAGGACATCCCCGCCTACCTGCACGCCGTTGACAAGGGCGATCTCACCGAGGCCCTGAGGATCATCCTCGAGCGCAACGCCCTTCCCCACATCACCGGAAACCTCTGCCCGCATCCCTGTGGAGCCAAGTGCGAGCGCTCCTTCTACGAGCCCGAGGGCGCAGCCATTCGTGCCAGCAAGCTCAAGGCCGCGCGTGGCGGCTTCAACGAGCTCCTGAGGGAGCTGCGTCACACCAGCTTCGATCCCGCTCCCGCCGCCAAGGGCCGTCGCGTGGCCGTCGTGGGCGGCGGACCCGCCGGCCTTGCCTGCGCCTTCTTCCTCACCAGGGCTGGTGCCGAGGTGACCATCTTCGAGCGCAAGCCCACCTTGGGCGGCGTGGCGCGCCACATCATCCCGGAGTTCCGCATCAGCCACACCGACATTGACGCCGACGAGGCCCTTTGCCTGTCGCTTGGCGCAAACGTGGTGCTCAACCATGAGGTGACCGACGTCGCCGAGCTCACCGATGCCGGCTACACCGACGTCGTGGTGTGCGTGGGCGCATGGGCGCCGGGCCACGTGGGGCTGGAGTATGGCGACGAGATCGACGTGCTCGAGTTCCTCGAGGCTGCCAAGGCCGGAGAGAACCTCACGCAGCTTGGCTCTGACATCGCGATCGTGGGCGCCGGCAACACCGCCATGGATGCCGCTCGCGTGGCCAAGCGCCTGCCGGGCGTGGACAACGTGCGCATCGTCTACCGCCGTACCAAGCGCTACATGCCCGCCGATGAGGAGGAGCTCAGCGAGGCGCTGGAGGACGGCGTCGAGTTCTGCGAGCTGCTTGCCCCCAAGGGCGTCAAGGATGGCGTGCTCAGCTGTGAGCGCATGGTGCTGGGCGAGCCCGACGAGAGCGGGCGCCGTAGCCCCAAGGGCACCGGCGAGGTGGTCGAGGTTCCCGCCACGGCGGTCATCTGCGCCGTGGGCGAGGGCATCGAAGGCGCGCTCTATGCCTCTGCGGGCGTCGAGTGCGACCGCAAGGGCAGGCCGTCTGGGTGCGCCACCGGCGTGGAGGGCGTCTGGGCTGCCGGCGACTGCCGCCGTGGCCCCGCAACCTTCGTCGAGGCAATCGCCGACGCCCAGGCAGTTGCGCGCGAGATGCTGGGCGCCGACTTCAACGCCTACGCTAAGGCCAATGCCGCCGCTTCGGCACAAGAGTGCTACGAGCGCAAGGGGACGCTGTCGACCCAGGTCCACGAGCTGCTCCACTCTAGGTGCCTTGGGTGCGCAAGCGTCTGCGAGGCCTGCTGCGACGTCTGTCCCAACCGTGCCAACGTTGCCATCGACGTTCCGGGCCTTGAGCAGCACCAGGTGATCCATGTCGATGGCATGTGCAACGAGTGCGGCAACTGCGCCGTCTTCTGCCCGTGGGAGGGGCGTCCCTACAAGGACAAGCTCACCTTGTTCTGGAGCGCCGAGGACATGAACAACTCCGAGAACCGCGGCTTCTTGCCGGTTCAGGGAGGGTTCAGGGTACGCCTTGCCGGCGCCGAGAAGGTCTATGACGTCGACGACCCGTCCTGCGGCCTTCCCGAGGACGTGCGCCTGACCATCATGACAGTGCGCGACTCCTACGGCTACCTGCTGGCTCACTAACAATTACGTGGCGGGGCTCCTCTATGAGGGGCCCCTCCTTCAAAAGGAGAGGCAATGAGCGACGAACGCTTGTTGAAAAAGGGGGCCAAGCCGCGTGTGGCGAGGCCTCGGCCTGTGGCCTTTGTCCGCTGCGGTGGCGGCAGCCCCACATGTGAGGGTGGCCTCGTGTGCGGGCAGGGCTGCATTGGCTGCGGCGCCTGCGTCGAGGCTTGCAAGTTTGGCGCCATCTGCATCGGCGAGCGAGGCGTGGCCGTCGTTGACCCCGGACGTTGCCGGGGGTGCGGTGCCTGCACGCGCCGCTGCCCCAAGGGCATCATAGAGATGATCGCCCCAGATCGCTCCATACGAGTTCGCTGCGTTAACACGTCGGTGCCCAAGTCGAGCCGGGAGAAGTGTGTGCGAAGCTGCATTGCGTGCGGCCTGTGTGTGGGCGCCTGTCCGGTTGGCGCCATTGAGGTGCAGAACCGCCATGCCCGCATCGACTATGAGCGCTGCATTGCTTGCGGTATGTGCGCGACGAAGTGCCCGCGCGGCGCCATCAGCGATGCGTTCGGTATCTTCGCGGAAGGATAGGGGGACACATGGTAAAGACGGACGTGCGCCTCTCGGTGCTCGACATGCCCAACGACCTGCGCCGGGAGGCCAAGGCGGAGGGTATGGCGGCGCTCAGGGCCGCGAAGAATTCCGAACAGGGCGAGCTGTACACCTTTCGTGTCAATGGCGAGCTGCACTCGGTTACGGGAAATCGCCCCCTGCTTGGGTTTCTGCGTGACGAGCTGAAGATAAAGAGCGTCAAGGACGGCTGCTCGGAGGGTGCGTGTGGCACGTGCATGGTCCTGTGCGACGACCGGAATGTCCGCGCCTGCGTCCTTACCACCAAGCTGGCGGCAGGCCACGACATCGTGACCGTCGAGGGCCTTACCCACGAGGAGCAGGAGGCCTTTGTCTATGCCTTTGGTGCCGTGGGAGCCGTTCAGTGTGGCTTCTGCATCCCGGGCATGGTCATAAGCGGCGCTTCCTGCGTGCGCAAGAACCCCAACCCAAGCGAGTCTGAGGTCAAGCGTGCCATCAGGGGAAACGTCTGCCGCTGCACGGGCTACAAGAAGATCATCGAGGGCATTTTGCTGGCCGCCGCCATCCTGCGTGGCGACGAGCAGATTGACCCCGCCCTTGAGCGTGGGGACTCCTATGGCGTGGGCGAGCGGGCGTTTCGCGTTGACGTGCGCAAGAAGGTCCTGGGCTTTGGCAAGTATCCCGACGACCTTGACGAGCGCGACTTCCCGGGCCTTGCCTATGCCAGCGCCGTGCGCTCCAAGTACCCGCGCGCCCGTGTGGTGTCCATCGACGCCACCCGTGCCTGCAGGCTGCCGGGCGTGCTCGGCGTGCTCACGGCAGATGACGTGCCGGTCAACAAGGTCGGTCACCTCCTCCAGGACTGGGACGTCCTCATCGCGCCGGGAAGCATCACGCGTGGCGTCGGTGACGCCATCTGCCTCGTCGTCGCCGAGACGCCCGATCTTGTCGAGAAGGCCAAGAAGCTCGTAAAGATAACCTATGAGGAGCTTGAGCCCGTGCGCTCCATTGCCGAGGCCAAGGCTGCCGGCGCTCCTCTCGTCCATCCCGAGCCCTACGTGGTCTTTGGCAACACGGTCCAGCTCAAGGACAACGTGTGCCAGAGCCGTCACGTCACGCGAGGCAACGCTGCGGAGGCGCTCGCGAAGTCTGCCTACACGGTCACCGAGAGCTTCTCGACGCCCTTTACCGAGCATGCCTTCCTCGAGCCGGAGTGCGCGGTGGCCGCCCCGTACAAGGACGGTGTGAAAATCTGGTCGACTGACCAGGGAGCCTATGACACGCGCAAGGAGTGCCTGTCGATGTTTGGGTGGTCTGACACCCCCGAGCGCGTGGTCGTCGAGACCATGCTCGTGGGCGGCGGCTTTGGCGGCAAGGAGGACGTGAGCGTGCAGCACTTGGCCGCGCTTGCCGCCCATCACTTCCAGGTGCCGGTCAAGGTGCGCATGACGCGCCAGGAGTCATTGCGGTTCCATCCCAAGCGCCACGCCATGGAGGGGACCTTCACGCTGGGGTGCGACGAGAACGGAATCTTCACGGCACTGGACTGCGAGATCAACTTTGACACGGGTGGCTACGCGAGCCTGTGCGGTCCGGTGCTGGAGCGCGCCTGCACGCATGCCGTGGGTCCCTATCGTTATCAGAACCACGACATTCGTGGCTATGGCTACTACACCAACAACCCGCCTGCCGGTGCCTTCCGTGGCTTTGGCGTGTGCCAAAGCGAGTTTGCCCTCGAGTCGCTCATTGACCTTCTGGCCGAGAAGGTCGGTCTTGACCCTTGGGAGATTCGCTACCGAAATGCCATCGAGCCGGGCCAGACGCTGCCCAACGGCCAGATCGCAGACCGCTCCACGGCCCTCAAGGAGACGCTCGAGGCCGTCAAGGACGTGTACTACGCAAACCCGGGCCGAGCGGGAATCGCCTGTGCCATGAAGAATGCGGGCGTTGGCGTGGGCCTGCCCGACGCGGGTAGGTGCACCATCCGCGTCGAGGGGGGTAAGGCCGTCGTCTATGCCGCCACTTCCGACATTGGCCAGGGCTGCAACACGGTCTTTTTGCAAGACGTTGCTGAGGCGACCGGGCTTGGCGCGCGCCTGATCTCCAACGGCGAGTGCTCCACTGAAAACGCTCCCGATTCCGGAACCACGTCGGGCTCGCGCCAGACGGTGGTGACCGGCGAGGCGGTGCGCGGCGCGGCGTTCCTCCTGCGTGACGCCATGCTGCGCATCGAGCAGGGCCTGCCCGCCCCAGAGGAGTGCGTGTGCGCCCGTGGCGACGGCATGAGCTCAACATATGCCGACGGCACGCCCTATGAGGGCTGGGGCTCTCACATGACGGCAGGAGATGGCCTGCATGCGCAGGACCCCGCAGCCGCCCTTGCGGCACTCGAGGGCTGTTCCTTCTCCTATGAGTACCTCGAGCCCACCGACAAGCTCGGCGCCGAAGTCCCCAACCCCAAGAGCCATATCTGCTACGGCTTCGCCACGCACGTGGTCATCTTGGACGACGACGGTCGCGTCAAGGAGGTCTATGCGGCACACGACTCTGGCAAGGTGGTCAACCCCATCGCCATCCAAGGCCAGATCGAGGGCGGTGTCTTGATGGGCATGGGCTATGCCCTGCGCGAGGACTGGCCGCTCAAGGATTGCGTGCCTCAGGCAAAGTACGGAACCCTCGGGCTATTTCGTGCAGACGAGATTCCCGATATCCATGCCATCTACGTCGAGAAAGACGAGCTTTTGCCCGTTGCCTATGGCGGAAAGGGCATTGGCGAGATTGCCACCATCCCAACGGCTCCGGCTGTTCAGAATGCCTATCGTGCCTGGGACGGAAGGCTGAGGCCCAAGCTCCCGATGGAGGACACGTTCTATCGCCCTGCGTCCAAGCTCCGTTAGGAGGTTTTTCCGTCCGAGCCGCCCTACCGTTCGCGGCAAAAAAAGGCCCGCTCGCGGATCAGGTCTAATAGTGCTTGTGAAACCCAGTCGTGTGCGGTAAAAAAGGACTAACAAACTTTCTGTTAGGTAGGCAGAAAGAGTGTAATGCAAGGCGAGCCTAGGCTGGCTCGCCTGCACAACCCGATGAGGCCAAGGAGGTCGTCACGTGAGCGAGAAGATCAGGTGGGTAGCCAACACGATGCCGGCAAGCGAGGATGAGAACCTTGCCGTGATGTCGGTTGATTGCATTGGGAAGGCCATGAGGTTTCACCAAGGCTTTCCCCAGTACTCCGTGACGCCGCTGGCCAACCTCTCTGGCATGGCGGAGCGCCTTGGCCTGGGTGGCCTGTACGTGAAGGACGAGTCCTATCGCTTTGGCCTCAACGCCTTCAAGGTGCTTGGTGGCTCGTTTGCCATGGCTCGCTACATTGCCGAGGAGATGGGCCGCGACGTCTCCGAGATGACGTATGACTACCTCACCTCCGAGCAGTTCCAGGACGACTTTGGCCAGGCGACCTTCTTCACCGCCACCGACGGCAACCACGGCCGTGGCGTCGCCTGGGCCGCCAACAAGCTTCACCAGCGCGCCGTCGTCCACATGCCCAAGGGCTCCACGCAGACCCGCTTTGACAACATTGCCAAGGAGGGCGCCCAGGTCACCATCGAGGAGGTCAACTACGACGACTGCGTGCGCATGGCTGCCGCCGAGGCTGCCGAGACCGAGCACGGCGTCGTGGTCCAGGACACCGCATGGGACGGCTACGAGAAGATTCCGAGCTGGATCATGCAAGGGTATGGCACCATGGCCGCCGAGGCCGCGGAGCAGCTCCGCGCCCTTGAGGTCAACCGTCCCACCCACGTCTTCGTCCAGGCGGGTGTCGGCTCGCTTGCGAGCGCCATGGTTGGTTACTTTGCCAACCTCTTCCCAACCTGTCCGCCCAAGTTCGTGATCATGGAGGCGGCCGCCGCCGACTGCCTGTATCAGGGCGCCAAGGCCGCAGACGGAGACCCGCGCATCGTGGGGGGCGACCTTCAGACCATCATGGCGGGCCTTGCCTGCGGTGAGCCCAACACCATTGGCTGGGACATCCTGCGCAACCACGCCGACGCCTTCTTGAGCTGCCCCGACTGGGTTGCTGCCAAGGGCATGCGTATGCTCGCAGCCCCCGTCAAGGGCGACCCCAGCGTCACGAGCGGAGAGTCTGGCGCCGTGGGCATGGGCGTCATCTCCACCATCATGAGCGACCCCGCCTACGCCGAGCTTCGAGACGAGCTTGGCCTTGACAAGAGCTCCCGCGTCCTGCTCTTCAGCACCGAGGGCGACACCGACCCCGATCGCTACAAGCAGATCGTTTGGGACGGCGCCTGGAACGAGTAGGCATCCCCGGGCGGCCGCATGTCGGCCGCCTTACCCAACACCTTGCGTAAACGGCCATCAGTGAAAGGACAAGGCAATGGCTAAGGAACTCGATTTCGACCTCATCAAGAAGACGGCCGAGGGCTATCGTGCCGACATGACCGCGTTTTTGCGCGCCATGATCAGCCACCCCTCCGAGTCGTGCGAGGAGGGCGAGGTCGTCGCCTGCATCAAGGCCGAGATGGAGAAGCTCGGCTTTGACGAGGTCAAGGTAGACGGCCTGGGCAACGTCATGGGCTTTGTGGGCGAGGGCGACAAGATCCTGTGCCTTGACGGCCACATCGACACCGTGGGCATCGGCAACATCGAGAACTGGGAGGCCGACCCCTACGAGGGCTACGAGACCGACGACATCATCTATGGGCGCGGTGGCTCTGACCAGGAGGGCGGCGTGTGCTCTGCCGTCTATGCCGCCAAGATGATGAAGGACCTCGACCTTATCCCCGAGGGCTACAAGGTCATGGTCGTCGGCACCGTCCAGGAAGAGGACTGCGACGGTATGTGCTGGCAGTACATCTACAACAAGGACGGCATCAAGCCCGAGTTCGTCATCTCCACCGAGCCTACCGATGGCGGCATCTACCGTGGTCACCGTGGTCGTATGGAGATCCGCGTTGACGTCCATGGCGTCTCCTGCCACGGCTCTGCCCCCGACCGCGGCGACAACGCCATCTACAAGATGGCCGACATCATCGCCAACGTCCGCTCCCTCAACAACAACGGCTGCGACGAGTCGACCGACATCAAGGGCCTCGTCAAGATGCTCGACCCCAAGTTCAACCCCGAGCACTTCGAGGACGCCCGCTTCCTGGGCCGCGGCACCTGCACCGTCTCGCAGATCTTCTACACCAGCCCCAGCCGCTGCGCCGTCGCCGACTCCTGCGCCATCTCCATCGACCGCCGCATGACCGCCGGCGAGACCTGGGAGTCCTGCCTCGACGAGATCCGCAACCTGCCCGCCGTGAAGAAGTACGGCGATGACGTCAAGGTCTCCATGTACATGTATGACCGTCCCAGCTGGACCGGCGAGGTCTACGAGACCGAGGCCTACTTCCCGACGTGGATCAACAAGGAGTCCGCGCCGCATGTCAAGGCTCTGGTCGACGCCCACAAGGCCCTCTTTGGCGACGAGCGCATTGGCTGTGCCGCCTCGATGGACAAGCGTGATCGTCCGCTGGTCGACAAGTGGACCTTCTCTACCAACTGCGTGGCCATCCAGGGCCGTTATGGCATCCCCTGCGTCGGCTTTGGCCCCGGCGCCGAGTCCCAGGCGCACGCCCCCAACGAGATCACCTACAAGGATGACCTCGTGACCTGCGCTGCCCTCTACACCGCTGCCCTCAACCTGTACGAGGGCGGCGCCAACGAGGACGCCACCGCCTTCCGCGCCGGCCTCACGGACAACGACATCAAGTAGCCCCATGGGCACCAGGGCGCTGCGGGCGGTAGTCTCGCGGCGCTCAGCCAAACGCCTCTGCTCCCGTCTTACCATCAAACAAGAGAGGATTTTTACATGAGCGAGATTCAGAAGTACCTAGACCAGCTTTCCGGCCTCGACTTCTCCGGCATGTACGGATCTGACTTCCTGCACACGTGGGACAAGACCACCGACGAGCTCCGTGCCCTCTATGCCACCGCCGCCGCTCTGCGCAACCTCCGCGAGCGCAACATCTCGGCGCGCATCTTTGACTCGGGCCTGGCCGTCTCCCTGTTCCGCGACAACTCCACCCGCACCCGCTTCTCCTTCTCCAAGGGTTCCAACCTGCTCGGCCTCGAGCTCCAGGACCTCGATGAGAAGAAGTCCCAGATCGCCCACGGCGAGACCGTCCGCGAGACTGCCACGATGATCTCCTTCATGGCCGATGTCATCGGCATTCGCGATGACATGTACATCGGTGCCGGTGACGCCTACATGGCCGAGGTTTCCGAGTCCGTGCAGCAGGCCTACGAGGATGGCGTGCTCGACCATCGTCCCACGCTGGTCTCCCTGCAGTCCGACTCCGATCACCCGACGCAGTCCTCTGCCGACCTTCTCTACCTCATCGATGAGTTTGGCGGCCTTGAGAACCTCAAGGGAAAGAAGGTTGCCGTGACCTGGGCCTACAGCCCCTCCTACGGAAAGCCCCTGTCTTGCCCGCAGTCACTCATCACCCTGCTCCCGCGCTTTGGCATGGACGTCACCCTGGCTCACCCCGAGGGCTACGACCTCATGCCGGACCTCGTCCAGAAGGCCAAGGACTACGCTGCCGAGAGCGGCTCGACCTTCAAGCAGGTCGGCACCATGGCCGAGGCCTTCGAGGGCGCCGATATCGTGATCCCGAAGTCTTGGGCCCCGTATGCTGCCATGGAGAGGCGCACCAAGCTCTACGCCGAGGGTGACGACGCCGGCATCGCCGAGCTCGAGAAGGAGCTCCTCGCCCAGAACGCCACTCACAAGGACTGGTGCTCCACGACCGAGCTCATGGCCAAGACCGCTCAGGGCCAGGACACCATCTTCATGCATCCGCTGCCCGCCGACATCTCCGGCGTTTCCTGCGAGCACGGTGAGGTCATGGCCGACGTCTTCGACATGCACCGCATTGGCATGTACAAGGAGGCTAGCTACAAGCCCTATGCCATTGCTGCCATGATCTTCCTGCAGAAGGTAAAGGACCCGATCGCCACCCTTAAGGCGCTCGAGCAGGCCGCGACCCCGCGCTGGAACCAGGCTTAAGTTGTTGCCTCTCCCATAGGGCAAGGACGTGCTTCCCCTCGCGTGCCTTGTCTCGCTTCGCGCCGGCCTCCCCTTGGGGCCGGCGCTTCTCATTCCCAGGAAAGGAGCATGCAAATGCCCAAGCGTGTTGTCGTTGCCCTTGGTGGCAACGCCCTAGGCAAGAACCTGCCCGAGCAGATGCAGGCGGTCCGAGTCACTTCCAAGGCCATCGTCGACCTCATTGAGCAGGGAAACGAGGTCATCGTGGTTCACGGCAACGGCCCTCAGGTCGGTATGATCGCAAACGCCATGACCGAGCTGACCCGCTCTGACCCAGACAAGTACATCCCGTGCCCCCTGTCCGTCTGTGGCGCCATGAGCCAGGGCTACATCGGCTATGACCTCCAGAATGCCCTTCGCGAGGAGATGGTGGAGCGCGGCATCAGCAAGGGCGTGGCCACCGTGCTCACCCAGGTCGAGGTCGACCCCGCTGACCCCGCGTTTGAGGATCCCTCTAAGCCCATCGGCTCGTTCATGTCGGCCGAGGAGGCCGAGGTCCTCAAGCGCGACCGTGACTACGACTTCATGTTCGACGAGCAGAAGGGCTACCGTCGCGTCGTGGCTAGCCCCCTGCCCAAGCGCATCGTCGAGCTAGACACCATCGCCTCGCTGGTCCAGGCCGACCACATCGTCATCGCCTGCGGCGGCGGCGGCATCCCCGTGGTGCCAACCGGTCACCACCACCTCAAGGGCGCGGCCGCCGTCATTGACAAGGACTTTGCCGCCGAGCTCCTTGCCGAGTCCCTCGACGCTGACTATCTCGTCATCCTCACGGCCGTCGAGAAGGTTGCCGTCCGCTTTGGCAAGCCCGACGAGCAGTGGCTCGACGAGCTCACGCCCGAGCGTGCGCGCGAGCTCTCTGAGGCCGGCGAGTTTGGCAGGGGCTCCATGGATCCGAAGGTCTTGGCTGCTGCCAAGTTTGCCGAGAGCAAGCCTGGCCGAGCCGCCCTCATCACCTTGCTTGAGAAGGCAAAGGATGGCCTCGAGGGCAAGACGGGGACCACGGTTAGGGCATAATTGTCATCATGCGCCCAAGTGTGAGGACATATCTGGTTGACGACGCGGGGATGCGGGCCTTCGGGCCCGGCCCCGCCGAGCTCCTGCGTCGCGTCCGCGAGCATGGCAGCCTGCGTGCTGCCGCCATCTCGATGGGCATGGCCTATACAAAGGCCCTTGCCCTCATCAGAAATGCCGAGAAGGGGCTGGGTTATCCCCTGACGACGCGCATGGTGGGAGGAGCCGGCGGAGGCGGTTCCACGCCCACGCCTGAGGCCGATGCGCTTTTGCGCGCCTACGAGCGGTGGACGGCCAGCGTCGAGGCAAGCGCGGCGGCGCAGTTTGGGCCCTTGTTCTGCGGCGTGGGGGAATCCTCGCACGCGCAGGGGGCCAACGATGCGCCCATCAGGGTGGGCGTTGGCGTCATGGCGGCGGGCCACGCCCGCAGGTTTGGCTCCAACAAGCTCATCGAGCCCGTGCTGGGCGAGCCGCTCATTGCCCGCTCCCTGCATGCGGTCCCCGAGGGCTTTCCCGTGGCTGTGGCAAGCGCCACGGCCGAGGTTGACGCCCTGTGCGAGCAGCTGGGGGTTGACGTTGTCAGGCCACGCGGCCCCGACCAGGGCCACTCGGTGGCGGCGCTTGCGGCCCATGCCTTCGAGATGGGCTGGGATGCCTGCATCTTTTTGCCGGCAGACCAGCCCCTCGTGGAGCCTGACAGCATGAGGGGCCTTGCGAGGGTCGCGGCCGCCAAGCCGGACCATGTGGTGAGGCTCGCCTGGCGCGGGCGCGCGGGGTCCCCGGCCCTCTTTGCGAGAAGCGCCTTTGGCCTTCTTGGGCAGCTCGACGCAGACCAGGGCGGATCTGCATTGTCGGGGCTGTTTGAGAAGGCCAGCGTCGAGGCCAGATGGCCCTGGGAGCTGTGGGATGTCGATGTTCCGGCAGATCTCGTTCGCGTCCGCGAGATCCTCGAGGCCGGCTTTGGGCGCGGAGGGAGCGTGTAGCATGGTCATCATCAAGGGCGGGGCGCTCGTCTGCCCCGACGGCTTGCGAAGTGGAGACATCGCCCTGCAAGGCGACAAGATCGTGCGCATCGACGCGTGCATCGAGCCCACCTGCGCAGACGAAGTCCATGACGCCTCGGGCTGCTGGGTGTTCCCGGGCTTCATTGACGCCCACACCCACATGCAGTGCTGGACGGGCATGGACTGGACCGCGGACAGCTTCGAGACAGGCACGCTGGCGGCGGCCTGCGGCGGCACCACGACCATCGTGGACTATGCCACGGCAGACCGCGGCGTGACGCTTCCCTGCGCCCTTGACGAGTGGCATAGGCGAGCGGACGGCACCTGCACGGCAAACTATGCCTTCCACATGGCCCTAGCCGAATGGAACGAGCGCAACCGCGAGGACCTCCACCTTATGCGCGAGCGGGGCGTGTGCAGCTTCAAGACCTATTTTGCCTATGACCACCTACGCCTGGACGATGCCGAGACGCTCGAGGTCCTCGAGGCCCTAAGGCCCTTGGGCGGCACCCTGTGCGTTCACTGCGAGAACGGCACCGTTGTCAACGAGCTGCAGGAGCGGGTGTTTGGGCGGGGCATAACCGGTCCCGAGGGCCATCCGCTGTCACGTCCCGCCGAGTGCGAGGCCGAGGCTATCGCGCGCCTTCTGTACCTTGCCCACATGGCCGGCGACGCTCGCGTCAACGTCGTGCACCTCTCCACCAGGCTGGGGCTTGAGGCGATACGCGCCGCCAAGGCACGGGGGCAGAAGAACATCTTTGTCGAGACTTGCCCGCAGTACCTGCTGCTTGACGACACCCGCTACCTCGAGCAGGGCGAGGATGGGTTTGCTGGGGCCACGTACGTCATGAGCCCGCCTTTGCGTAAGCCCTCCGACCGCGCGGCGCTTCGCGAGGCGCTTCTCAACGCAGAGATCGACACCATCGCGACCGATCACTGCAGCTTCAACCTGCATGGCCAAAAGGACCGTGGGCGTGGTGACTTCAGGAAGATCCCCAATGGCGCCGCTGGCGTCGAGCACAGGCCCGCGCTCATCGCGACTACCTTCGAAGGAAAGCTAGGCCCCTGTGACCTTGCCCGGCTCATGAGTGAGAATCCTGCCAAGGTCTTTGGCATGTGGCCGCGCAAGGGCTGCCTTGCCGAGGGGGCCGATGCCGACGTCTGTGTCTGGGACCCGTCCGTGGAGTGGGTCATTAGTGCCTCCACGCAGCACCAGAACGTCGACCACACGCCCTATGAGGGGTTTGCGTGCAAGGGGCGTGCACGCCTCACCTTCGTGAACGGCGTGCTTGCCGCACGCAACGGCGAGCCTACCGGCAAGCGCCCCGGCGCCTATGTGAGTCGCTAGCTCCCGGCACCTTCGCTATTTGTGTAATCCGCCCGCTTGCGGGCTCGAAAAAAAGGAGAACAACATGGCTATCGAGGCAATCGTCACCGACAAGGCACCCGCGGCCCTTGGCCCCTATTCTGCGGCCACCAAGGCCGGCAACTGCATCCACGTCTCCGGACAGCTGCCCGTTGACCCGGCCACCGGCGAGTTTGCCGGCGATGACATCCGCGTCCAGACGCGTCAGAGCCTGACCAACATCAAGAACATCCTCGAGGCGGCCGGTGCCACCATGGCCGATGTTGCCGAGACGACCGTCCTTCTCGACTCCATCGCCGACTTTGCTGCGATGAACGAGGTCTATGGCGAGTTCTTCGAGGCCCCGTATCCGGCTCGCGCCGCCTTTGAGGTTGCGGCCCTGCCGAAGGCGGCCAAGGTCGAGATCAAGTGCGTGGCCTACCTCTAGGTGCATGCTGACGCAACGTCTCGCCCCTACGCGAAAGGCCCCGACCGACGTCGGGGCCTTTCCTTGTGGCTCGGGGGCTTGGGTCTGGGGCCTGGCAAGGATGCCCTTGCCGGGGGCAGGGTATCGTCGCCAGGCCCCAACTTCAAACCATGACTGGCCCGACTGGCTCGGGCAAAGGTAAAAGGGGTGGCACGATGGACATGACGGGCGTGAGGCTTACCGAGTTGGTGGAGGCTGCGGGCTGTGCGGCAAAGATGTCGCCTGGGGCCTTGGCTAAGGTGTTGGGCGAACTTCCCAGGCTTGAGGACGAGAGGCTTCTCGTTGGCTTTGATGCCTCGGACGATGCCTGCGTCTATGACTTGGGTGACGGGCGCGGGCTCGTGGCCACGACCGACTTCTTCCCGCCTATGGTCGACGACCCGTTTTTGTTTGGCCAGATCGCGGCGACCAATGCCCTGTCCGACGTCTGGGCCATGGGTGGCGTGCCCACGCTGGCCCTCAACCTCTTGTGCTTCCCCAACTGCCTGGGAATTGAGGTGGCGGGGCAGATCTTGGCGGGGGGTGCCGACAAGTGCCGTGAGGCCGGCTGCATAGTCGCGGGTGGCCACTCCATCAACGACCACGAGCCCAAGTTTGGTCTTGCCGTGAGCGGGTTCGTGGACCTCAGCCAGCTGCTGGCAAATGGCACGGCTCGCGTGGGCGACGCACTGGTTCTCACGAAAGCCCTGGGCACTGGCATCCTTACCACAGCTCACAAGGCCGGGCTTCTGGACGACGCGGGGCTCAAGGTCGCCACCGATTCCATGATCACCCTCAACAAGGTTGGGGCGCAGGCGCTGCGCGGGCTTGACGCCCACGCCTGCACCGACGTGACGGGCTTTTCGCTCATGGGACATGCCTGCGAGATGGCGGAGGCAAGCGACCTTGTGATCGAGGTCGAGGCGGGGGAGGTACCGCTCATGGCCCAAGCCCGGGACATGGCCCGCATGGGTCTCATTCCCGCTGGCGCCTATCGCAACAGGGATTTCTTTGGCCCAAGGGTATGCATGGCCAAGGGCGTCCCCCTCGATCTTTCCGATGTCCTGTTTGACCCCCAGACTTCGGGCGGGCTGCTTGTGGCCTTGCCCGAACGGGACGCGCGGCAACTTGTGGGGCGCCTGCGTGAGGCGGGCCAGCCCGCAGCCGTTATTGGTCATGCCTGCGGGCTGTCTGGTGCAGGCGAGGGTACTGACCGTTGCTCCGTTAGGGTCTTGTGCTAAGGGTGTGCCGCTCAGGGACCGATATCGTTCGTTGACAGATTGCTAAAACACTTTTTGCCTACCTAACTTATAATCATGAAAATAAGCCAATGTGCTTGTTTTCATGGGAAGCGTTATTGTATTGCAGATACAACGCCATGCGTTGGCGTCATATGGGGGTTGGCATGCTTGTTCAGGTGAGGGGCGCTGGAGACATAGCGACGGGCATAGCGTTGCGCCTGTGTCGCGCGGGCTGCAAGGTCATCATGTGCGACCTTCCGGTCCCCACCTCGATCCGTCGCACCGTGAGCTTTTCCGAGGCCATCCGTTTGGGCTCTTGCGAGGTGGAGGGCGTGCGGGCCCGGCGCGCCAAGAGCGTGGCCGAGGCGCGCGGGATTGTCGTCTCGGGGGACGTGGCCGTGCTCGCAGACCCCGAGGGGATCTCCATACCTGAGCTCAGGCCCGCGGTGCTCGTTGACGCGATCCTTGCCAAGAAGAACCTGGGCACCACCTTGGGCATGGCACCGGTGGTCATCGGTGTGGGCCCGGGCTTTTGCGCGGGCAAGGACTGCCACGCGGTGGTCGAGACCAAGCGCGGCCACTTTTTGGGCCAGGTCATCATGCAGGGCTCCGCTGCCCCCAACACCGGCATCCCCGGCGTCATCGCGGGGCACTCGGCAGACCGCGTCTTGCGCGCCCCTGCCGACGGAATCTTCGAGCCCTGCCTTGAGATTGGCGACATCGTTCGTGCCGGCCAGGTTGCGGCAACCGTGAGCGGCGTTCCCATGGTCTGCACCATCGACGGCGTCTTGCGCGGGCTTCTCCAAGAGGGCGTCGAGGTCACGAGTGGCATGAAGTCCGGAGACATTGACCCGCGCTGCGAACGGGGCCACTGCTTTGTCTCGTCTGACAAGGCCCGTGCCGTGGGCGGCGGCGTACTCGAGGCAATCTGCCGCCTCACAGGAAGGCTGGAGGGGTAGCCATGGAGGGCATAGCCATCATTCGCGCTGCTGCCAGGTCCCTTCGGGCTGGCGAGCGCGTGGTCGAGTGCGTCGTCGTGGGCAGCGAGGGCTCGGTGGCAAGGCCTGCGGGGGCGCGGATGCTGCTTTTGCAGGACGGCTCGTTTGTGGGCACCATTGGCGGAGGGGCTCCCGAGCACCTTGCCCAGCGACGGGCCCGCGTTGTCATGGCGGGCGAGGGGGATGCCTGCATAGAGCGTTTTGATCACAAAAGCACGGGAAGCGTTTGCGGGGGCTCCCAGCTTGTGGGCACGCGCCTGTTGGGCGCGCGCGACCTTGATACGTTTGCCATGGTGCTGGATGCCGTTGACGCTCGCGAGAGGGGAAGGCTCAAGGTCTTGTGGGACAACGGCAAGACAGTAGCGCGCTTTGAGCGCGTGGGACCCCATGACGCCTCGTTTTGCGCCGGTCTTGCCACCTACGAGGGCGATGCCTCGCGGGGCGTCTATACAGAGTGCATCTGCGCCGCCGAGCGCGCCTTTGTCTTTGGCGGCGGCCATGTGGGGCGCGAGCTCGTGCCGCTTCTTGCCAACGTGGGCTTTGACGTCACAGTGTTCGATGACAGGGAGCCCCTTGCGCGCCCGGAGAACTATCCGCGCGCGCGGCGTGTCATCTGTGGCAGCTACGAGGACGTGTCTGCGCATGTGAGCCTTGGCTGGGATGACTATGTCTGCGTGATGACGCATGGGCACGCCGCCGACGAGCTTGTGGTTGCCCAAGCGCTCGCTGCGCGTCCGCGCTACCTGGGATGCATGGGCAGTCGCAAGAAGCGCGCGGTGCTCGAGCGCGTCCTGCGCGATAAAGGCTTCACCGAGACCGACCTTGCTGCCGTGGAGCTGCCTGTCGGCCTTGACATCGGCGCCGTGACTCCTCCCGAGATTGCCGTGAGCATCGCAGCCCGCATGGTGCAGGTGCGCTCCTCGGAGCGAGGAGCTGGTTTGGCTAGTTGCCCGGGCACGGCTTAAGCGCTCCGGAGGGTCCTCGTTGGGACGCCCTATTGTGCGGTTCGCGCTGCCCCTCGTTATACAAATCTGCAAACAACGATCTTAGGGGCAATCGTGCGCCTGAGTCGTTAGCCTCAAGGAAAGGATGGGATGTATGCAAAAGGCTGGTTTCAAGAGGTTCGTGGCGGCGTTTGGCTCTGGGATGGCTGCTCTGGGCATGGTTTGTGCCCTTGGCGGATGCGGCGGCGCCTCTCAGCCCGCGGCATCCACGGAGTCTGCCGAGGAGACCATCACGGTCTTTGCGGCCGCTAGCATGACCGAGAGCCTCGCCAAGGCCAACGAAAAGTTCACTGAGGAGACGGGCATCAAGGTCCAGCCCAACTATGACTCCTCGGGCACGCTGAAGACCCAGATCCAGGAGGGTGCGGACTGCGACGTGTTCATCTCCGCAGGCCAGAAGCAGATGAACCAGCTCGACGCTGCCGACAACACGCAGGCCAACACGGAGGGGCTTGACTACGTCGAGCCGGACACGCGCTTTGACATCCTCGAGAATGAGGTCACGCTGGTGGTCCCCGAGGGCAACCCCGCAAACATCAAGAGCTTCGAAGACCTTGCCGGGCGCCTCAAGGCTGGCGACATCAAGCTTGCCATGGGTAACTCCGACGTTCCCGTGGGCCAGTATACGCAGAAGATCCTTGCCTACTTTGGCCTCAGCGAGGAGGAGCTTGCCGCCTCTGGCGTCCTCACCTACGGCACCAACGTCAAGGAGGTCACCACGCAGGTGAGCGAGGCTGCGGTTGATTGCGGCATCATCTATCGCACCGACGCCGTCTCCGCCGGCCTCGACGTCGTCGACGCCGCAACCAAGGACATGTGCGGTCAGGTTGTCTACCCGGCGGCTGCCATCAAGGGAAGCAAGCATCTCGATGCCGCCAAGAAGTACCTCGAGTTCCTCAAGGGCGACGCCGCCAGTGCTGCCTTCGAGGAGGTTGGATTCAAGCCCCTGGCCTAGGGGCGCCTGAGTCTGCGTGTGGCGGCGACGAGCGGGCACAGCCCGCTCGCCGCCTGTCTCTAAGGAGACGCTATGGATTGGTATCCGCTCATAAACTCGCTGCGCATCGCAGCTGTCTCGACGGTAGTGGTGTTCTTTGTCGGCGTGGGCGCGGCGCAGCTCATCGCCAAGCTGCCGCGTCTTGCGAAGGGTGTGCTGGACGTGGTTTTGACGCTGCCGCTCGTCTTGCCCCCCACAGTCGTGGGCTACCTGTTGCTACTCCTTTTGGGGCCCAAGCGCATCGTGGGCGCCTGGGTGTTGGAACACTTTGGGCTCAAGCTGACGATGACGTGGTGGAGCGCCATATTTGCCTGCATCGTCGTGGCGTTTCCGCTCATGTATCGCACGGCGCGGGGGGCCTTTGAGGCCTATGACCGATCGCTTACGCATGCGGCCCAGACCCTGGGCAAGTCCAAGGTCTGGGCGTTTTGGCGTGTCCAGATACCGTGCTGCAGGCAAGGCATCCTCGCCGGCGCGGTCTTGGCCTTTGCCCGTGCCCTTGGCGAGTATGGGGCGACCTCGATGGTCGCCGGATACACGCCTGGGGCCACGGCGACGGTCTCCACGACGGTCTACCAGCTGTGGCGCACGGGAGACGACGCCCTTGCCTTTCGGTGGGTCATGGTCAACATCGCCATCTCTGCCGTGGTCCTGCTTGCCATGAACTGGCTCGAGGGCCGCGCCCGCAGGCAGGGGGGACGCTCATGAGCCTTGTGGTGGACATCAAGAAGCGCCTGGGCGACTTCTACCTTGACGTGAGCTTCGAGGCTGCGGACAGCTCGCAGACCCTTGCCTTGCTCGGGGCATCGGGCTGCGGCAAGAGCATGGCACTCAAGTGCGTTGCCGGCATCGAGCGTCCCGACGAGGGCCGCATCGTGCTCAACGACCGTGTCCTGTATGACAGCGAGACCAAGGTGAACCTGCCCGTGCAGAAGCGGCGCGTGGGCTATCTGTTCCAGAGCTATGCCCTGTTCCCATCCATGACGGTCGAGCAAAACATTTGTGCCGGGGTGCGTGGGGGGTCGCGTTGCGAGAGATCTCGCCGTGCCCGCGAGCAGATCCATGCGTTTCGCCTCGACGGCCTTGAACGCCACAGGCCCTCGCAGCTCTCCGGCGGTCAGCAGCAGCGCTGCGCCCTTGCCCGCATCATGGCCAACGAACCCGAGCTCTTGCTGCTTGACGAGCCCTTCAGTGCCCTGGACGGATATCTTCGCTGGCAGCTCGAGCTTGAGTTGGCCGACACCCTCAAATCCTTCCCGGGCGGCGTGGTCTTTGTTACGCACAGCCGAGACGAGGTGTACCGTATGTGTGACAGGGTCTGCGTACTCACCGACGGCAAGAGCGGGCGCACCGTAGATACGCTCAGGCTCTTTGACGTGCCCGAGACACGCTCGGAGGCCGTGATCAGCGGCTGCAAGAACGTGAGTGCCGCGCACGTCGTCTCCCCCCGTACGCTGGCCTGTGAAGACTGGGGCATCTCGCTTGCCTGCGAGCGCAATGCGGAGGGGTGTGGATCGGTGGGCATCCGCGCCCACTTCCTGCGCATCGTGGAGGCGGACGGGAGGCGCGTCGACACGATAGGGGATGCCGGCACGGGCTTTGGCTCGGGTGTCCTCAGCGGGGCGGGAGCCTGCTCCCGCGCGGACAGGGGCGCATCCTCCAACAGAATCTCCTGCGTGGTCGACCGGGTCATCGACAACGTGTTCTCTACTATTGTCATGTGCAGGACGCCGGGGCAGGGGCTGCTTCGCGTTGAGCTGACCAAGCATGCCTGGGCGGAGCTGGACAATCCCGTCCGTGTCACCATCGAGGTGTCGCCTGCCGATGTCATGCCGCTTAAGGGGTGAGCGCGTGTTCGACTCTCTGGGAAGACCCATAACCTATCTGCGCCTCTCGGTCACGGACCGGTGCAACTGCCGCTGCACCTACTGCATGCCCGCCCATGGGGTGCCCGTCCAGGGCCATGACGACCTCATGAGCTTCGAGGAGCTTGTCGAGGTTGTGCGCGCGGCCACAAGGCTGGGCGTGCGCAAGGTGCGCATCACGGGCGGCGAGCCTCTGGTGCGCAGGGGCATCGTGGAGCTGTGCCGTATGGTCAAGGGGGTGCCAGGGGTCGAGGAGCTTGCGATGACGACCAACGCGACGTTGCTTTCCCCGCTCGCCGAGTCGCTTCGCGCGGCCGGTCTCGATAGGCTCAACGTGAGCCTCGATACGTTGAGGCCTGAGCGCTATCGAGCCATCACGCGCACGGGGGAGCTCTCGGACGCCCTCGACGGCATCAGGGCCGCCTGGGACGCGGGCTTCAGGGAGCTCAAGCTCAACTGCGTCCTCATTGGCGGCGTCAATGAGGACGAGGCAGCCGACTTTGTGGCCATAGCGCGCGAGAGCCCCGTTGAGGTTCGCTTTATCGAGCTCATGCCCATGGGGCAGTGCGCCGCCTGGGAGCCACGTCGGTTCGTCTCGGCCGACGCGGTGCTTGCCGCCTGCCCTGAGCTTGCGGCCGTGGGGGGCTCTGGGGTGGCGGAGCTGTATGCGGCACCCGGCTTTGCCGGCAGGGTGGGGCTCATCCGGGCGGTGAGCCACAGGTTCTGCTCGGGGTGCGACCGCATACGCGTCACGGCCGACGGCAGGCTCAAGCCATGCCTTCACTCGGCCCAGGAGATTTGCCTTCGCGGCCTTGGGCCAGACGAGCTCGAGGGGGCCCTTCGCCGGGGCATTGAGGGCAAGCCGGCCCATCACAACCTGCGCCCTGGCGTAAGCCCCAGCGCCACGGCGCGCTCAATGAACCAGATCGGCGGCTAGGCAGGCCGCCACGACGAGGGAGGGTATGTGGCAGATATCAGGGATGCCGATCTCACGCACGTCAACGAGCAGGGGCGGGCCCACATGGTAGACGTGGGGGCCAAGCCAAAGACCTCACGCATGGCCCGTGCGTGCGGCAAGGTTAGGATGGGCCCGAGCACGCTGGAGCTCGTGCGGACGGGGGGAACCCGCAAGGGGGACGTCTTGGCCGTGGCGCAGGTGGCGGCCATCATGGCGGCCAAGCGCACCTGGGAGATCGTGCCCATGTGCCACCAAGTGCCCCTGGCGGGCGTCGACGTCGCGTTTGCCTACGAGCAAGACGGCGTCGCCATCGAGGCATGCGCCCGGTGCGTGGGTGAGACGGGCGTGGAGATGGAGGCCCTCACGGCCGTGTCCGTGGCGGCGCTGACCATCTATGACATGTGCAAGAGCCACCAAAGGGACATGGAGATCTGCGACGTATGCCTGCTCGAGAAGGATGGCGGCAGGTCTGGGCGCTTTGTGAGAGGAGCATAAGGTGGGAACAGGAGAGGTTCTCGCGGTGTGCGTGAGCGAGAAGAAGGGCGTGCGCAAGCATCCCGTGGACGAGATTTGGCTTGGGGTGGGCGAGGGCGTGCGGGGTGACGCCCATGCCGGCAACTGGCACCGTCAGGTGAGCCTGTTGCCGCAGGAGGCCGTGGACCCATTGCTTGGGATCCTTCCCAACCTTGCGCCCGGCGACTTTGCCGAGAACGTCCTCACCCGGGGCCTGGCCCTCAAGGACCTGCCCGTGGGCACGGTGCTTTTGGTGGGAACGGCGCTCGTGGCGGTGAGCCAGATTGGAAAGACCTGCCATAACGACTGTGAGATCAAGCGCCTTGTGGGCAAGTGCGCCATGCCTACGGAGGGGATCTTTGGAGTCGTAATCAAGGAGGGCGTCGTGCGTGCGCACGACGTGGTGCGTGTTGTGGAGGTAGAGGCCAAATGAGGCAGGTCAAGGTCGAAGAGGCTGTAGGACAGGTGCTCTGTCACGACATGACGCAGATCATCCCCGGCGAGTTCAAGGGCGCGCGCTTCCGCAAGGGACACATCGTGGCGCCCGAAGACATCGAGGTACTGCGCTCCATGGGCAAGCGCAGCATCTACGTGTGGGATCTGGCGCCTGGCATGGTGCACGAGAACGACGCGGCGCGTCAGCTCTGCGAGCTTGCCCAGGGTGCGGGCTGCGTGGCGACCGGAGACATCAAGGAAGGCAAGATCGAGCTCACGGCTGCCTATGACGGCTGCTTTCGCGTGCGATCCGAGGCGCTGCGCGCCGTCAACAACGTGGAGCAGGTGATGGTGGCCACGCGTCATGGCAACACGGCCGTCTCTTCCGGCGACAAGCTGGCGGGCATGCGCGTTATCCCGCTCGTCATCGCACAGGAGGTGCTCGACCAAGCGCGCGCGGCCGCCGGGCATGAGCCCCTCTGCGAGGTGGTGCCCTTTACGCTTACGCGGGCGGGTATCGTCACCACGGGCTCTGAGGTGGCCGAGGGGCTCATCGAGGACGCCTTTACGCCGGTGGTGGCATGCAAGCTTTCCGCCTTTGGCATTGAGGTTGTGGCGCACGAGCTTCCGGGCGACGATGTGGACGAGGTGGCGGCGGCCATCGCTCGCGTACGAGAGGCGGGCGTTGACCTCGTGATTTGCACTGGCGGCATGAGCGTTGACCCCGATGACAACACGCCGGGCGCCATCCGTCGCTCCGGTGCCGAGATGGTGACCTACGGTGCGCCGGTTTTGCCGGGAGCCATGCTCTTTGTGGGCTACTTTGCCGACGGAACGCCGGTGCTCGGGCTTCCTGGCTGCGTGATGTTTGCGGGTGCCACCATCTTCGACCTCGTGATGCCGCGCGTGGCGGCGGGCATTCGTCTGACGCGCGCAGACATCGTGGCCTATGGCGAGGGCGGGCTGTGCCTTGGCTGCGCCGAGTGCCGCTATCCCATCTGCCCGTTTGGCAAGTAAGAGCAGCGCAAGGAGGCACACATGAGCGAGAAAACCGTGGCGTATGAGGCTGCCGTCATTACGGTGAGCGACCGTGCGAGCGCGGGCGTGCGTGAGGACGCTGCGGGCCCTGCCGTGTGCGAGCGGCTGCGTGAGGCGGGCTACGTGGTGAGGCGCGCCTGCGTGGTGTCCGACGACCGCGCGTGTATCGAGCGGGCCATACGGGAGGCTGCCGCGAGTGACGTGGCGCTTGTGGTTACCTCTGGCGGTACCGGCCTGGGGCCGCGCGACGTGACGCCTGAGGCCACGGCTGCCGTGTGCGATCGCATGGTGCCGGGCTTGGGCGAGGCCATGCGTGCCGCTTCGGCCGCCATCACCCCGTTTGCGTGGCTGAGCCGTGCTGCGGCTGGCACCCTTGGCCGTACGCTTGTGCTCAACGTGCCGGGATCGCCCAAGGCTGCTGTGGAAAACCTCGATGCCGTGCTTGTTCCCATAGCCCATGGCCTCAAGACCCTTCGCGCAACGGCGCCGCTCGACTGCGCTGACGACGTTGTGGGCTCGTAGGCCATCTGTCTGAGGTGGCGTGCGGCGCGCCTTGCTCCGCAGCGGGTATGCCAAAAGGGTGCTGAGGTGTTCCGCAATGGCATGCTTCGGCGTTGCATGCTCGTAACGTGGGGCGCGTACAATCGGAAGCGATGTGGTCTTCTGGTTCGGAGGCGTGTGTGGTCTCAATTGCTCTTACCCTGCTCGTAGGCGCCGTCGGCTGGCTGGTGGCGCGGCGGTTGGGGCTCTCGGCTCCCGCCATGCTCGGAAGCATGCTTGCCGTGGGCATTACCAACGCGCTGTTCGGCTATGCCGACATGCCGCAAGAGGTTCGTGTGCTCGCGCAGTCTGTCTCGGGTGCCTTCATCGCGGTGAGCATTCGTCCCAAAGACGTTGCCAACATGCGTAAACTGGTTGTGCCGGTTCTCGTCTTGTTTTCGATGCTCACCATAAATACGCTGGTCATCGGCACTGTCTTGCATCTTGCGTGTGGGATTGAGGCATACACGGCACTCTTTGGCAGCGTAGCCGGAGGAATCGCGGACATCTCTATGATTGCCATGGATTTTTCCCAGTGCGACCCAAGCGAGGTGGCCTTCTTGCAAACCTCGCGTCTTGTGGCGGTGCTGCTGTTCTTCCCAGCGTGGATCAAGTTTCTCTGCAAGAACATGGGGGCTTCCGCAATGGACGAAGACGAGGTTAAAGGCGTGAGCGAGAAGCAGATGCCCGCATGGCTTGCGCGCATCCTCACCACCGAGCGGAGCCGCGTGGCGGTGACCTTTGTGTTTTGCCTCTCGCTTGGCGTCTTGGGCAAGCTGAGCGACATCCCTGCCGGGACGATGATCTTTGCCATGGTAGGCACGGCTGTGCTTAACCTGAGCCTCGGGTGTTGCCGGATGCCGCTTCCCACCAAGCGCGCGGCCCAGCTTCTGGCGGGTTCGCTCGTGGGCTCAACCATCAGCGCGAGCACGTTTTCCAATCTCGCCGGGGCAATCGTTCCGGTTGTGCTGCTGCTGGTGAGCTATTGGATCGTCAACTTTGTGTACTCGTTTGTCTGCCACAGGTTTGGCCTGCTCGACCTCAAGAGCGCGATGTTTGCGAGCGCCCCTGGCGGAGCCTCAGATATGGCCCTCATTGCCGCAGACCTTGATGCGGACCTAGCCAAGATCGCTGCCATCCAGCTTTTGCGCTCGGTCTATGCGGTGGCCGTGATGCCCACCGTTGTGGTGCTGTTTGCGCCGCTTTTGGGATAGGCGGAGTGCCGCGAGGCTGTGCCGTGGCTCTGCCGAGAATTCTCCGCATCGCTTGTATACTTGCGTACATTTGGGATATAAAACCTAAGTCTAGCTATAGCAGGTCTGGCTCACACGTGGCTTGCCTGCTGAGGCATCCGCCAAGCGTGGCGGATGCCTTTCTGTATTGGGAGGCATTGCATGCAGCAGTTTAAGACCGAGAGCAAAAAGCTCCTCGACCTCATGATCAACTCCATCTACACCAACAAGGAGATCTTCCTTCGCGAGCTCATCTCCAACGCCTCTGACGCCGAGGACAAGCTCTACCTCAAGAGCCTCACGGATTCCTCAGTGGTGCTCGACGAAAGCAGCCTGGCCATTCGCCTCACGGCCGACAAGGACGCCCGCACGCTCACCATCTCCGACAACGGCCTCGGCATGACGGCCGAGGAGCTTGAGCGCAACCTCGGCACCATCGCCCACTCGGGCTCCGAGGAGTTCAAGGCGGAAAACGCCGAGCACCAGGGCACCGACGTGGACATCATCGGCCAGTTTGGCGTGGGCTTCTACTCCGCCTTCATGGTAGCCAAGGAGGTGCGCGTGGTGACGCGTGCCTGGGGTGAGGAGCGCGCGCACGCTTGGGTGAGCGACGGCCTCGAGGGCTATACCATCGAGGATGCCGAGCGCTCCATGCACGGCACCGACATCATTCTCACGCTCAAGGACGACGTTGAGGGCGAGGCCGGTGAGCCGGGCGAGCGCTACAGCCGCTTCCTCGAGGAGTGGGAGCTTCGCAACCTCGTGCGCCAGTACAGCAACTACGTGCGCCATGCCATCCAGATGGAGGTTACCAAGAGCCGTCCCAAGCCCAAGCCCGAGGACGCCGGCGACGACTACACGCCTGAGTACGAGGAATACACCGAGATCGAGACGCTCAACTCCATGACGCCCATCTGGAAGAAGTCCAAGGCAGACGTGACGGCCGAGGAGTACGCGGAATTCTACAAGTCCACCTTCCACGACTGGGAGGATCCGGCGCGCACCGTGAGCTTCCACGCCGAGGGCGCGCTCGAGTACGACGCACTACTGTTCGTGCCGGGCAAGGCGCCGTTTGACCTGTATAGCAAGGACTACGAGAAGGGCCTCGCGCTCTACAGCTCCAACGTCCTCATCATGGAGAAGTGCGCAGACCTTTTGCCCGACTACTACAACTTTGTCCGCGGCATCATTGACTCGCCTGACGTGACGCTCAACATCTCGCGCGAGACCCTGCAGCAGAACCGCCAGCTGCGTGCCATTGCCAGCCGCGTGGAGAAGAAGGTCACCAGCGAGCTCGAGGCCATGCGCGACCAAGACCGCGACGCCTATGAGACCTTCTTTGAGAACTTTGGCCGCGGCCTCAAGTTTGGCATCTATTCTAGCTATGGCATGAAGGCCGCCGAGCTTGCCGACCTGTTGCTGTTCTGGAGTGCCCGCGAGAACAAGATGGTGACGCTTGCCGAGTATGCCCGCGCGATGCCCGAGGGCCAGAAGGCCATCTACTACGCCGCCGGCGACGACCGCGAGCGCCTGGGCAAGATGCCTGTGGTGAAGTCGGCGCTTGACCACGGCTACGACGTGCTTCTGTGCACGGCTGACGTGGATGAGTTTGCCTTCCAGGCCATGCGCTCCTACACCGCCAAGGGGCTGCCCAAGCGCTACGAGGACGAGGCTGCCCGCGCCGCTGCCGAGGCCGCTCGCGCCGACGGTGCCGAGCCTGAGGTTGAGGACGTGGAGCTCGAGCTCAAGAACGTGAGCGCAGGAGACGTGGACTTTGCCTCTGAGGACGAGAAGAAGGCAGCGGAGGAGGCCACCAAGGAGAACACCGCGCTTTGTGAGGCCATGAAGGAGGCGCTGGGCGACAAGGTCACCAAGGTTGCCGTCTCTGCCCGCCTGACGGATGCTCCCGCTGCCATCACGAGCGAGGGTGCCGTGTCGCTCGAGATGGAGAAGGTGCTTGCGGCTGGTCCCGACGCGGGCGAGGCGCCGCGTGCGCAGCGCGTGCTCGAGCTCAACGCTGGCCATGCCGTGTTTGCCAAGCTGCAGGCTGCGCAGGAGGCGGGCGACACCGACAAGCTTTCGCGCTATACGGGCCTGCTCTATGATCAGGCACTGCTGTGCGAGGGCATCCTGCCGGAGGATCCCGTTGCCTTTGCCCAGCGGGTCTGCGAGCTCATGTAAAACCCCACACTAGGGACTAGGCCGCCGCTTGGAGCTACGCTGCTCCGGGCGGCGGCCTTTTAATTTGCCTGTAAAGGGCGGCTGGTTATAACCAGTCGGGGACTGCGGTGGAAATCCTGGACCGGCCTTTCCTATGCCGCCAGTCCCAGTTCCCTGCGGTACCGCATCGGGCTCACGTAGCCCAGGTCGCTCTTGCGGCGCTCGTCGCGGTACCAGACCAGATAGGCGTCCAGCATCTCCATGAACTCCTCCATGCTAACGTCGTCCCAGCCCCTTCCGTAGATGAACTCAACATAAGCCCCAGCCTTGCGCAAAAAACAAAACGAGCTCAACATAAGCCCCAGTATTTTCGCTACCGACGCAGGCTTACGGTGGCGTAGGGCTTGCCTGAGGCCTCGGCGTTGTCGAGGGTGACGATGGTTGCGTCGTCGGTGTGGTGGATGTGGGGATAGATAACGTCACCAAGCTTGGCGGCGATGCTGTAGCGTACGTCGAGCTTCGTGGGGGCGCAAGCTGCGCCCTCGGGAAGCGCGCCCAGGGCCATGCTCACGTATTGGGCGTTGTTGACGTGGTGGTTGGTGTCGATGTGGGCGTTGGTGACCATGAGGGGCACGCCGGGCTCACCCTCGCCGGCAACACGCATGAGCTTGGGCGCGGGCTCCATGGCAAGGGGTTCGTCGTTCGCAGCGTCTGCCTCGTAGGGGGCAGATTCCTCGGCGGGGATGCGGGCGGGCTTGCCGGCCTGCATGTCAAACATGAACCAGCGCGAATCGGCACGCATGATGGGCTCGGCGCCCGGTTCTGCGCCCGCGAGCGAAATGGTGAAGTTGCGGCTGGCCAAAAGCCCCTTAAAGCCCGTGGCCCACGTGCTCACGACAATCTCGTCGCCAAACTTGGGCAGCTCGTCAATCTCGATCTGCCAGGTGGAGAGCAGCCAGGCAAGCCCGGTCTTGGCAATGTGGGCGGGGCCTACGCCCAGCGCCTCAGACTGAAACGTGCTGCAATCTTGCAGGTAGTTCACGAGTGAGGGGATGCTCAGGCGTCCCTGCTCGTCTACCTCGCTGTACCTAACTCTACTTGTATATGAGTACATGAAGCTCCATACCTTTTGTGCGTCCGCGCGCGGCGGCTTAAAGACGCAAGGCATTGTACCGCGTGGCGGGGAAGATGCCTCTGTCCTGTCCGGCGAGATGCTGGGATGTGGCCTTGATTGCCCCGTGCGTGCTTTTCTGTGGCGCCTATGAGATGGCTTCGCGTGCATTAGCAAAGCCTTGATGCGTTGGCACCGTTTCGTCCTGCGGGTTTTGCATAGGCGGCATCGCAAAGGTGAATGGCTTTCGTGCTGACGAGAGCCGTTCGCGGCGGCAAAGGCGCCGCTCGCGAGGCGGCGGCCTGCCGCCCCCGTGCGCAGCCACCCCTCTCAGACCTACCATGCATTCGCGCTCGCGGGGACGGGCGCGGCCAGAGCCCGCATGGATGCGGCTCGCGTTTGGCAGGGACGCTCGCATATGCGAGCCCGCAGGAAAGGGGAGGGCATGGCTGAGAACACGTTGCGGCAATCGGGCGAACAGCCGGCCGGCGGCATGAAGAAGGAGCTCACGCTCTTCAACTTCTTCACCATCGGCTTTGGCGCCATCATTGGCACGGGTTGGGTGCTTTTGGTGGGAGACTGGATGGTGCTTGGCGGAGGCCCCATTCCCGCCATGATAGCCTTCGTGATCGGCGCCATTTTCCTGGTTCCCATTGGCATGTGCTTTGGCGAGCTCACGGCGGCCATCCCCATCTCGGGCGGCATCATCGAGTACGTTGACCGCACGTTTGGTCGCAAGATGGGGTTCTTCACCGGTTGGATGCTGCTCTTGGGTAACGCCCCTCTGTGCCCGTGGGAGGCCATCGCCATCTCCACGCTGCTCACAGACCGCTTCGCGGAGTTTCCGGCGCTCGCGTGGCTGCGCAGCGTCAAGCTCTACACCATCCTCGGCGCCGACGTGTACCTGTGGCCCACGCTGATAGCGCTTGCGTTTGCCGTGCTCGTCATCTATCTCAACTTCCGCGGAGCGGGTGCGGCGGCCAAGCTCTCGAGTTTTCTCACCAAGGCCCTGCTCACGGGCATGGTCCTCGCCATGGGCATCTCGTTCGTGACGGGCTCGCCTGAAAACGCGGGCCCCATCTTCTCGCAGGTGACGGATGCCGCAGGCGGCAGCTCCACCGAGGCCACGAGCCTCGTGGGCGGAATCGTGGCGGTGCTTGTGATGACGCCCTTCTTCTACGCGGGCTTTGACACCATTCCCCAGCAGGCCGAGGAGGCCTCCGAGGGTATCGACTGGAAGAAGTTTGGCCTCATCCCCGCCATCGCGCTTTTGGCGAGTGGCGTGTTCTATCTCATCTGCATCTACTCGTTTGGTTCCATCATCGACTGGCATGAGTTTGTGCAGAGCTCCGTGCCGGCGCTGGCGGTGCTCGAGCGAATCAATCTGTTCTTCTACATCGCGATGCTCGTCATTGCCACGCTGGGTCCCCTTGGCCCCATGAACTCGTTCTTTGGGGCCTCCACGCGCCTCATGCTCGCCATGGGTCGCAAGCAGATGCTGCCCGAGAGCTTTGCCGAGATCGACCCCAAGAGCGGAACCCCCAAGACGGCGCTCGTCGTCATGGCCATCCTTACGCTCGTGGGCCCGTTCCTTGGCCGCAACATGCTCGTGCCGCTTACGAACGTGGCGTCGCTCGGCTTCATCTTTGCCTGCACCATGGCGGGCCTTGCCTGCTGGAAGTTGCGCCGCACCGAGCCTGAGCTGCCGCGTCCGTACAAGGTCAACGGCGGCAAGCTGGGCATTGGCTGCGCCATCGCTGCCGGCCTCATCATCATCGCCCTCATGGTGGTTCCCATGAGCCCGGCGGCACTTTCGGGCATCGAGTGGGCCATCACCCTGGGTTGGATCGTGGTGGGAGCGGTTTT
>Cebus_capucinus_imitator_PRJNA485217_SSR049__coassemble_1213_pt1 | contig 42694 bp, 34 predicted proteins | sample Cebus_capucinus_imitator_PRJNA485217_SSR049__metabat2_high_PE_004 | metagenome-assembled genome bin Cebus_capucinus_imitator_PRJNA485217_SSR049
TTGCGGCGGCACCCGCGCACGCCTCCGCCGCCCGCGCGGCCGTCTGCCCGCAGGCGCCCTCGCAGCCGGCGCCCTCGCCTGCCGCCTGGGCCGCCATCTGCGTGGCATAGAGCTCCTGGTAGATGGCGTTGCTAGCGAGCAGCTGCTCGTGGGTGCCCACCGCGTCGAGGCGGCCGTTGTCGAGAACGGCAATCTGGTCTGCGTCCATCACCGACGCCACGCGCTGGGCAATCACCACCTTGGTCACGCCCGTGAGCGCCGAAAGCCCCGCGCGGATGCGCGCGTCGGTTGCCATGTCCACCGCGCTCGTGGAGTCGTCAAACACGAGCACGCGAGGACGGGCCACCAGCGCACGGGCGATGCAGAGGCGCTGCTTCTGCCCGCCCGAGACATTCACGCCACCCTGCCCGAGGTCTCCCCCAAGCCCGCCGATGCGCTCCAGAAACTCGTCAGCCGCAGCCACGCGGCAGGCCTCGAGCAGCTCCTCGTCGCTGGCGTCCTCGTTGCCCCAGCGCAGGTTCTCGCGCACGGTGCCCGAGAACAGCACGTTTTTCTGGAGCACGATGGCCACCGCATGGCGCAGCGCCGCCAGGTCATAGGCGCGCACGTTGTGGCCGCCCACAAGCACCTCGCCCTCGCTCGCGTCATACAGGCGCGCGAGCAGCTGCACGAGCGAGCTCTTGCCCGAGCCCGTGCCGCCCAGGATGCCGAGCGTGGAGCCGGCGGGAACGCGCAGGCTCACATCGCTCAGCACGTCCTCGGCCGCCTCGGCATGGTACTTAAAGCTCACGTGGCGCAGCTCAAGCGAGCCGTCGGGCACCTCGCTCAGCGCCCCGTCAGGGCTCGTGATGCTCGGCTGCTCGCGCAGCACCTCGCCCACGCGATGCACGCTCGTAAGCGCGCGGGTCATGAGCAAAAACACTCCCGAGATCATCATGAGCGAGTTGGTGATTTGCAAAACGTAGCTCATAAAGCCCGTGAGCTCGCCCACCGTGAGGGTTCCGGCGAGAATCATCTGGCCGCCCAGCCACAAGATGAGCACGTCGGTGGCATACATCACCACCTGAAACAGCGGCGTATTGAGCACGGCGGTCTTGAACGTTTGCGTGGAGGTGCGTGCCAAGGCGCCGCTCGCCCCGTCAAAGCGCTCCTCCACCCACTCCTCGCGCACAAAGGCCTTGACGGCGCGCACGGCCACGAGGCACTCCTGCACCACGTCGTTGAGCTTGTCCATGGACTGCTGAAGCACGCGGTAGAGTGGCGCCACGCGGCGCACGATGCACACGAGCGCCACGGCGAGGATGGGCAGCATCACGAAGAACACGCAGGCAAGCCTCACGCTCAAGAGGCTCGCGAGCACAAGGCCCGCCGTGAACATCACGGGGCCCCTCATCATGGGCCTAAAGCCGCTCATGAGCGCGTTTTGGATCACCGTCACGTCGCTCGTCATGCGCGTCACCAGAGACGAGGTTTCAAAGCGATCGAGGTTCTGGTAGGAGAAGCGCTGGATGGCCGCAAACTCGGCGTCGCGCAGGTTGGCGCCCAAGCCCATGGCCGAGCGTGCCGAGCAACGCGAGAACGCCATGCCAAAGGCCATGGCCGCCGCCCCGCACACGAGCATCTGCGCGGCAACCACCCACACGTGGGAGAGGTCGCCAGAAACGATGCCCTCGTCGATGAGGCCGGCGGTGAGGTAGGGAATCAGAAGCTCGCAGGTACCCTCGCACACCATGCACAGCGCGGCGAGCACAAAGTCGCGCTTGTAGGGGCCCAGGTAGTGGAGCATGAGACGAAGGTCGCTCACGGACAGCTCCTTTGCTTGAGAGGTATGGCCGGCGGTGCGGTGCGCGAGGCGCTGGGGCACGCGGCGCGCGGTGGCGCACGGCGGAACACAGCGGCATGCGATCTGCGCGGGGCGCGTGGTGGCGCACGGCGGCGCACGGCGGCGCCGGCCAAAGGCAAAGGAGACTTTACGCCAAATGGGCCTCGGCTGTCTGCGCGAGACTGCGCACGCTGCAAAGGCCAATCACGATGTAGGCGAGGCGCTTGATGCGCTCCGCCGGCAAGCACCACGAAGCCGGGGGCGCCCAAGCGAGCGCCCCCGGCTTCGTGGCGCTCGGCAACGGGCGACAACCACGTCATCCACGTGATGGAGCCCACCTGTATCGTCGCCCACGAGTTCCGCAGCGAGCGCGAGGACTGTCTGAGTGGGAGATGATGCAGGTGGGCCCCTTCGTCAGGCTACCGTCGTTCAAGCCGTATGTCGCGCGCAAGCGGAGGTGGCATATATCGACCCATGCGAGTTCCGCAGCGCGCAGCGCGAGGACTGTCTGAGCAGGGGGCGATATATGCCACCTCCGCCCCCTGGCGCCTACTGCTCGTGATGATGGTGGTGATGCTCGTGGTCGCAGGGGCCGGCGTGGTCGTGGCCGCAGGTTTCGCAGTGGTGCACGTGGTCGTAGTCGCTCGACTCGTCCTCGGCGGCACGGGCATTGCCCGCCGCCACGGCATCGCGCACAAGCGGCAGCAGCACCTCGCGCAGCCACGGGCGACGCACGTCGGGGCCAATGAACACGCCCACACTCTCAGGCTCGCCCGAGCCTTCCTCGCCGGCCTCGGGCTCATAGCCCGTCACCGACCACGCGCGGTCAACCACATCAAAGCGCAGCCACTGGCCTCCGCACGGCAGATAGCCCTTGGCACGCACCACCTCGCCAAACACGCCAGCAACGAGCGCGTCCAAGAACCACAGCAGGTGGTTTTCCGTGGCCAGCTCCACACCCGAAAGCGAGAGCGACTCAAACTCGCCCTGCGCGGGCGCCGCATGCGCCGCCTCGTGCCGCACCCCCGCCTCGGGGTCAAGGTCGTGCTCGAGCAGCCCACACAGCCACTCGTCACTGAGCTCGCTCCACGGCACGTCAATAACCTGCGCCGCAGGGTTAACCTCGCGCACCCATGCCACCAGCTCGGCAAGCTCGCCGGCACCGGCGTGCCGCACCTTGGAGAGCACCACAGCCGTCGCCGTCTTCACCTGGTCGAGGTAGATGTCCTCAAAGCGCTGGCGCTGGCGCACCCACGCCGTGGCGTCCACGATCACGAGGGGCTCGAGCAGGCTCACCTGCTCGTATTTGACCAACTCGATGTTCTCAACGATGCTCGAGAGCCGCGCCACACCCGTGGGCTCAACCACGAGATACTCCGGGTCGAGGGTGTTGGCAATGGTGAGCACCGAGGTGGCAAAATCTTGCTTGCCCGTGCAGCAGATGCAGTTCTCCGTGCTCTCCCACACCGAGAGCTCCTCGGTCTCCGCAAGCACCTTGGCATCAATGTCGGCCTGGCCATACTCGTTCTCATACACCACAAAGTCTCGCCCGGTTCGCCGAGCGAGCTCCTGGATGAACGTAGTCTTCCCAGCCCCCAAGAACCCCGACACCACCAAAATGCGCATACGAACCCCACTCCCAATAAAAGATTCCACGCCAGACTACCGCTTCGCACGCTCCGCCAGAGAAACAGGGCTCCCGCCCCACGTTCGCAACGGGTGACGACAAAGTAACCCGCCCAAAGGACGCCTTATATATCGTCGAACGCGAGTTCCGCAGCAAAGCGGGGACTGTCCGAGCGGGCGGTGATATATAAGGCGTCCGCCCGCGAGCGCTCACAACAATCGCCCAAGAGAACAGAGAAGGGCGGGAGCACAAGCCCCCGCCCAAGCGTGCGAAGCTAGTCGATAACCACGACCGGCTTAATGAGGTCGGCCGGCTTGTCCCTCATGAGGAACAGCGCCTCCTCAAGGTGATCCCAACCGTGGAACACGTGGGTCGCGAGCGGCGAGACATCGAGACGGCCGGAAGCCACGAGGCTGCCAAGCTTCTCCATGCGCAGACGGCCGCCCGGCATGAGGCCACCGCGGATGTCCTTATGGCCCATGCCCACGCCCCACTCGACGCGCGGAATGGTGACGTAGTCGCCGTTGCCAAGGTAGTTGACGTTGCCGATCTTGCCGCCCGGCTTGAGCGCCTTGATGGCGTCCTCGAAGGTCTCGCAGCCGCCACCGGCAACGATGACGCGGTCAACGCCCTTGCCGTCGGTCATGGCGAGCACCTGATCGGCGATGGGGCCGTCCTTGTAGGAGATGAAGTCCGTGGCGCCATAGCCCTTGGCGGCCTCGACGCACTTGGGACGGGTGCCCACGGCGATGATGCGGGAGGCGCCGCGCAGGTTGGCACCGGCCACACTCATGAGGCCCACGGGGCCAATGCCGATGACGAGCACGGAGTCGCCAAACTGAACGTCGGCGAGCTCAACGCCATGGAAGCCGGTGGGAACCATGTCGGAGAGCATGCAGGCGTCAACCGGGTTGATGTTCTCGGGGAGCAGGGCAAGGTTGCCGTCGGCGTCGTTCACGTGGAAGAACTCGCCAAACACGCCGTCCTTGAAGTTAGAGAACTTCCAGCCGGCAAGCATGCCGCCGGAGTGCATGGAGTAGCCGGCCTGAGCCTCGAGGGAGTTCCAATCCGGGGTAATGGCGGGAACGAGCACCTTGTCGCCCGGCTTGAAGTCCTTGACGCAGGAGCCAACCTCAACGACCTCACCGCACGCCTCGTGACCGAGGATCATGTTGTGACGGTCACCAATGGCGCCCTCCCAGAGGGTATGGACGTCGGAGGTGCAGATGGCAACCGCAAGCGGCTTGACGAGGGCGTCGAGCGGGCCCAGCTCAGGAGTCTCCTTCTCGATCCAGCCAGACTCGCCGATCTTGAGCATTGCGTAACCCTTCATGTGCGCTTCCTTTCTGTTGAGGTGACTGCGCAACACAGCGAATCCGTTTCTACCCGGATTCTGGTGAAACCGAAAACACACACCCGTGAACGGCAGTGTTTTCTCCGTAAATGGTACATGCACCACATACGCCATCTACCTGCGGTTTATTTGCCATCCTGGAGACAAATTACGACAAACTTTTACCCTGTTACACCCTTGACACCAGCCTCTATCTCCCCTCGCCAGACAAAAAAGCGGCACCCACTTCCGGATGCCGCTGCTACTCGCTTAAACCGTAACCCCTCGCCTACGGAGCCCGCCCACATCACCTCCACTCAGACAGTCCTCGCTTCTCTGCGGAACTCGTGGGCGACGATATAGGCGGGCCCCTTCGTCAGGCTACCGTCGTTCAAGCCGTATGTCGCGCGCAAGCGGAGGTGGCATATATCGACCCATGCGAGTTCCGCAGCGCGCAGCGCGAGGACTGTCTGAGCAGGGGGCGATATATGCCACCTCCGCCCCCGCCGACGCCACCTCGGGCGCCGGCGGCTAGGCTCTCGCGCTACTCGCCAAAGAGCGCCTTCTCCGCGGTGATGGGCAGGCTGCGCACGTAGTTGCCCGTGGCGTGGGCAACGGCGCTCGCAATCGCGGGTGCCGGCGTGTTGATAACCACCTCGCCGATGGACTTGGCACCAAACGGGCCCGTGGGCTCATAGCTCGGCGCGAAGTCAATGCGGATGTCGGGCACGTCAAGGCGGCTCGGCACCTTGTACTGCATGAAGTTGCGCGTGCGCATGCGCCCGGCGGGGCTGTACTGCACGTCCTCGGTGAGCGCCATGCCAATGCCCTGACCCAAGCCTCCCTCGGCCTGCACGCGCGCAAGGTTGGCGTTCACCACGGTGCCACAGTCCACGCAGGCCACGTAGTCCACGAGGGTAACCTCGCCCGTGGCCTTGTCCACCTCCACCTCGGCAATGCCTGCCATGAAGGGCGGGGGCGACACGGGCTGGGTGTTGCTCTCGTGCACGGTGAGGCAACCCGGCCCCAAGCCAGCGCCCACGCAGCGGCAGGCAAGCTCGGAAAGCGTCATCTCGCGCGGCTCGCCCACAGCCTCGCACCACACGCGCTCGCCGTCAAACTCCACCGCAGAGGCATCGACGCCCCACCACGAGGCCGCCTGGGCGCAGATCTTCTCGCGCATGGCACGCGCCGCCTTCACGGCAGCCATGCCCGAGATGTAGGTGCCGCTCGAGGCATAGGCGCCACAGTCGAAGGGCGAGGTATCGGTATCCACGCCGCGCACCACAAAGCGGTCGGGGCTGCACTCGAGCACCTCGGCGGCAAACTGGGCAAGGATGGTGTCGCAGCCCGTGCCCATGTCGGTGCAGCCGATGTTCATCACATAAAAGCCGTCTTCCTCGAGCTTGAGGTCAACCGAGCCGATGTCGACGTTGGAGATGCCCGAGCCCTGCATCGTGAGCGCCACGCCCAGGCCGCGCACGCGGTCTCCCAGATCCTGGCGCAGGGGCTTGGCGTGCCAGCCAATCATCTCTTGCGCGCGGGCAAGGCACTCGTCGAGCTTGCAGCTATTCAGGGTCTCCCCGTAGTACTGCGCCATGACCTCGCCCTCGTGCACCATGTTCTTGAAGCGTAGCTCACACGGGTCCATCCCCAGCTTGTCGGCAAGCTCGTTCACGGCACTCTCCACCGCAAAGCACCCCTGCGTGGCGCCGTAGCCACGGTAGGCTCCGGCGGGCGTGGTGTTGGAGTACACCACGTCAAAGACAAAGCGGCTTGCGAGCGCGCGGTTATAGATGGGCAGCGTCTTGTGGCCCACCAGGCCGGCCGTCGTGGGCGCGTGATACCCATAGGCACCCGCGTTGGAAAGCTCGTAGAGGTCGATGGCCACGATGGTACCGTCGCCCTTGGCACCCAAGCGCACGTGCATCTGCATCTGGTGACGGGTGTTGCCGCACGAGAAGGTCTCGTCGCGCGTGTATACGCACTTGCAGGGACGGCCGAGCTTCCATGCGGCAAAGGCCGCGTACACCTCGTTGACACCGCTCTGCTTGGCGCCAAAGCCGCCGCCGATGCGCGGCTTGATGATGCGCACCTGGCTCTTGGGAATCTGAAGCGCCGTTGCCACCTGGCGGCGAATGTGGAACGGCACCTGCGTGGAGGCCACCACGCACAAGCGGCCGTGCTCGTCGGTATAGGCATAGCTCGAGAAGGGCTCCATCATGGCCTGCTGGGCGGCCTGGGTGGTGTAGGTGTGCTCGACCACCACGTCTGCCTGGGCAAACGCAGACTCGAGATCCCCCACCTCAGAGACGTCGTGCGCCACGAGGTTGCGCGAGAAGTCCTCGCCAATGGGAATGTAGGCACGAATGTCGTCCTCGTCATGGATCACCGTGGGGTTGTCAAGCGACTCGCGGAAGTCCACCACGGCGGGCAGCACCTCGTAGTCAACCTTGATGCGGCGCATGGCCGCCTCGCAGGCACGCGCCGTCTCGCCCACCACGATGGCCACCTCGTCGCCCACGTAGCGAAGGGTGCGGTCGAGGATGAGCGTGTCGTAGGGGCTCAGTTCGCGGAACGACTGCCCGGCAAGGGTAAAGCGCGCCTTGGGCACGTCCTCGTGCGTGTAGATGGCCACGATGCCTGGCATCTTGAGCGCACGAGTCGTGTCGATGGAACGAATGCGCGCGTGGGCATGGGGACTTCTCAGCAGGCGCACCACGAGCGCGTCTTTGGGCGCGAGGTCGTCGGTATAGACAGGGCGGCCCTCGAGAAGCGCTTGGGCGTCCTTCTTGACTTGGGCGTGGCTCACCGAGCGCAGCTCACCGGCGCGGGGGTCGGGCGTGATGACGTTTGCGATGGAACTCATGGCTAGGCCCTCCCCTCGGCAGCGTTGGCACTCGTGGCGACGGGCGCGGGCTTTGCCTCCGCGCAGTCATCGCCGCGCAGGTAACGACGCACGGCACGCATCTGGCTCGAGTAACCCGTGCAGCGACAGAGGTTGCCCGAGAGGTAGCGGCGAATGAGCTCGTCTGAGGCGTCCGGGTGGTCGCGACGCAGCGCCATCACGCTCATGACGAGACCGGGTGAGCAAAAGCCGCACTGCTCGGCGCCCTCGTCTGCCATGCATCGGGCAAACTCGGCGCTCTCGGCACGCAGGGCCTCGAGCGTGGTGATGGCGTGGCCGTCGGCGCGTCCCATCACCACCGAGCACGAGAGCACCGGCTCGCCGTCCATCCAAACGGTGCACAGGCCGCAGTTGCTCGTCTCGCAACCGCACTTGACGCTCGCGATGCCTTGGGAGCGCAAAAAGTCAAAGAGGCGCATGTCAGGAGCAACCTCTGCCGTGAGCTTAGCGCCGTTGAGCGTAATGGTTACTGGCATGCGGGGCCCTCCTTCGCATCATGCGTGGCAGCTGTGGCTTGTTCTGTTGTGGCGCTTGCGGGCTGGGCCGGCGCGGCTGCGGCGGGCACGGTTGCGGCTGGCATGGCTGCGGCGGGCGCGGCGCCCGAGGTGCTCTCGGTGCCCTCGCCCTGTGCATACGCCGGCTCGCCCTCGAGCCCCGCGGCCGCGAGAATGGCACGACGTCCCAGCTGGGCGGCAAGGTGGCGGCGATAGCGCTCGGAGCCGCGCACGTTCGATCCCATGGGAAGCTGCGCGAGTCGCTCGCACGCTGCGTCAAGCTCGGAAGGCGTAAAGGTGGCGGAAAGCCCGAGCTCTGCGCCCTCGAGCAGCACGGCGCGCGTGGGACGGGCGCCCACGGCCACGTGCCAGGCGCCCCCACGACGCGCGGCGCACACGTTGAGCACGGGGAAGTCTGTGGCGCTGCGGCGTACGCAGGCAAAGCTCGCCTCGAGCTCGCAGGTACGCACGATGACGCGCACGAGCACGTCGCGCGCGTAGCCCATGCGCGCAAACTCCGCGAGCGGCATGCGGCCAGCACCCACGAGCTCCACGTCGCACTCGAGCGGAAGCAGGGCACAAAGCACGTCGGAGAAGCCAAAGCGGCCATAGACGCTTCCGCCCACGGTGGCGAGGTTGCGCATCTGCACGCCCACGATGTCGCGCACGGCCTGCTCAAATACGCCGCAGGTAGCGCGCGTAAATTTCTCGTGGCACTCAAGCTGGTGAAGCGTCACCATGGCACCCACGGAGAACGCGTCACCCGTCTCAGACACCTCGCCTGAGGCAAAGTCAACGCGCTCGATGCGGTTAAGCCCACAATCCGTCAGATCAATTACCGTAGCGATTTTGCGGTCTTGCAGGCGCAGCCAAATGCCTCCGCCCAAGATCCTGTTGGCGCGGCCACGGGTAAGAAGCTCGTAAGCCTCCTCCACGCTAGCGGCGCGCACATACTTGCCAAACTGCAGCACAGCTCTCCTTTGCTCGCACTTACGGCAAAATCCTAAAGCAAGCCGCATCCCCGCGCACCCGTCTCCACGCCCTTTTCGCCCGTCAGCGTAGTAGTTTTTCATGTACAACGGCTAAACGTGCGCTTTGCGGGCACGAGTATTGCCCTCACGGCGCGATATAAGAGGATTTGCATAATTAATGCGTTTTATCCTCTTTTATGTATGCCCTTTTTGGCTTCACTCACCTCGTTGGCAAAAGGCTTACGTTCTGGGCAACTCAAACTGCTTCAAGGCCACGCTTTCTCGGCAACGTCGCCGCAGCGAGGCAAAATTAATGGGCATTCTGAACGGTGTCGCTCGCATATCAAGGCAAATCGTTCAGAAACACTCAACAAGCTCCCTGCTGCAAGCCCTCGCAGCAAGCAAACCACCTTGCATATTGCCCAGAACCTCGCCGCTTTGCCACGACACAAAAATACAGCGGGAGAAGCACCAAGCCTCTCCCGCTGGTTGGCACGTCCCACCGCCGCTAGTCCACAAACACGTGGCGCTCGAGGCGATCGAAGGCCTCCACCACGCGCGAGTGGGGCAAGGCGAGGTTGACGCGGATGTGGCAGGGGCCGTTGAAGGCACGGCCGTCTTGCCAGGCCACGCCCACGCGCCAGCCCGCGCGCAGCACGTCGTCGATGGTTTGCCCATGCGCCTGGCACCACTCGGTGCAGTCGAGGAAGAGCATGTAGGTGCCCTCGGGCTTGGCGCAGCTCACGCCCGGGAAGCGCTCCTCCACCACGCTGCACGCGTAGTCCACGTTCTGTCCCAGCACGCCGCACAGCTCGTCGAGCCACGCCGCGCCCTGCTCGGTATAGGCGCCGGTGAGCGCATGCATGCTCAGCACGTTCATGTGGTTGTAGTGGCTCTTGGAGGCCTGGGCGCACACGCGGTCGCGCAGGTAGCCGTTGTAGATGATGTGGTAGCTGCCCACAAGACCGGCAAGGTTAAAGGTCTTGCTCGGGGCATAAAGCGCCACCGTGCGCTCGCGGGCATCGGCGCTCACGCTCTGGGTGGGCACGTGCTTGCGGCCACAGCCCGGCAGGATGATGTCGCTCCAAATCTCGTCGGAGATGACCACGCACTGGTACTTGGCGTAGAGCTCCATGGCGCGCTCCACCTCCCAGCGCTCCCACACGCGTCCGCAGGGGTTGTGCGGCGAGCAGAACACCGCCACGTGGACATTGCCCTCGGCAAGCTTGCGCTCCATGTCCTCAAAGTCCATGCGCCAAACGCCCGCCTCGTCGCGCATGAGCGGGCTGTGCACGATGCGGTAGCCACTGCCCGTGATGGACTTGGTAAACCCGATGTAGGTGGGGCTGTGGAGCAGCACGGCATCCCCCGGCGCGGCAAAGGCCGCAATGGTGGAGATAACGCCGCCGAGCACGCCATTTTCGTAGCCAATGTGCGCGCGCTCGAGGTCCTCCACGCCGTTGCGGGCGCGCTGCCAGTCGATGATGGCCTGCCAGTAGACGTCCGTGGGGTCAAAGTAGCCAAACGCCGGGTGCTCGGCGCGCTCGATGATGGCCTGCGTGATGGAGGGGCAGGTGGGGAAGTTCATGTCTGCCACCCACATGGGGATGGCATCAAAGCCACGCTCGGGCGGCTCGGGGGCGGCGCCGCCCGAGCCAAGCCCGTCTACTGCGATGGCGTCCTTGCCGTGGCGATCGATGATGCTCGTGAAGTCAAAGCTCATGGGGCCTCCTTGGTCGCGTTAAACCCAACCATTATGGCCCAGCGAGCCTGCACACTAGCCCAGAGCGGCAAGCGCCTCGGGGAACGGCGTGAGGCTTCGGCGCAAGATGCCGTGCACCTGAGCGATGGCAATGCCGTAGTTGGTAACCGGCACGCCACTCGTCACGGCCGCGCGCTGGCGAGCGCGCATCTCGCGTGCGTTGAGCATGCAGCCGCCGCAGTGCACGCACAGCGCATAGCGGCTCGGGTCTTCGGGGAACTCCACGCCGCTCGTGAACTCAAACTCAAGGTTGGCCCCCGTGTACTCACGCAGCCAGCGCGGGAGCTTAACCGTGCCGATGTCGTTGCACTGACGGCGATGGCTGCACCCCTCGCTCACGAGGATACGGTCGCCGTCGCGCAGCGAGTCGAGCTTGGCCGCGCCGCGCACGGCCTCCACGAGGTCTCCCTTATAGCGCACCATGAGGATCGAAAACGACGTGAGCGGAATCTCGGGCGGCACGATGCGGCTCACCGGGCCAAAGGCCTGCGAGTCGGTGATGACCACGGAGGGCGCCTCACGCAGCGCCGCAAGCGTGGCGGCAAGCTCCGTCTCGCGACACACCACCGGGATGCGCCCGTGGTCGAGCAAATCTCGAATGACCTGCTGCTGGGGCAGGATGAGCCTGCCCTTGGGAGCAGACTCGTCGATGGGGCACACGAGCACAGCCACGCCACCCGGCGGCACGAGGTCTGCCGCAAGCACGCGCGCCTCGCCCTGCTCGGCAGGAGCCAGGCTCGCGAGGCGCTCCTTGAGCGCGTCTATCCCCTCGCCCGTCTTGGCGCTCACACCCACGGTGTGCAGAGCTAGCGTCTCGGGCACGGGGCACAAGGCGCCGGTGGGCGCCGCCGCGCCCGCAGCCGGCACGCGCGCAACGCCCGCAGCACCCGCCGCGCCAGCCGCGCCCACGGCGTCCACCTTGTTCCACGCCACCAGGTAGGGCACCTCGCGCGCGGCAAACTCGCCCAACAGCTGCTCGTCGGCTGCCGTAAGGCCACGCGTGCCGTCAACCACCAGCACCGCCACGTCGCAGCCGCGCAGCACCCGGCGCGTCTTCTCCACGCGAAGCTCGCCCAGCTCGCCCGCGTCGTCGATGCCCGGCGTGTCCACAACCACCACAGGGCCCAGCGGCAAGAGCTCCATGGCCTTGCGCACCGGGTCTGTGGTGGTGCCTAACACGTCCGAGACCACAGCGAGGTCTTGGCCACACACGGCATTCACCACGCTGGACTTGCCAGCGTTGCGCACGCCAAAGAAGGCAATCGTGGTGCGCTCGCCAGAGGGCGTGTCGTTGAGGCTCATCCGCGCCCCCTAGAAGCGGAAGTCGCGGGCGTCGCTCGTGCGAATGGCGGCCACGTTGTCGCGCGCCACCTGGCGGCGACCCGCCTCGGGGATCTTCTCCAGCTCGCGCTCGATGAGGTTAAAGCCCAGCTCGCGCGTCTCGGGCGTGGCGTAGTCGCTCAGGTACTCCGCAAGCGTCATGAGGGCGTTGGGATGGCAGTAGTTGAGAATCTGGCCGCTCTTGCAGAAGCTCATGAAGCGGTCTCCCGTGCGGCCCGCGCGATAGCATGCCGTGCAGAAGCTGGGAATGTGCTCGTTTTGCATGAGCCAGTTGACGACCTCGTCAAGCGTGCGGTTGTCGCTCACGTCAAACTGCTCGGTGTCGTGCGGGCGTTCGTCCTCGGTATAGCCGCCCACGCTGGTGCGCGAGCCGCCGCTGATCTGCGAGATGCCATACTGCAGCGCCGCCTCGCGAACGGCCTCGTTCTCGCGGGTGGAGATGATCATGCCGGTGTAGGGCACCGACAGGCGGATGAGCGCAATGAGCTTGAGGAACATCTCGTCAGAGAGCGAGTTGTCAAATGCCGTGGGGTCAATGTCGTCGGCATGCTTCACGCGCGGCACGCTGATGGTGTGCGGGCCCACGCCCCACACGGCCTCGAGGTGCTCGGCATGCATGAGCAGGCCCGCAAACTCATAGCGGTACTTGTCGAGGCCAAAGAGCACGCCCAGGCCCACGTCGTCGATGCCGGCCTCCTGGGCGCGGTCCATGGCCTCGGTGTGCCAGTTGTAGTCGTGCTTGGGGCCGGTGGGGTGCAGCTCGAGGTAGCTCTCTTTGTGGTACGTCTCCTGGAACAGGATGTAGGTGCCGATCTCGGCCTCTTTGAGCATGCGGTACTCGTCGACCGTAGTGGCCGCGATGTTCACGTTGACGCGACGGATGGCGCCATTCTTGTGCTTGGTGGTGTAGATGGTGTGCATGCACTCGAGAATGTACTCGATGGGGTTGTTCTTGGGGTCCTCGCCCGCCTCGATGGCAAGGCGCTTGTGGCCCATGTCCTGAAGCGCGATGACCTCGGCGCGAACCTCGTCTTGCGTGAGCTTCTTGCGCGGGATGTGCTTGTTCTTGAGGTGATACGGGCAGTACAGGCACCCGTTGACGCAGTAGTTGGAGAGGTACAGCGGGGCAAACAGCACGATGCGGTTGCCGTAGTAGGTGAGCTTGATCTCACGAGCAAGCTGCTGAATCTCGGCGTTGATGCCCGGGTCCTCACAGGCAAGCAGCACGCTTGCCTCGCGGTGGCTGATCACCGTGCAGTGGTTGGCGGCAAGGTCGGTGTTCTTGCGCGCCTTCTCGAGGATGGCGTGACACAGCTCAAGGTCATCCTTGTGCTCGTCGGCATAGGCCAGGGTGTCGAGAATCTCCTGATGGTTGATGAACTCGTCTGCGCACAGCGAGCGCGGGTCGTACTTGTACATGGGCCTCTCCACTTTCTGGTTAGGGCGGCGTTCCCCGCGCCGCCCTTTCCGGTCAGATGTTGTGATTGTAACGCTCGGAACGACGTTTGGACGAGGTGGGCGCCGCGGATGCGGGCATCTGCCGCTGGCGTGGTTCCTGCCCGTCGTTTGGACGAGGTGGGCGCCTCAGAAGCAGGCACCCGTCCCTACTGGCACAGGTGCCGTCCGCCAGGCAGCGCTTGCTACTGGCGTGCGTCCCCGCGGCTCACCACAACCTCGTAGCCCACCGAGCGCATGCGGCGCTCGAGGCACCCGTGGCACTCCGCCGCCTCATGCCCCGTGCAGATCTTGTTGTCGTAGAGCTCGTACTTCTTGCGTACGTCACGCGGGCTCAGGTTCGGCATCACCACGTTGGCGCCCGCCAAGATGCCCTTCTCGCGGCCACGCGGGTCAATGGTGCCGAGCGCCGTGGTGGAGGGGATGTTGAGGGTGGGGTCAATGAGGCGCAGGAGACTCAAGAGATAGCAGGTGAGCTCCACCGTGCCCGCAGGCTCACTCGCAAAGGGGGTTGAGTGGTGCGGCACAAAGGGGCCAATGCCCACCATAGCGGGACGCAGTTCCTCAATAAAGGCGAGGTCAGCGGCGAGTGTGTCTGAGGTTTGCCCTGGAGAGCCCACCATAAAGCCGCAGCCCACCTGGTAGCCAATCTCTTTGAGCTCCCGCAGGCACCCCATGCGGTGAGCAAGCGACATCTCGGCCGGATGCAGCTTGCCATAATGGGTCTCATCTGCGGTTTCATGACGAAGTAGGTAGCGGTCGGCACCTGCGTCAAACAGCGCCTGATAGCTCTCGCGCGAGCGCTCGCCCAGGGAGAGCGTGACGGCGCACTCTGGGTGCGCGGCCTTGATGCGGCGCAGGAGCTCGCAGACGCGCTCGTCGGTGAGATAGGCGTCCTCGCCGCCCTGGAGCACGAAGGTGCGAAAGCCCATCTCCCAGCCCGCGTCGCAGCAGTCGAGAATCTGCTCGGGCGTGAGGCGGTAGCGCTCGGCCGAGGCGTTGGAGCGCCGCAGGCCGCAGTAGAGGCAGTCGTTTTTGCAGTAGCTCGAGAGCTCGATGAGGCCGCGCACGAAGACGGCGTTGCCGTACACCTCCCGCCGGCGAGCGACCGCCATGCGCGCCGCATGGACCGCGAGTTCGGGCGTATAGGCCTCAATGAGGTAGCGGTACTCGTCTTTGGCGAGCGAGCGCGTGGCGTCGAGCCGCTCGAGCAGCTCCGTGGCGTGGGCGTCGAGCGGGGCTGCCGAGGCGCCGGCCGTGGGTGCGGACGCAGGGGTGCCGCCGGCGGCGGGTACGGGCGTGGCGTCGGCAGCAGCTGCGGCCGCGGGGGCACCGCCGGGCGCGGGGGCCGCCGCGCCCTCGGCAGTAGCCGTGGCTAGGGCCTCAGGAGCCATGTAATTCTCGGAAGTGGTCACTTGACCTCCGTTGGAAGGAGCGCGGGGCTAGGCTCCCGCGCGGACTGGCTATGCGTGCGCATGGTAGCACGAGCGCGGGGTGCCCCCGCCAATGAGAGCACCCCGCACACATCCATACGAGTGGGTATTACTTTCCGATGAGTTGGTCGACGAGGCCCGAGGCGGCGTCGGCGAGGTCTTGCAGGCCGGATCCCGCCGAATCCACCATGCCCGAGAGGTCAACCGAGCCGAGCCTGTCGGCCACGCCGCTCAGGGCATCAGTTGCTGCAGAGCCCTCGGACGAGGAGCTGCTGGAGGTGGCACCGTCGTTCGCATCATCCGCATCAGCCGAGCTAGTGCCCTCAGACGAGCCGCTTGAAGACGAGTTTCCCTGCGTGCTTGTCGAACTGTCCTTAGAACTGCCGGCAAGCAGGTTCAGCAGGCTGCTCAGCACCGAGCTGTCGCCTGCCGAAGAGGTGCCGTTGCTTGTGGTGCCCGAGCTTGCGGAGCTCGACGCACCCGAACTCTGCTCCGTGCCGTTGAGCTCGGAGGTACTAATGGCGTTGGAGCCGGCGTCTGCCACGGTGCGCCCGCCCGTCATGAACGAGGCCACGCCCTGAATGGCAAAGAACAGCACAATGAGCGCCGCGATGATCACCACCGCGCGCTTGGCCCACACCTGCCACTCGGCGCCCGAGCGCTGCGAGACCACAGCTCCACCGCCGCGCTCGTCCTGATCGCCGTCCACGCCATAGGGGCGCTGCTGCGGAGGCGAGGCCACGGGAACCCGGCGCTGCGTTTGCGGCACCTGCTGATAGGGCTGCGACTCCCGGCGAGGCGCATACGCAGGCTGCACGCGCGTTGCCTGCGCCGCCGGCCGCGCATATGCGTCCGGCGCGGCATAAGCCGCCGGCTGACTATAGGCAGCCTGCTGCGCATACGCGTCCGGCTCGGCATAGGCCGCCGGCTGGCCGTATGTGGCAGGCTGGCTGTAGGCGCCCTGCGACGCGCCATACGAGCCCGCGGCCTGGCCATAGGCGCCCGCTTGCACCGGCGCCACCACGGTCTTGTCAGCAGCCGCATCCCAGCCGCCCTGGGGCTCTCCCCCGCTCGCTCTCATGTGACTCGGCACAGAACCCTCCCCTTACGCTTGTTCGGAGGTGACGTTGGAAAACAGCGTCTTGACGCTCACGCCCGCCAGCGTCCCCACCTTGCCGGCAAGAGCAGAGATCTCGTCTTGCGGGGCGTCCAGCACCACGCTGATCACGCTGACGCCCCGCTCACGATACGGAATCCCCATGCGGCCAATGATGTGACTGCCATATTCGTGCAAAAGCTCGTTGAGCGCCTCCACCGAGGCCATCTCCTCAACGATGATGCCCATGATTGCTACGCGTGTCATGCGCGCTCCCTTCGTGTGTCTCAACGAGTGTAGCGATAGGAGCGCGACTGGCCTACTCGGCCTTTGCTTCCATGTACGAAATCATCGAAGCGGCAACATTCTTTGCGGCGGCCACGGCATGCACCACGGTCTTGGAGCCCGTCACCACGTCGCCCGCAGCAAACACGCCCTCAACCGTGGTCATGCCGCGCTCGTCGGTCACGAGCAGGCCACGGTCAGACCCCTCGAGCCCCGCCGTGGTGAGGATGAGCTTGTTCTTGGGGCCCTGCGAGATGGAGATGATGGTGGAGTCTGCAAAGCGCTGGTCGAGCTCCTCCTCATAGCCCACCACCTGGTCGTTCTCGTCAAAGATAGCCGTCTTGAACACCGGGCCCTCCTCGGTAAGGTGCTCGATGGCCTTGCCATAGGCAATCTCGGCACCCTCGAGCTGGGCATAGGCAAGCTCGTCTGAGCTCGCCGAGACATGCTTGGAGCGAGCATACATGGTGACGTGGCGCGCCCCGTGGCGCAGCGCCGTGCGCGCCACGTCCATGGCCGAGTTGCCCACGCCAATAACGGCCACCGTCTCGCCCAGGTCAAAGGCGGTAGGATCGGCCAGGTAGTCAACGGAGAAGTGCACGTTGGCAAACGACTCGCCGCGCATGCCCAGCGTCTTGGGACGCCACACGCCCGTACCCACAAACACGCTCTCGTAGCCGTCGCGGAACAGATCTGCGATCTCGAGCGCCCCGCCGATGGTGGTGTTGGCGCGGAACTTGATCCCCATCTGCTCGAGGCGCGCGGCATAGCGGTCGAGAATGGTGCGCGGCAGGCGGAAGGCGGGGATGCCGTAGCGCATCACACCGCCCATGCGCTCCTTGGCGTCAAACACGGTAACCTCATAGCCGGCGCGCGCCAGCTCGATGGCCACGGTGATACCTGCGGGGCCCGCGCCGATGACGGCGGCCTTATGACCGTTGGGCTCGGGACGCTCCACGATCATGCGGTCGAGGTAGAGGTCGGAGATGAAGCTCTCGATGGCGCTGAAGTGCACCGGCACGTCCTTGCGTCCGCGGATGCAATGGCCCTCGCACTGGCCCTCGTGGTTGCACACGATGGAGCACACCACCGACAGCGGGTTGTTCTCAAAGAGTTTCTCGCCCGCCTCGTACATCTTGCCCTCCTGGAAGAGCTGGATGACCTCGGGGATGGCCGTCGAGATGGGGCACCCCTTCTGGCACATGGGCTTCTTGCAGTGCAAGCAGCGGTTCGATTCCTCAACGATATGGATTGCCATGGCACTCCCTCTCCCCTGCCGCGCCGAAACTACCGTTCGCGGCTGATTTTCTACCGTTCGCAGGTGTATTGTGCCACTAATGACTAGCTTTTAGTAGTCAACTATGGCTATCGCTCCATCATTTTTCATAGGGCAAACATAGTACGCAGAACAGGGTCGCTAGCTGGGCTAACACTGCGACAAACGGCGCTGGGAGCTCCTCACGAGCGTTAATGGTACCGTTTGCAGACGATTTTCTACCGTTCGCCGTTGCATTCTCATTTTCGCTTGCTAATATAAGTGACATCAAGTAGCTGCCCAGACACGAAAAGAGGCGAGGGCAGATGCAGGCAACCACTGTGACTTGGAACACGCAAGTCAATTCGTCTCATAGCAAGGCAAAGGAGCACAACATGGCTAAGCAGATCAAGAAGGCCGCCAAGAGCATGGGTCGCATCTTCGCCGTCAGGCGCGAGAACCGCATTTACAACGAGCTCGACTAACCACACCAAGCGCTACCATTCGCCCGGCTTGTCCATGCGCTGGGTTTTAACAGAGGCGGGGCCCTGCACACGCAAGGCCCCGCCTCTTCCATTATGAACTAGGCGAAAAAGACACTTCTGCACGAGCGACGATAACGCTATGTGGGAGGCCTCCCCTATCGTCGAATGCGTGTTCCGCAGCAAGACGAGGACTGTCCGAGCAGGCGATGATAGAGGGAGCCTCCCTGGCGAGCGCTCAGAAGCCCAGCTGCACTATCGCGCGTCAAAAGCCCGCGGAAGTGGCATTCGCCGGCGCTACATCGCAAACGGAGCCACGTTGTCACTCTCGTCAAAGACAAGCTCGGCAGGCTCGCTCAAGGCCTCGACGCCCTCGTACTTGCCGGCAACGACGTCGGCGTAATAGGCCTCCGACAGCATGATGGTGCCAATGTGCAGGCTGTTGGGGATGCGCACAACCCTGGGCTCCGGCCCCTCGGTGGCGTTCAGGGTCTTGATGCACAGCTGGATGGCCTCCTTGTCGTCGGCGACAACGCACGGGATGCAAGCGCTCTTGAGCACCGTGCTGGTGAGGCAGTTGGGGTACATCTTCTCAACGTCCATCTCGTCAAAGATCTTCTTAGTGATGGCGCTGGCAAGGCCCACGCCCAGGGCGTTGCCGTGACTCACCTCGCTGAGGTTCAGAAAGCACGTGCGCTGGACGTCCAGGCCACCGTGGGCAAACTCGGTGGAGAAGGTGCCCGTGATGTTGGGGTCAACGCCGGTGCCGGAGTAGTTCTTGCCAATCTCGTCGACGACAAGGACGTCGGCCTTGCCCACGATGAGCTTGGGCATGTTGGAGAACGCAAACTTGAGCAGCTCGGCCTCGCGCTCGAGAATGTTCTCGGGCAGGATGGCCTCGATCTTGCAGGTCTCGTCATAGGCATTCTCGATGCATGGTATGGCAAACAGGATCGGTGCCTTCTCGAGCACAACGGCCGCCATGTCGGGAATGTTGAGGCCGATCTTGCCCATACCGTCCTTGTGAACGACGCTGGCGCCCACCTGCTTACCCAGGCCCACGGTCATCATCTTGCACGGGCCGCTCTCGTGCGTGCCGCGGAAGGCGTTATGGGGCTTGAGGCGGCAGGAGACGATGATGCCGTCGGACTCGTAGGCGTTCTTGTCTAGCACGACGCGCTTGCCGCGGCTGGAGGTGCCGAGGTCAACGACCTCCATGCTGGAGCGGATCTCGCAGCCCATGGCCTCGGGTGTGATGCCAAAGCTCGCGAGCATCTCAACCTGCCCCTCGGCGGTGGCGCCACCGTGGCTGCCCATGGCGGGCACGATGAAGGGCGTGGCACCCTTGGACTTGACGTAGTCGACGATGGCCTTGGTGATGACGTTGACGTTGCGGATGCCGCGGCTGCCGGCGGTGATGGCAATCTGCATGCCGGGCTTGATCTTCTCGTCAAACTGCGGCTGGCTCATCTGCTGAGCAACCACGGCAGGAATCTGCTCGGCCGTGATGGACTCGCGCGGGAAGGTCTGGCGCGCATAGAACATCTTGGGGATCTCGACGTCCTTGAGAAGACGGGAGACGTTTCCACCCTTACCAACGTGCATAGTCCACTCCTTTGCCAAGCCGGCATAGGCCAGCAGTTTGCCACTGTGCTTCTATTGTTCTGCTCATGCGGTTCGTATGCCCTAGTACGCAGGCAACGTTTTACGCACCCGCGCAACCCCAAACATAGCTCACAACACATCGCCGCAACGCATCTACTGGAGAGGCGCCTCTTTCGCTGCATCAAATGGACGACTTTTGGCAAAAATCAGGACCCGAACACAGGCGAATTCAACTAGTTAAACAACTCATAAGCTATCTACCTGCAGTTTTAGAAAACCACTGAAAGATGCCTAGTTGACGGACCCCCTTATACGACCGAAATAATGCCAAAAGTCGGCACTTTGATGCAGCACAGAGCGAAACTCTCCGGTAGAGAGCCCGCAACGCTTCACTGCATCAGAAGGCCATGGGCCACGATAAAAAAAGCCCCGTAACTATCGAAAGCGCATCATAGCGTTGAGAGCTGGCAGCAGGATGGCTGGGAGACTATCGCCCCGCGTGAGTTCCGCAGCGCAGCGAGGACTGTCCGAGCACGGGATGATAGTCCCCCAGCCACACCCCTACGAAAGCAAAGAGCCCGATCTGCGCGAGGCAGACCGGGCTCAAAAGTTAGTTAGTCAAGCAAAGCTTACTGAAGCTTCATGTCGTTGACCATCTCGTACCACTCGGCGATGCCGGAGTGATCGTCCTTCTCGTGGCCGTGGCACTTGAGGGACTGCATGATCTCCATGGCCTGAGCGGTGAACGGCGTGGAGACGTTGACACCGTGGGCGGTGTCGAGGGCGTTCTGGAGGTCCTTGATGTGGAGCTCGATGCGGAAGCCCGGGGTGAAGTCGCCGTCGAAGATCTTCTGGGACTTCTGGTCCATGACCACGGAGCCGGCAAGGCCGGAGCGGATGGCCTGGTAGACATTGGCGGGCTCGACGCCAGCCTTCTTGGCGAGGCTATAGGCCTCGGCAACGGCGGCGATGTTGACGGCGACGATCATCTGGTTGGCGAGCTTGGTGATGTTGCCGGCGCCCACGCCGCCCACGAGGGTAACGGTGGAGGCCATGGTGCCCAGGAGCTCCTCGTACTTGGCGAAAACCTCAGGCTTGCCGCCGACCATGACGGCGATGGTGCCGTCGATGGCCTTGGGCTCGCCGCCGGAGACGGGGGCGTCGAGGAACTCGACGCCGAGCTTCTCGAGGCGCTCGGCGAAGGAGCGGGAGGCCAGCGGGGCGATGGAGGACATGTCGATGACACACTTGCCCTCGGAGAGACCCTCGGCGATGCCATTCTCGCTGAACAGGGCAGCCTCAACGTTGGGCGAGTTCTGCATCATGGTGATGACAACGTCCGCCTGCTCGGCAACGTCCTTGCCAGACTTGCCGGCAACGGCGCCAGCCTCAGCGAGCTGCTCGACGCGATCGGCGTTGAGATCGAACGCGATGACCTTGTGGCCAGCCTTCATGACATTGATGGCCATGGGCTTGCCCATAATGCCGAGACCGATGAAACCAACGTTCATGTAAGTGTCCTTTCGTTTGAACGTTTTGGAACCTACTTATGCAATCACAGAGCGTCCCATGAGAAACGCTCGGATAGCCGATTCGCCAGCGATGGGAACGCTGGTAGAGACGCGTGCGATGCACTCGTCGAGGGTGGCAGGGCCAGTAGTGCAGGGTATCACAAGGTCGATGCCCGCATCGTAGATGCCGCCGAGGTCGTCGGCACGAGAGCCCACCACGGCCACCACGGGCACGCCGTGGCGCTTGGCGCGCTTGGCCACGCCCACCGGAGCCTTGCCGAAAGCAGACTGGGAGTCCATGCGCCCCTCACCCGTAATGACGAGGTCAGCGCCCTCCATGGCCTGCTCGATGTCGATGAGGTCGAGCACGCGCTCGATGCCGGGCTGCACCTTGGCGCCGCAGAAGGCCACAAGCGCCGCACCGAGGCCGCCGGCAGCGCCAGCGCCAGCCACAGAGGCAACGTCAAAGCCCACGGTGCGCTCGAGGATATTGGCGTAGGCGGCCATCCACCCGTCAAGCTCGGCCAGCTCGCCCGGCTCGATGCCCTTCTGGGGGCCATAGACGTACACGGCGCCCTCATGGCCGAAGAGCGGGTTGGAGACATCGGTGAGAGCGGCAAACTCCACGCCCCCGATGGCGTCGGTAAGCCCGCTCATGTCGATGGAGGCAAGGCTCTCAAGGCCGGCGAGGCCGCACGGCACCTCGGCGCCCTCGGCGTTCAAAAAGCGCACGCCGAGTGCCTTGGCCATACCCACGCCGCCGTCGCTTGTGGCGGAGCCCCCGAGGCCCACGAGGACATGCTTGGCACCGCGCGACACCGCATCGAGGATAACCTGGCCCACGCCCATCGTGGAGGCACGACGTGCATTGGCGCTGTTCTGGTCGATGAGCGTAATGCCGCTCGCCTCGGCCATCTCGATGACCGCGGTATCGGAGCCCACCATGCCGTAGTGGGCAACCACGGGCTCGCCGATGGGGCCGGTGACCTCGAGCGAGATGAGCTCGCCGTCGAGCGCGCTCACGAGCGCCTCAACGGTGCCCTCGCCGCCGTCGGCGATGGGGAAACGCGTGATGCGGGCATCCGGGGCAACGCGGCGCACGCCCTGCTCAAGCAGCTCGCCAAGCTCGCGGCTTGAGGCCGAGCCCTTGAAGGAGTCGGGAGCTATGACAACCGACAGGCCGGACATGGGACACCCCTTTCCTGGGATACAAACAACAGAGATGCAAGGGTTACGTGACCCGGCCACAAGCATGGGAAGTGGCCGGGTCACGGGAGGAGGCTGAGCTACTCGATGTAGCCGCCGGCACGCATGGCGGCAAGCATGCCCTCGAGGGCAGCGCCGTCGGTGGCCTCGGTGGGGAGCACCGAGGGGCCCACCTCCATGCCGAGGATGTTGGCCATGTCCTTGGTGGCAGCCGGGAAGCTCGCGGCGTCCTGGGAGTTGCGGATGGGGTTCAGCTTGTACTGAGCCTCACGGGAGCCGGCGTAGTCGCCCTCAACGAAGCGGTCGTAGATGGAGCAGACGAGCTCAGGGTAGATGTTGGCCGTGGAGCACACCGCGCCGGAGGCGCCGCAGCAGAAGCCGGCGAACACCACGGTGTCCTTGCCCGCGAACACCTTGAAGTCGATGTCGGCGGTCTGACGGACGAGCTCCTGGAGGTTGGTGATGTTGCCCGAGGAGTCCTTGATGCCGACGATGTTGTCAACGTCGTGGGCGAGCTTGACGATGGTGGGAATGCCGATGGCATAGCCAGAGCGACCCGGGTTGTCGTAGAGCAGGACGGCCGTCTCGGGCACGGCGTCGGCAATGGCCTTGAAGTGGTTGTACAGGGCCGGCTTGGTGGGACAGATGAACATCGGCGACAGCACGGAGATGGCGTCGATGTCGAGCTCGGCGGCGCGGCGGGCGAGCGCCACGGCACGGCTCGTGCGGATGTGGCCCACGCCAAACATGACGGGCACGCGACCGGCGACCTCGTCGATGATGGCCTTCGTGGCCTCGATCATCTCGTCGTCGGTGAACATGTAAAACTCGGAGTTGGAGCCGAAGGCGAGGATGCCGTCAACGCCGCGGTCAACGATCTCGGTGACGTGCTTGCGCAGACGCTCGATGTCGATCTGGCCGTCGTACTCGTTGGTCACCGGCATGAGGATCGGGGTGAAGATGCCGTTGAAGCTCTCGATGTTGATGGGCTTGGACATGGGGATTACTCCTTAGGCGCATGTGCGCGGGTTGGGCAAGGTGGGGGGCGGAGTGCGCGCTGCCGCAGCTCCGCCCGGCAGATGGCTTAGCGGACGAGGCAGGGACGCTTGTTGTCAAACTCCCAGCCCGGGATGAGGTACTGCATGGACTTGGCGTCGTCACGGCTGCCGCAGTTGTTGTCCACATAGAGCTGGTGGGCCTTGAGAACGGCCTCGCGGTCAACCTCGATGCCGAGGCCGGCGACGTTGCGCGGAACGGCAACCTCGCCACCGACGATCTTGGGCGGGTTCTTGGTGAGGTGCTGGCCGTCCTGCCAGATCCAGTGGGTGTCGCAGGCGTTGTAGTTGCCGGGCACCGCGGCGCCGCACTGGGCAACCATAGCGAGCGAGATGTCGAAGTGGTTGTTGGAGTGGACACCCCAGGTGAGGTCGAAGTCATGGCAGAGCTGGGCCACACGCACGCAACCCTGCATCGTCCAGAAGTGGGGGTCGGCCAGCGGGATGGAGACGGAGTCGAGGCGGATGGCGTTCTTCATCTCGCGCCAGTCGGTGTCGCACATGTTGGTGGCCGTGGGCAGGCCCGTGATGCGGTGGAACTCGGCCATGACCTCGCGAGCGGAGAAGCGGCCCTCGGCACCGCAGGGATCCTCGCAGTAGGTAAGGATGCCCTCCATGCCACGGCAGATGTCGATGGCCTCCTCAAGCGACCAAGCGCCGTTGGGGTCGAGGTCCATGCGGCTGTTGGGGAACTGCTTCTTGAGCGCCTTGATGGCCTCGATCTCCTCGTGGCCGTCGAGGACGCCGCCCTTGAGCTTGAAGTCCTTGAAGCCATAGCGCTCGTAGGCAGCCTTGGCCTGCTCGACGATGGCCTCGGGCGTCAGGGCCTCCTCACGACGGATGCGACCCCAGGCGTCGGAGTTGTCGTCGTCGTGGATGTAGGGAAGGTCGGTCTTGGTGCGGTCGCCCACATAGAAGAGGTAACCGAGGAAGCGCACCGAGTCGCGCACCTGGCCGTCGCCGAGAAGGGCGGCAACCGGCACGCCCATGTGCTTGCCGAGGATGTCGAGCAGGGGCGCCTCAACGGCGGTCTGCACGTGGACGGTGGTGCGCAGGTCGAAGGTCTGGTTACCACGGCCACCGGCGTCGAGCGCGGCGTACTTGTCGTGGATCTCGGAGATGATGTTCTTGTACTCGCCGATGGAGCGGCCGACCACCATGGGCTTGACCTCCTCAAGCACCTCGGTGATCTTCTTGGTGCCGGGAACCTCGCCCACGCCCTCGACGCCCTCGGAGTCGGTGAGGATCACGATGTTGCGCGTAAAGAACGGACCGTGAGCACCGGAGAGGTTGAGAAGCATGCTGTCGTAGCCAGCGACGGGATAGACTTCCATCTTCTCGATAGTCGGCATTGCCATGAGCGATTCCTTTCACCAGCCAAGGCCCTATTGCCCCGGCGTTGTAGCCATATCTTCCAACGTGCAACGTGCAAAGGAACGCTCGCGGCGCCGGCGCTGGCTGGCGCCGCGAGCCCTCCCCCTGTAAGCGAACTAGCGAACGAGCGCCGGGCGGTGCGGGTCGTACTCCCAGCCCGGGATGATGAACTGCATGCCTGCCGCGTCGTCGCGGGTGCCGCAGTTGTTGTCGACGTAGAGCTTGTGCGCGGCGTCGAGCTTGGCGCGGTCGATCTCGATGCCCAGGCCACAGGAGTCGCGAGGCACCGTGAGGCAGCCGTCGTGGAACTCAGGAGCCACCTTGCCCAGGTGCTGGCCGTCCTGCCAGATGTAGTGGGTGTCAAGGGCGTTGAGGCGGCCAGGGGCTGCGGCACCGGCGTGGGCAACCATGGCGAGCGAGATGTCGAAGTGGTTGTTGGAGTGCACGCCCCAGGTGAGGTCGAAGGCGTCGCAGAGCTGGGCCACGCGAACGCAGCCGTTCATGCCCCAGAAGTGCGGGTCTGCCAGCGGGATGGAGACGGAGTCGAGGCGGATGGCGTTCTTCATCTCGCGCCAGTCGGTGTCGCACATGTTGGTGGCCGTGGGCAGGCCCGTGATGCGGTGGAACTCGGCCATGGTCTCGCGGTTAGAGAAGCGGCCCTCGGCACCGCAGGGATCCTCGCAGTAGGTCAGGACGCCCTCAAGGCCCCGGCACAGCTCGATGGACTCGGCGAGCGACCAGCCGGCGTTGGGATCGATGGTGATGCGAGCCTCGGGGAAGCGCTCCTTGAGCGCACGCACGGCCTTGATCTCCTCGGCGCCGGCAAACACGCCACCCTTGAGCTTGAAGTCGTGGAAGCCAAAGCGCTCCTGCGCGGCCTCTGCCTGATGCACGATGGCCTCGGGCGTAAGCGCGGCCTCGCGGCGGATGCGGCCCCACTCGTCGGAGGTGTCGTCGTCGTGGATGTAGGGCAGCGTCGTCTTGGTGCGGTCGCCCACATAGAACAGGTAGGCAAGGAAGCGCACCTCGTCGCGCACCTGGCCATCACCCAGAAGGGCGGCCACGGGCACCTCCATGTGCTTGCCCATGAGGTCGAGCAGCGGGGTCTCGATGCCGGTGAGGACGTTGGTGAGCTTGGAGAAGATCTGGCCGTGGGCCGTCTTGGGGTCGCTCACCGAGGAGGCGGCACCGGCGGCGAGCGTGGCCTTCAGGTGCTCCTCGCACTCGCGCACGATGTTCTTGTACTGGCCGAGCGGCTTGCCCTCAACCACGGGGATGCAGCTCTCGAGACGCTGGGTGATGATCTCGCCACCCGGCACCTCGCCCACGCCCACGTAGCCCTCGGAGTCGGTGAGCACCACGATGTTGCGCGTAAAGAACGGACCATGAGCACCAGCCAGGTTAAGCAGCATGCTGTCATACCCCGCTACGGGGAGAACTTCCATCCGCTCAATCGTAGGTACGCTCATTGCAAGAACCCCTCTCTCCGTGACGCTTGGCAGGACATCTTCTTGGCATCTACTCTACGAACTTGGCAGACCACCTCCCATATTCCGGAGAACCATTTGAACAAGGGCTGACCAACTTGGACATGTTCTAGGGAACATCCACACGCTACAATGACGCCCATACACAAACTGACACGGGAGCTGCCATGGACCTCGACCCGCAGATTGCAGAAACCATCGTCGGTGAGCTCAAGGGCATCTTCAACCACGAGATCAACCTCTTCGACACCACCGGCACCATCATCGCCAGCACCGACCGCAGCCGCATCGGCACGAGCCACGACGGCGCCCGCCTTGTGCTGCGCACCAAGCAGCCCATCACCATCGACAACGAGCACGACTTCAAGGGCGCCCGCCACGGCATCAACGTACCGGTGCTGTTCAACGGCCAGGCCGTGGCCGTCATCGGCATCACGGGCGCGCGCGAGGAGGTGGAGCCGTTTGGCAACGTCATCAAGAAGATGTGCGAGATCCTCATTCGCGAGCAGTGGGAGCAGATCAGCCGCTTCGACCAGCGTGAGCGCCTAAAAGACCTCGCGACGCTTCTGTGCATCAAGCGCCACGACGCGGAGCTCGCCAACTACCTGGCCTCGGTGCTCGAGATTGACCTCACCCACCCCAGGCGCTGCGTGGTGGGACGTCTTGTGGCAGAGGCGGAAGGCACCTGCCCCGCGCAGGGCGCCGACAGCGCCTACGCCATCCTCTATACGCGCTTCCAGCAGTTCAAGGACAGCTTCTTTGCCGTCTCTGGCAACGAGATCAAGCTCTTTGTGGGCGCGGCAGACGAGCGAGCGCTCGAGAAGCTCCTCAGGTCGCTTCGCGAGGTGATCCACGAGCGCCTGGGCGAGAACGTCATCTTTGGCATAGGAGACGTGGCCGAGGACTCCAGCTCGCTGTGGCGCAGCTACGAGGAGGCCACCAAGACGGTTGACTGGCTGCAGTTCAGCCAAGGCGAGCCCATCGGCCGCTTCTCCGACATGGACTACGGCGTGCTGCTCTCCTCCGTCAGCACCAAGGACGCCCGCCAGCTGTGCCGACGCGTCTTTGGCGGGCTTACCGAGGAGCAGATCGCAGACTACGAGCGCGTGTTTGACGCCTACACCCGACACAACGGCAGCATCAGCCATTGCGCCGAGGAGCTCTTCTTCCACAAGAACACGCTCCAGAACCGCCTCAACAAGATGGCGCGCGAGACCGGCTACAACCCCCGCGAACTCGCCGACTACGCCGTACTCGCCGTAGCCTTCAAGATGCACCGCTACCTCAAGTTTGGCCTAGCCCACAAAGGATAAGTAGCAAGGCGAGGGCCGTCCGAGCCTGAAAACAGGAAGGCGTGGCCTCGCAGCATGTTGGCCCTGGGACTATCGCTCTGGGCGAGTTCCGCAGCGAAGCGAGGACTGTCCGAGCCTGAAAGCAGGAAGGCGTGGCCTCGCAGCATGTTGGCCCTGGGACTATCGCTCTGGGCGAGTTCCGCAGCGAAGCGAGGACTGTCCGAGCCCAGAGCGATAGTCCCAGGGCATCCCCCACGCGAACGCAATGCCGGGGCACACCCATACGAACGCAAGATAACCTCGCGAGTCACAAAAAAGAGGGAGCCGCCCAAAGGCAGCTCCCTCTTTTGCTGGCGCTGTAGCAGCTCCGAAGCGTTACACCACACCGAAGGACGCGATGATGGCGATGACGATCGACATGAAGAACGGGAAGACGCATCCGAGGATGAACTCGTGGATGTAGCCGCGCTTGTAGTCGAGCCTCGTGTAGTTGAGGCGGTTGATGGCGGAACCGTTGTACGGCATGGAGTCCAGGCCGTAGCAGGAGATGTTGACCAGGCGGTGCAGGACGTCGGGGGACACGCCATTGGCCAGGAAGCGGTCAGCGAAGACGTTGAGCGCGATGGCCTCGCCGCCGGAGGCGGAGCCGGTGATGCCGGCAACGAGGTTGGTGGCAAGGGCGAGCTGGATGAGCTGCGGGCCAGGGATCTTGTCGAGGTTGGCAACCACGTAGTCAAAGCCCGGGGCCATCTCGACGGCAGCACCAAAGCCAACGACGGCAGAGACGTTCATGATGGACTTCATCGTGGACATGCAGCCGTTGCCAAGGGTCTTGCCAAGGTCCTCGAACTTGTTGATGTAAAGAACCCAGCACAGCACGCAGCCAATGGTGATGGAGACCCACGGCTTGATGTTGAAGACGTTCATGCACACGATCAGCACGATGGAGGGAGCAAGGGCCTTGCCGAACTCAAGCCAAGAGCAGTCCTCGATGTTGCTGCTGTCGTCGGCCAGGGGAACTTCCTTCTCCATGAGAGCGCCGGTGGGCAGGTAGCCCTCGCCGCGAGCGGTGTTGCGCTGCAGCACAAAGTAGATGTAGCCGGCACCAAAGATGATGCACATGGCGGCGCCGATGATGCCCAGCATGGGGGCAGACATGGCGGTGGTGCCAAGGTACTCAATGGGGATCAGGTTCTGGACGGCAGGGGAGCCCGGGAGAATGGCCGTCCACATGGAGCCGCCGTACACGGCAACGGCGATGATGAAGTGCCAAGGAATGTCCATCTTCTTGAAGATCTCGCGGCAAATCGGAGCGATGGTGAAGATGACGACGAAACCAGAGACGCCACCAAAGGACAGCAGGGCGGTGATGAGCGACAGGCCCATGAGCACCCAGTACTTCTGGTTCTTGCCCTTGGTGGACATTGCGATGGAGCCAATCTTGTTGGCAATTGCCTGGGCGGCGCCGCAGTCACCGAGCATGGAGCCCAGGATGCACGCCGGCAAGAACAGCAGGAAGTTCGACGTGGCAAAGCCACCGAAGTCCTCCGAATAGGCACCGCCCATGTTCTCGATGATCGGGAGACCCGAGAACGCGAAGACGATGATGGCGCTGATGGGGCCAATGATCATGATCGGGAAGCCCTTGATAGAGCCCACGATCAGGACGACCATCGACACCAGAATGCCGATCAAGCTGATCAGTCCAGCATCCATTACTACTCCTCCTTCATTCCTTCGTATAGCTGAGGTGCGCACGCACCACAAACCTGCCCAAAACGCGCATCTCCCCTGAGCACGCCTGAGCACCTCCATGACCTCTGCGAAGCCCTTACCAGTGTATATATGGGGACACCAAGGCCCCATACGCCTTTTGCATCGCAGCTTTAGTTGGAATTATGTTTGCTTGCAGCTGTTTTCTTAAGGTTCTGCAGGCCAGCTATAGACCATACAGCCGCCCAAAGACGTGGTACAGAAAACATTCTGGAAACACTTGCCGAGCCGTAGAGTGAAGCTCGCTTATAAGGTTCAGCCCTGTGCACAAGAGGAAGGAGCGCCTATGGCTGCCAAGCTTTGCGTCAAGATGAAGCCTCAGGACAACGTGGCCATCGCCATTCGCGAACTGCCGCCAGGGACCGAGGTGGAGCCCGGCGTCGTGACCGTCGACACCATTCCCCAGGCTCACAAGATCGCGCTCACCGACATCCCCAAGGGTGCCGACGTGGTGCGCTACGGCGTGGTCTTGGGTCACGCCCTTGAGGACATCGCCTGCGGCAGGTGGATCAACGAGGACATGATCGACCTCCCCGTGGCCCCGCCCCTGGATGCGATGGAGTTTGGCACTAACGTCGTCTCCATGGACGAGCTGCCCGACCCCACGGTCACCACCTGGGACGGTTACAAGAACCCCAACGGCGGCTTTGGCGGCACGCGCAACATCCTTGCCATCCAGACCACCGTCCAGTGCGTCGAGGGCGTCGTCAACGTTGCCGTCGACCGCATCAAGCACGAGCTTTTGCCCAAGTACCCGCACGTCGACGACGTTGTTGCCATCAACCACGCCTATGGCTGTGGCGTGGCCATCAACGCCCGTGAGGCCTACATCCCGCAGCGCATCCTGCGCAACCTCGTGCACCACCCCAACTTTGGTGGCCAGATCATGTGCGTGGGCCTGGGCTGCGAGAAGTTCACGTGCGACATGCTGCTCGACCCCGAGGACAACACGCCCGAGAACGTCGTCATTCTCCAGAAGGAGAAGGGCTTTGACGCGATGATGGGCGCCATCCTCGAGATGGCTGAGAAGAAGCTCGCCATCCTCGACCAGCGCAGGCGTGAGCCCCTGCCGCTGTCCGACCTCTTCGTGGCCTTCGAGTGCGGTGGGTCCGACGCCTTCTCCGGCGTCTCGGCCAACCCCAGCGCCGGCTATGCCTCCGACATGATCGTCAAGGGCGGCGGCACCACCTGCTTCTCCGAGATCACCGAGGTGCGCGAGGCGGTGTACCTGATCGCCCAGCGCTGCGTTGACGCGAAGACCCGCGACAAGCTTGCCCACGAGATGGCCTGGTACGACAAGTACCTCGCCGACGGCGGCGCGGACGTCTCGGCCAACCCCTCCCCCGGCAACAAGGCCGGCGGCCTCTCCAACATCGTCGAGAAGTCCATGGGCTCGATCGCCAAGAGCGGCACCGCCCCCATCGTGGACGTGCTCTCGCCTGGCGAGCTGCCCGACCGCTCCAAGCCCGGCCTCATCTTTGCGGCCACCCCGGCGAGCGACATCGTCTGCAGCCCCTGCCAGCTTGCAAGCGGCTGCGGCGTGCTCGTGTTCATGACTGGTCGCGGCACTCCCTACGGCCTTGCGGCCACGCCCGTGATGAAGGTCTGCTCGCGCAACGAGATGTACGAGCAGTGGCCTGACATCATCGACGTCAACGCCGGCCCCGTAGCTGTGGGCGAGGCTTCCATTGCCGATATTGGCCATGAGATTTTTGACAAGATCATCGCCATCGCCAGCGGCAAGGACAAGCCCTACACCGAGAAGTACGGCCTGTACAACCAGATCGCCGTCTTCAACCCGGCACCCATCACATAAGCGCACGCACTTCCCTGCCGCCCGAGATGCCTCGCATTCGGGCGGCTTTGCTTTGCGGAGCGTTTCTCGCGGCACGGCGGGCGCCTTGCCTCGCGTAGGCGCCCGCCGGCAAGGAGCCGCAGACGCGCCCCCGCCCATCCCGATACGCCCCCTGAAAGGAGCCACACCATGGAAATCACCGCCAAGCTCGATACCGCCATCAAGTTCGGCGCCGGCCGCTACCGCCAGGAGCGCGGCCTGCTCCCCCAGCTCGGCGAGGAGTTTGCCCGCTTTGGCAAGCGCATCTTCATCATCACCGGCACCCACTCCTGGGCCGCCGTTGAGGACGGCATCACCCCCGGCCTCGATGCGGCCGGCCTCGAGTGGCACGTGGAGATCTACGGCGGCTGGTGCTCGTACGAGGGCGCCCGCCGCCTCGCCGACGCGGCCCTCGCCTGGGGCGCCGACGAGATCGTGGGCCTCGGCGGCGGCAAGCTCATCGACGTCGCCAAGGCGGCTGCCGAGTACGCCCACCTCGGCTGCATCGCCGTGGCCACCCAGGCCGCTACCTGCGCCCCGTTCACCTGCATGAGCGTCATGTACACCGAAGAGGGCGCCAACAAGAACTGCTGGCGCTATGAGCACGAGCTCGACGGCGTCTACATCGACCTCGACGTCATCGCCAAGAGCCCGCACCGCTACACCGCCGCCGGCATCCTCGACGCCATGGCAAAGCGCATCGAGATCCTGAACGGCCGCGCCGACCTCGACCTTGCCGAGACGCCCATCGACCTGTTCTGCGCCTATAGCTGGGCCTCGTGGTGCTATAACGTGCTCGAGACCTACGGCCAGGCAGCCATCGAGGACAACCGTCGCGGCGAGGCCACCAAGCTCATCGACGACATCACCTTCTGCAACGTGGGCGCCACCGGCGTAATTGCCAACATCACCAAGAGCTTCAACCAGAGCCACCTCGCCCACGACTTCTACTACTGCGTGCGCACCCTGTTCACCAAGGAGTCTGCAACCTACATCCACGGCGAGATCGTGGCCGTGGGCCTGTTCATGCAGCTCTACTACAACCGCACCCCCGAGCAGGAAGAGCCGCTGCGCGAGTTCATGCGCTCCATGGACCTGCCGCTGACGCTCGCCGAGATTGGCGTGGAGCCCACCGAGGAGAACCTCGAGCGCATCGAGGAGTACATGCGCCCCACGCGCGGCGTCATCCAGAACGAGGAAGGCTACCAGCGCCTCCACGAAGCCATCCGCGAGATGGTCTAAGCTACACCGTCGTACGAAGCACCTTGGCGTGAAGGCCGGGAGGCTGAGGGCTGGGCGAGTTCCGCAGCGAAGCGAGGACTGTCCGAGCCCGCAAGAGCAGGAAGGCCACGCCTCGCAGCTAGTTGGCCCTGGGACTATCGCTCTGGGCGAGTTCCGCAGCGAAGCGAGGACTGTCCGAGCCCAGAGCGATAGTCCCAGGGCCTCCCCCATGCGCGCGAACGCTGCACTAACCTTTCGGAAGATTGGAATCCGCATGCCCTCATACGCACCTATCGGCACTCCCGCTCGCACCGTCACGCTCGCCAATGGCTCCGTGGTCTCGGCCCTCGGCCAGGGCACGTGGTACATCGGCGACTCCCCCTACACCCACGACTCCGAGGCGCGCGCCCTGCGCGCAGGAGCCGCAGCCGGCATGACGCTCATCGACACGGCAGAGATGTATGGCTACGGCCGAAGCGAGACGCTCATTGGCGATGCCCTCGCCGGAGAGATGAACGATGCCGCGGCCGAGGCGCCCCTCAAGCGCGAGGACCTCTTCCTCGTCTCCAAAGTGCTCCCCCACAACGCCGGCGAGCCCGACATCTTCAACAGCTGCGACGACTCGCTCGAGGCACTCGGCACCGACTACCTCGATCTTTACCTGCTGCACTGGCGCGGCAACGTTCCTTTGCGCGAGACGGTGGAGTGCCTGGAGTCGCTCGTTGAGGAGGGCAAGATTGGCGCCTGGGGCGTCTCCAACTTTGACACGGACGACATGGAGGAGCTCTGGCGCATCCCCGCTGGCCGCAACTGCCAGGTAAATCAGGTGCTCTACCACCCCGCGAGCCGCGGCATCGAGTATGACCTGCTCCCTTGGATGCGCGCGCACGACGTGGCGCTCATGGCCTACTGCCCGCTCGCCCAAGGTGGTGACCTCAGGCGCGGCCTCATGACGAGCCCCGAGCTTGTGGAGGTGGCGCGGCGCCACAACTGCACGGTTGCGCAGGTGATTCTCGCCTGGGACATCCGTGACGGCCATACCATCGCCATCCCCAAGGCCTCCACGCCCGAGCACACGCTCGAGAACGCCGGCGCCGCCCAGATTGAGCTCGACGCCGACGATATTGCCCTCATCGCCCGCGCCTGGCCTGCTCCCAACCACAAGGTGCCGCTCGACATCCAGTAGCAAGCGCACCCCGAGAACAACGGCGCGGGCTCACGCATCGTGCCCCGAAGTAATGGACGCCCCAGAACCCCACAAGGGATTCTGGGGCGTTTTATTATGCATCACAAGCATTTCCGCAGCACAGAGACCCGACGTGGCGCCTTAGGCCACCATGGCGAGGCGCATCTCACAGAACTTCTGTTGCCACAAGGTTACAACATCCACTTTAGTAAACTAAAGTCTTGTCGCGGCTACTTTAGCGTAGTAAAGTGCATGCCACGCAACGCAGAGAAGCACGCAGACGCGTTGCCCTGTACGGAAAACCCCGCTGACGACCATCCCAGCCATCCTCATATGAAAGGACCCACCATGCAGACCAGAAGGAACTTCATCAAGCTTTGCGCCACCCTCGCCGGCACCGGCATGCTCGGCCTCGCGGGCTGCGGCTCTGGGGGCACAGGCGCCGCCACCACCGAAGTCGCGACCGACGCCGCCTCCACCGCAGCCGACACCTCGGCAGACATCACCACGTTCACCGTCGGCTTCGACCAGGCCTATCCGCCCTACGGCTTTGTGGGCGACGACGGCAACTTCACCGGCTTTGACCTCGACCTCGCCCAGATCGTCTGCGACTCCTGTGGCTGGGAGCTTGTCCTCGAGCCCATCGACTGGGATGCCAAGAACACCCTGCTCAACTCCGGCGCCATCACCTGCATCTGGAACGGCTTTACCCAGGAGGGCCGCGAGAACGACTACACCTTCTCGGCGCCCTACATGCTCAACGGCCAGGTGGTCGTGGTGAAGAAGGATTCCGGCATCGCCAGCCTCGCAGACCTCGCCGGCAAGGCCGTCATCACCCAGACCGACTCGGCGGCACAGGAGGTGCTCGAGGGCGACAAGGCAGACGTTGCCGCGACCTTTGCCAGCCTCGAGACCATCGGCGACTACAACACCGCCTTCATGCAGCTTGAGAGCGGCGCCATCGACGCCGTGGCCTGCGACCTGTCCATCGCCCAGTACCAGCTCGCCGCCAAGCCCGACGCCTACACCCAGCTCGACGAGTCCCTCTCTTCCGAGCACTACGCCGTCGCCTTCAAGAAGGGCGCCCAGCAGCTCGCCGACAAGGTCACCGAGACCCTCAAGACCCTCGACGCCGACGGCGCGGTCAAGGAGCTGTGCGAGAAGTACGCAGATTACGGCATCTCCTACGAGAACTGGATTCTCAAGTAAACTGTGAGTGGCTTGCCCCCGGCCCGCCATGCGAGCTGGGGGCGTTTTCTTGCGCACGGCATCGTGCGCAAGGCCGCACCGAGCCGGCACGCCCGGCACCCCACGCACCGCTGCGCTCGCCTGCGGTGCCCACCCGTTGGAGGCACGTTGAACATCACCACCATGGTAGCCATGCTGCTCGAGGGCTTTGGCACCACGCTCTCGATCTTTGCGCTCACGCTCTTGGGCTCGATCCCTTTGGGCGTGCCCATCGCGCTCGGGCGCATGAGCCGCTTCAAGCCCCTGTCCGGGCTCGCGCGCATCTACATCTCGGTGCTTCGCGGCACCCCGCTCATGCTGCAGATGTTTGCCATCTACTTTGCGCCCTACTACGTGTTTGGCATCGAGCTCACGCCGGCGTCCAAGTGGCAGGCCTGCATCGTGGCCTTCATCATCAACTACGCCGCCTACTTCGCCGAGATCTACCGCTCGGGCATCCAGTCCATCCCCCGCGGCCAGTACGAGGCGGCCGAGGTGCTGGGCTACTCGCGCACGCAGACCTTCTTCCGCATCGTGGCGCCGCAGGTGGTCAAGCGCATCCTGCCGAGCATGGGCAACGAGGTCATCACGCTCGTAAAGGACACCTCGCTTGCCTTCTCCATCGGCGTGGCAGAGATGTTCTCCACCGCCAAGGCGCTCGTGGCCTCGCAGGTGAGCATGATGCCCTTTGCCATCGCCGCCGTGTTCTACTGGGTCTTTAACTTTGTGGTCGAGCTGGCCTTAGGCCAGGTCGAGAAGAGGCTGGACTACTACCATGACTAACGCCACCTGCCGCCCCGTCGTGCGCCTCGAGCGCGCGTCCAAGAGCTTTGGCTCCACCTGCGTGCTTCGCGACATCTCGCTTGAGGTGAACCCCGGCGAGGTCGTTGCCATCATCGGCCCCTCCGGCGGAGGAAAGTCAACGCTGCTGCGCTGCCTCACCCTGCTCGAGCGCATCGATGCAGGCAGCCTCTTCTACGCGCGCGGAGCGGGTGCCGAGGGCGACATCGCCGTTGCCACTACCGCCGAGGGAGCCTCGCAGGCCACCTATGGCGACAAGGCAACGCTTGCCCAGGCCCGCCAGCGCTTTGGCCTTGTATTTCAGAACTACAACCTGTTCCCGCACATGAGCGTGCTGAGAAACGTCATGGACGCCCCCGTGGCCGTGCAGAAGCGCCCTCGCTCCGAGGTCGAGACCGAAGCCCGCGCCCTGATCGCCAAGATGGGGCTCGCCGGCAACGAGGACAAGGTGCCCTGCCAGCTCTCCGGCGGCCAGCAGCAGCGCGCAAGCATCGCCCGAGCGCTTGCCACCCACCCCGAGGTGCTCTTCTTTGACGAGCCCACAAGCGCCCTCGACCCCGAGCTTACCGGCGAGGTGCTCAAGGTCATGCGCCAGCTTGCGGCCGAGGGCACCACGATGGTGGTGGTGACCCACGAGATGGCCTTTGCCCGCGACGTCGCCAGCCGCGTCGTCTTCATGGACGGCGGCCGCATCGTGGAGCAGGGAGCTCCCGAGCAGGTCATCAACCGCCCCCAAGAGCCCCGCACCAAAGAGTTCCTCGCTAGGTATAAGGGCTAAGGCCCGCAGTCACGGCACGCCTTTGTCCTCCAGGGCAAAGGCGTGGCCGCCTTACAAGGTTCTTCCCCGCTCAGTCAGCATCCCGAGCCGCTCCCCTCCAAAGGCGTGAGTCTAGTCGTTCAGCTTTTGTCTCTGGCATTTTGTGTATAATTCTATGTATTTCTGAGATGAGAGGAGGCCTCATGCCCACCGTTGCACCCATAACCGACATGCAGAGAAAAGGCGCCGCTCTTGCGGACCAGGCAATGATGTCGAAAGAGCCCATCTACCTCACGCGCCATGGAAAAGCGGCAGTCGTGCTCATCGACGCCGCAGAGTACGACCGTCGCATGCGGTATCGCGACGCAATCATAGAACGTGAGGGATGCGCCTACGCCGGAATCCAGAGAGGACACGAGGAAATTGCCCAGGGTAAGGGAATCTCCCTCTCCGACGCCCTCGCCGCAATCGAATGCAAGCTGGCCGGCTAATGGACACGTACGAGGTTTTGGTTGCTCCGTCCGCCCTCGACGCAATCCTTGCCATTACCTCAAAGGCAGAGCTCAGAAACGTATGGTCGAGGCTTAACGCTCTCGGCACCATGCCTCACCTGGGTACACGTTACGACCCTCTCTACGAGTCAGCCCGTCCTGCGCACGACGTCCTCGTTACCTTCACCTCATATCATGGACTCTATTATGTCGTTGACGACACGCTAAGAACCGTCAACGTCGAATATGTCGAGGACTGTCGCCGAGATCCGCTCACCAAGTTCTCTCAACGCTAGCTTATGCTAGAAGCCCTGGGCAACAGGATCCCAGAACTGCACCACCTGCCCAGCCGCGTCGTCTTCATGGACGGCGGCCGCATCGTGGAGCAGGGAGCTCCCGAGCAGGTCATCAACCGCCCCCAAGAGCCCCGCACCAAAGAGTTCCTCGCCCGCTACAAGGGCTAAGGCCCGCAGACGCGGCACGGCGTCGCACGTCCTGCTATCCTTATCTGAAAGCAGACGCGCGGCTCTTCTTTGCGACGTCACATCTCAGAGCATCAGGCAAGGAGCAGGCACATGGAGCAGTACAAGCAGGAGTTCATCGAGTTCATGGTCGAGTCCGACGTCCTCAAGTTCGGTGACTTCACGCTCAAGAGCGGCCGCCAGTCTCCGTTTTTCATGAACGCCGGCGCCTACGTCACCGGCACCCACCTCAAGCGCCTGGGCGAGTACTACGCCCGCGCCATCCACGACAACTTTGGCCTGGACTTTGACGTGGTCTTTGGTCCTGCCTACAAGGGCATCCCCCTGTCCGTGGTCACCGCCATTGCCCTGCAGGAGCTGTATGGCAAGGAGGTCAAGTACTGCTCCGACCGCAAGGAGGTCAAGGACCACGGCGCCGACAAGGGCAACATGCTGGGCTACCAGCTCCAGGACGGCGACCGCGTGGTGATGGTTGAGGACGTCACCACCTCGGGCAAGTCCATCGACGAGACCTACCCCAAGCTCATGGCCGCCGCCAACGTCGAGGTCAAGGGCCTCATCGTCTCGCTCAACCGCATGGAGGTGGGCAAGGGCGGCGTCAAGACCGCGCAGCTCGAGGTTCAGGAGAAGTACGGCTTCCCCGTGGCAAGCATCGTCTCCATGGCCGAGGTCACCGAGCACCTCTACAACCGCGAGGTCGGCGGCCGTGTGGTGATTGACGACGACATCAAGGCCCGCATCGACGCCTACTACGAGCTCTACGGCGCCAAGGAGGCCTAAGGCCCCAACGCCTCGGCGCCCGCCTCGCCGTGGGCGCCTTTTTCTTGCGCCGCCAACCCATACGCCCATAGGGCATGCGCGGCACGGGCTGGCGCCTAACGCCCGCCTCGCCGCCGCCTCTCGCCCACCCAGAAAGGACGCCCATGAACGTGTTGTTTGTTGAGTATCCCAAGTGCTCCACCTGCAAAAAGGCCAAGAAGTGGCTCGACGAGCACGGCGTTGCCTACGCCAGCCGCCACATCGTCGAGGACAACCCCACCGCTTCAGAGCTCGCACGCTGGCGTGAGCTGGGAGGCCACACGCTGCGTCGCCTCTTCAACACGAGCGGCAACAAGTACCGCGAGCTCGGCCTCAAGGCGCAGCTCGACGCCGGCATGAGCGACGAGGACGCCTACGCCCTGCTCGCAAGCGACGGCATGCTCGTGAAGCGCCCCATCCTCGTAGTTGAGCGCGAAGACGGCACTGCCACCACCCTCTTTGGCTTCCGCGAGCCCGCCTGGCTCGAAGCCCTCAGCCTCGAGGCCTAAGCCACGCAAACCCAACGCAGGCAGCTCAAACAAACAAAGCCCGTGCTTCCCAGACCCAAGTCCAAGAAGCGCGGGCTTTCTTCCAAACTAAGCAGCCCCGCGACGCCGCAAGAACCTTCGGAAACCAGGAGCCAAGATCATGATCGTTAGCCGAGAGACTACTTATTTTCAATAGCCCCGATGTTCTTCAGCGCGATCGAGATAGACCCGTCGGCCGCCGTGGAGAACTCGATGAACTCAGGGTTCTCGCCATACTCCACCGGAAACGAGACCTCAATGCCCGTGTCCGTCACGATGCGATGGCACCGCACGCGCTTCTGCGCCACGGCGCGCTTATCCACCGCCACGCGCTCGGGCAAGTGACGCACCTCGGCCGCCGTCCCAAAGGCCTTGCGACACGCCTCAGAGTCGCCAAAGACCTGCTCCGCCAGCCCCTCGCACGAGAACGAGTCCTCGGCGTCAACCTGCTCGGCAACATAGGCCTTGGCCTTGGAGAGCGCCAGCGCCGTGTTGGCACCGTGCTCCTCGGCAATCTGCTCCACGATCTCGGTCACGCAGTCGATGGTCTCGCGAGCACTCGCCTCGCTCGAGCACTGCAGAAGGCCGTCCGGCAGCACCAGCACGTCTTGGCCATCGATGTTGCGCACCTTGTCCACGTAGGCAATCTCGAGGTTGTCGGCCCTAATGAGCGCCCAACTCGCCATCTTCTGCGTGCCGGCAGGCAGCACGCCGTAGCGACGCACGATGTCGCAGCTCACCATGGTGCCCGCCTGGCTCACCTCGTGCACAAAGGCCTTCTTGCCCTCGAGCAAGAACAAGCCCAGATAGCGGGTGTCGTCGCCGTCCATAAAGTCGCACACGAGCATGTCGCACGACTTGGCGCCGTCGGCGCGCTGGAGCTCGCCAAAGACGAACTGGGCCATCTCGGAGGTGAGCGGCGCAAACTCGTCGGCACCATGCAGGTAGCGACTCACCTTGGTGGAGAGCGCAGACGCGCCAGCAAACTTGCCGTGACGGCAGTCGGTGGAGCCCAGCGCCTTGCGGCAGATGCTCGTCACGTAGGCCTTGATGGCCTTCTCCTCCAGATCGAGCTCCGCCTTTGAGTACACGCTCACAGCTGAGTCAAGATCGAGGACGTGCAAGATGGCCTTGTTGAGGCGGATGATCATGGGAACCTCCGGATGCGTTTGGGCTTCGTTTGCGGCACTCAACTATAGCGCAGAGCCGGCCGCACGATGCCCGCCCAACGCGGTACCATAGACAAACTGTTCTTGCGCCCCCGGGCGCCGCACCACGTGGAGGATCATGACCGACACCTCGCTCACCAACCCCGTCATCACACCAGACGCCGACCCCATCCTCGCGGAGGAGCAGGCACACCTCGACGGCATCTATGCCAAGCTTCTCGCCATCCGCGACGAGCTCTCCGACGAGCTCGAGCGTGGCAACGCCAAGGCCGCAGAAGACCTGCGCACCCTGTCTGAGGAGATTCGTCCGGATGTCTCCGGTGTTGGCCACGACGAGATGATGGAGACGCTCGCGGCCATCGAGACCCTAAACGCCGTTATCGACGCCTACAACCAGTACCACGACTTCTCGGTGGACAAGCTCCGTCGCGTGCTGCTGCTCCTGCGCCAGCCCTACTTTGCCAAGGTGCGCCTCAAGATGGCGCCCGACCGCCCCGCCCGTGACGTCTACATCGGCGCCGCCGGCATGACCGACGAGCGCTCGCGGCCCCTCATCGTCGACTGGCGCAACCCCGTGGCCGAGACGTACTACAACCAGGACAACGGCACCACGAGCTACACCGTCAACGGCCGCACGCGCACCGTTGAGCTTGAGCTGCGCCGTCAGTTTGACATCGTGCGCGACAAGCTCAACATGTACTTTGACACCACGGTGGCCATCGAGGATTCGCTCTTGCTGGGAGCGTTGCGCCGTCACCATTCCGAGAAGCTCAAGGACATCACGGCCACCATCCAGCGAGAGCAGAACAAGGTCGTGCGCCATGAGGACGTGCCGGCGCTGCTCGTCAACGGCATCGCAGGCTCGGGCAAGACGAGCGTCATGCTCCAGCGTATCGCGTTTTTGCTCTATCAGGAGCGCGAGACGCTCTCGCCCTCTCAGGTGCACCTCTTTGGCCCCAACGCCGTCTTTGAGCACTACATCGACAACGTGCTGCCCTCCATGGGCGAGGCAAACCCGCAGGTCTACACCTGGCGCGACTTCTGCGAGGCCCATGGCGCCGGTGGCCGCGACCTTGGCGAGGCCTCTGATCCCGCCGCGCTCGAGGCCCTCGAGCGCAACCTCCCCTCGCTCGTGCTCGAGCAGGGAGACCTGCGCGAGATTCGCTGCAAAGGCGAGGTGGTGCTCAAGCTCACCCAGGTAGCTGGTGCGGTGGAGAAATTTGCCAAGTTTGGCGTGGGTCCGCGCTTCTGCGCCCTCGTGACAGACGACCTGCACGACCGCGTTGGCCGCCACATCGCAAGCCTCGCCCGCGACGAGGAGCTACAAGAGGAGATGCTCGGCCTCGACATCGAGGAGCAGGTTGAGGTCTTTGGCGAGACCATCAGCCCCGAGACCGAGGAAGAGACAGTGGCCTACACCCGCTCGTGGCTTGAGAGTCGCTACAAGGCCGCCCACGACGAGATTGACCACCTGGCGTGGCTCAAGCTCGACCGCGTGGCGATGCGCATGCTGGGCAAGCAGGCCATCTCTTCCAGCGAGTGGCTCTACCTCCGCCTGCTCGTGACCGGACGTGGCGATACCGATGCCCGCTTTGTCATGATCGACGAGGTACAAGACTATACCCTCACCCAGCTCATGGTGCTGACGCGCTTCTTTAGCCGCGCCCACTTCCTCATGCTCGGAGACGAGAACCAGGCCATCCGCGAGGGCACCGCGAGCTTTGGCGACATCAAGGAGCTGTTTGAGCGCACGCACGGCAGCATTGACGAATGCCGACTGCTTACGAGCTATCGCTCGAGCCCCGAGATCACCGCGCTCTTCACGAGCATGGTAGACCTCGGAGGATCCGTGAAGCTTGCGAGCGTGCACCGCGAGGGCGTGACGCCCAACGTCACCACGCTTGCCGATAAGGACTCATTTGTGGCCGCCCTGAGGGCCGCCGTGGAGGAGTCCAAGGGCACGGAGGGCCTCACGGCCATTGTGGTTGCCGACGACAAGTCTGTGAGCTGGCTCAAGAAGCAGGTTGACGACGATGCCGTGATGGTGATCAAGAACGACCAGGAGCTGCCCGAGGCAGGCATTGTGCTGCTGTCCCTGCGCCTTGCCAAGGGCTTGGAGTTCGACCACGTCATCATTCCTGATGCGAGCGCCGAAGTCTATCCTGATACGCCACTTGCCCGCAGGAGGATGTATACGGCCATCTCCCGCGCGATGCATAAAGTAACGCTCCTCGCTCAGGGCGAGCTCTCTCCCCTGCTTGAGAAGGCCTCTCAATAGGTCTGAGCACATATGCTCAAACACAAATTGCCCCGTCCGGCTCGAATGCCAAACGGGGCGTTTTTATAGGCATCTGACGAATGGTCAGAAATGCGGCACGGAAGGAAAAAGAGCGCGGCCAGCGGAACCACGTACAGGAATAGCCAGTAACAATTTCAGTATTAAAAAGCATCGTTGAGGCATCCAACGGTAATCCGTAGGTATGCGAGCTAGATGCACCCTGACACATTCACGACGAGGAGGTATGTAACGCAAAAGGGGCGCCCCGGAAGCCCGGGACGCCCCTGTCGGCACGAAGGGAGCGGCCCGCCATGCTGGCGGGCCGCCCCTCGGCACGAAAAATGCCACCCGGTGGC
>Cebus_capucinus_imitator_PRJNA485217_SSR049__coassemble_1263_pt1 | contig 29743 bp, 23 predicted proteins | sample Cebus_capucinus_imitator_PRJNA485217_SSR049__metabat2_high_PE_004 | metagenome-assembled genome bin Cebus_capucinus_imitator_PRJNA485217_SSR049
GGCGAGGGCCGTGGCTACCGTGGCGGCAACGGTCGCGCCAAGACGCCGGCGGGCAAGTCTGGCCGCCGCGTTGGCGACCAGCGTGGCCGCTCCCGCGGCGTGCACTAAACGCGCGAAGCGCACCTCGCACAAGGTGAACTAGAATGAAAGGCCGGGCAACAGGGGTTGCTCGGCCTTTTACGTTGGGAGACACATGGCCAAGAAGCAGCGTCAGAGCGCAAAGGCTCCGGCAAAGAAGCACGAACACGTCATCGAGAAGCGCGAGGGCGAGCTTTTTAGCTATGCCTACGAGCTCAACCGCCAGCTTGTGGAAGACGCCGCCAGCGCCCTCGCGGGCGACCGAAACCGCAACCCGCCCATGATCGCAAGCATCGTCATCCTCATTGTGCTCGTGGTTCTTGCGGCCTCGCCCTTTGGCGACGACGCCCTGCCCCTGCTTGCCGTGCTCGTGGTGGTGGAGGCCGTACTCTGGACGCTCTCCGCGCGCTGGCGCCAGCTGATGCTGCGCAAGCTCCGCGCGGCAGGGCTCGACTGCGCCCTCGTGAGCGAGGATGCCAACCGCTTTGCCGTGCACGTGTTTGAGGACGAGCTTGCGGTGGTGCCCGAGGCAGGCGGCTCGGAGGTGCGCCACGCCCTGAGCGCCCTGCGCAAGATCAAGCCCGCCAACAACCAGCTTTTGCTCGTCTTTGCGGACGGCTACGTGCCCATCCCCCACAAGGCCCTCAGCGTCTCGCGCTTTGACGAGCTCGAGCGCTTCCTCCACAAGAAGCTAGGGAAATAGCGGCGCCACGTCACCTCTGGCAAACACGGAGCAACCTCGATTATGGGGCCATTCGCCCGACGGGCGAGTGGTCCCTTATATATGCCCTCCCGTTAGTTTGTATGATTTAGAGTATACTACTCGTGATCATACAATTGGTAAGGAGGCAGTATGAGCAGGGCGTTTGTTGGACGCAAACACGAGCTTGCCGAGCTCAATAGGCTCTACGAGAGCGATGCCTTTGAAATGGTCGTGCTCTATGGACGCCGCCGTGTGGGCAAAACCGCCCTTGCGCTTAAGTTTGCCGAGAACAAACCGCTCCTCTACTTCACCGCAAAGGTGCAAAGCGATGCCCTTAACCTCGCGGGCTTCTCTCGCCAAATTTACGAGCACTTTGGCATTCCCGCTGGAGCCGGAGCCTTTGCCCGATGGGACGATGCCTTCTCCTTCATCGCCAAGCACGCAGCTTCCGAGCATCTCGTCCTCGTGTTTGACGAGTTTCCCTACGCTGCGCAAAAGAACGCCAGTCTTCTCTCTACACTGCAAATTGCCATTGACAGGGAACTCGCCAAAACGAATGTCTTTCTCATCCTCAGCGGCAGCAACCAGGGATTTATGGAAGAAAAGGTGCTCGGAGACACCGCGATCTCGCGCAGCGAGCGCGCCTTGGGCGAGAAGAATCCACTCTTTGGCAGGAGAACGGCGCAGATTCACCTAGAACCACTTGGCTACCTTGACGCCGCCAAACTCCTGCCCAACACCCCACCAGAAGAGCTTGTGGAGTATTACGCCTGCTTTGGCGGCACGCCCTATTACCTTTCCCGTATTGACGAGTCGCTTTCTCTGGCCGAGAACGTCGAGCACCTCTTCTTTAACCCATCCGGCCTGTTGTACGACGAGCCCCTCATGCTCCTCAGGCAAGAGGTTCGCGAGCCGTCCACCTACAGCTCCATTCTCGACGCCATTGCAAACGGCGCCAACCGGCCTCAGCTAATTTCCGACCGCATTGGCGAGGAACGCAGCTCAACGACTAAATACCTCAACGTCCTAAATTCCATGGGACTCATTCACAAGCAAGCTCCCTTTGGCGAGCCTGCGGCAAAGTCGCGCAAGGGCATCTACTCCCTCAAGGACCCTTGCTTCGCTTTTTGGTATGCCTTTGTGCAACCCCGCATCGATTCCATCGAGCAAGGCGCGGGAGACCTTGCGGCGCGGGAGCTGTTTAGAGGTAACGCGCTTAGCACCTACGTTGGCCATTGGTTTGAGACCATCTGCCTCGCCTGGATCATTGCCCAGGCGCGCACCGGAAACCTACCTCTTGAGGCAACCCGCTTTGGCTCATGGTGGGGAGCAAACCCAGCAAAGCAAGAGCGCGACGACATAGATGTCATTGCTGCCGACCCCTTTGCCAAAACCTTGCTTATGGGCGAGTGCAAATGGCGAGGCGACGTCAACGTATCCAAGGTTGTGACAACCCTCGACTCAAGGCGCAACCTCATCGCGGGCTACGAAGCCACGGGCTATGCCCTCTTCACCAAGAAGCCCATCGCCCTCGAGGTACAGCAGCACCACGCAGACAAAGTAACGCTCTTTGTTACCCCTCAGGAGCTCTACGGCAAGCGATAGCACGAGTGCAAGCTATGCGTTCGCCTCTGGTAACGCACGGCGCCCACATGCCTGCCGCACCATCCCGACCCGCCCCGAGTGCGTGCCCCAGCGAGGGGCTACGCACGCAAAAGAGCCCGCCGCGAGAGCGACGGGCTCTTTCTGTGCCCATGCAATCAGCGGCTCGCGCTGCAGGCGCGGGCGCTACTTGCGGTGGGCGCGATAGTAGGCGATGAGGGCCTGGGTCGAAGCGTCCTGCTCGGCCAGGGCGGCATCGTCGTGGAAGGCAGGGGTAATCTGCTTGGCGAGCTGCTTGCCCAGCTCAACGCCCCACTGGTCGTACGAGTCGAGGCCCCACACGGTGCCCTGGACAAACGTGATGTGCTCGTAGAGCGCAATGAGGGCGCCCAGCGCGTGCGGGGTAAGCTCCACACCAAAGATGGAGGTAGAGGGACGGCTACCGGCAAAGGCGCGGGCGGGCACCATCCACTCGGCCGTACCCTCGGCGCGCACCTCGTCGGCCGTCTTGCCAAAGGCAAGCGCCTTGGTCTGGGCAAGGTAGTTGCCCAAGAACAGCTCGTGCACGTCCTGACCGCCATCCTCGGCAGGGTTGGGCGTGTTCACAAAGGCGATGAAGTCTGCCGGGATAACCTGTGTGCCCTGGTGAATGAGCTGGTAGAAGGCGTGCTGGCCATTGGTGCCTGCCTCGCCCCAGAACACCTCGCCCGTGGCGCAGGTCACCGGCGTGCCGTCCCAGCGCACGTGCTTGCCGTTAGACTCCATCGTGAGCTGCTGGAGGTAGGCCGGGAAGCGGTGCAGGTACTGGTTGTACGGAAGCACGGCATGGCTCTTGCAGCCGAGGAAGTTCACGTACCACACGTTAAGCAGGCCCATGAGGGCAACGACGTTGTTCTCAAGCGGGTTGTTGGCAAAGTACTCGTCCACCTCGTGGAAGCCCTCGAGGAAGCACTGGAAGCGCTCGGGCCCCAGGGCGATGATAAGCGACAGGCCCACGGCGGAGTCAACGGAGTAACGGCCGCCAACCCAGTTCCAGAAGCCAAAGGCGTTCTCGGGGTCGATGCCAAACTCGGCCACAAGGTCAAGCGCGGTGGAGACGGCCACAAAGTGCTTGGCCACGGCATCGGCCTGAGCCTCGGCACTGCCGTCAATGGCGCCGCAGTCCTCGAGCGCCTTGAGCATCCAGGCCTTGGCCTCGCGGGCGTTGGTGAGGGTCTCGAGCGTGGTGAACGTCTTGGAGACGATGATCACCAGCGTGGTCTCGGGGTCGAGCCCCTTGAGCTTCTCGGCCATGTCGTTTGGGTCGATGTTGGAGACATAGGTGCAGTCGATGCCCGCGTCGGCGTAGGGCTTGAGCGCCTCGTAGGCCATGACTGGGCCCAAGTCAGAGCCGCCAATGCCGATGCTCAGTACATGCTCGATCTTCTTGCCAGAGACGCCCTTCCACTCGCCCGAGCGCACCTTGGTAGCAAAGGCGTACATGCGGTCGAGCACCTCGTGAACGTCGGCCACGCAGTCCTGGCCGTCGACGATGAGGGTGCCCTTCTCGCTCGCCGGACGACGAAGCGCGGTGTGGAGCACGGCTCGGTCTTCGGTGGTGTTAATGTGCTCGCCGGCATACATCGCGTCACGGCGCTCCTCAACGCCCATGGCGCGGCCGAGGTTGACCAGAAGCTCCATGGTCTTGTCGGTGACCAGGTTCTTGGACAGGTCAAAGTGAAGGTTGCCCAGATCGTAGCTCAGCTTCTCCACGCGCTCGGGGTCTGCGGCAAACCAGGCCTTGAGGTCGATGCCCTCGGCCTTGAGCTGCTCGAGGTGCTCGGCGAGCGCCGCCCACTCGGGCGTAGCGGTAACGTCGATGGGAGCCTTGATGTTCGACATGTATCCTCCTCCGAAGACGGCGCCGGCGCCACGACGGTGCCATGGCGGAGCGGCTGCATACCACCTACAGAATAGCGCTCTTGAGAGACGGCTGAAACATCGCTCCGGCAAGCTGCGCTGCGCCAGCGGCAAGCGCTCGGCGAGCGCCACAAAGCCGCGCAAGCCACAAAGGCGCCGCTGGCGGAGGAGCCCCTGCCCTTCCGCCAGCGGCGCCTGGTTGTTAGGGTGCGCCCGAGCTATGGAGCGCCCGTGGAAACGCGCGTACTCCTAGTACGGCTCGCCCATGGGCGGCAGCTGCTTGAGGCGCGCCCACATGAGCTGCTTGGCCTTGGGGTCTGCGAGGCTCGCGGCAAAGCCGCCGAGGTTCATCACGCGCATGCCGAGCACCTTGGCAATCGCGCCCGGCATGAGCGCTGCCTGCTCGAGCACCTCAAGATCCACAAGCTCGTCGGCATAGGCCTCGCGCAGGGCCGCCGCAGCCGGCTCGTCAAGCGCGATGAGCGTGGAGGGGTCGAGCGTCACGATGGCCAGGCGAAGCGCCCCCGGTGCCAGGGGAAAGCCCTCTGCGTCGAGCGTGGAGAGCCCCGCCCAGTCCTCGGGCGCATAGCCCAGGCGGTTGAGCGCCGCGTGGAGCGCCACCCCGTCCTTGCCGGACAAAAGGCCCACGCCCTCGTCCTCGGGCTCGCCCTTCACGAGCAGCATCTGCGAAAAGGCGTTCCCCACCATAACCACGCCGGCAGCCTCGAGCTCTGCCAGCTCGGCCTTGGCCTTGTCCACATACTCTTCGCTCGCGTTCACGCCCGCTCCCTATCGCCCTGGACACGCAGCGCGCGCCCTCAAACGCCGCGTCGCCGCTCGCCCACCAATTTGCATCTCTCGATTTTAGCGCTGACAGGTTTGCGCGCGGCTGGGTATAACACGAACAGCGTATAAGCCGCGAGGCTCCGGTCTCGCACATGTAGGAGGTTAGCATGGCAACCAAGGCAATCACGAGCGACTCGTTCGACTCCGTCATCAACGGCTCCGACAAGCCCGTTCTCGTTGACTTCTGGGCCAGCTGGTGCGGCCCGTGCCGCGCGCTCTCCCCCGTCGTTGAGGAGATCTCCAACGACCTGGCAGACGAGCTCGCCGTCTATAAGTGCAACGTTGAGGACGAGCAGGAGCTGGCCATGAAGTTCCAGGTCATGTCCATCCCCACGCTCATCCTGTTCAAGGGCGGCAAGCCCGTGCACACCATGGTGGGCAGCGCCCCCAAGGGCCGCATCGTGGGCGAGCTGCGCGAGTATCTGTAAGGCTTTGGGCCGAGCGTCGGCCCGGGCGCGAGGGCCCAGACGCCGGCGTGCTGGGCTTAGGCGACCGGCGGACGCGGACCGGTCGCCCCCAGGTGCCGCCCAGCGGCCATCCATGCCAAGCGAGGCCGCCTCTCACCCAGAGGCGGCCTCACTTTTTTACGGTATGTATACAAGCGCGCAACGCACCAGGCGCCCCGTACCACGCCACCCGCACGCGCCACGCGGCGGCTCGGGGGCTACCAGCCAAAGAAGCTCCAGGCGCGCTTACCCTGCCGCGGCTCGGCGGGCTTCAGGGGCACGATCTCGGCGGAGATAATCTCGCCCTCGCTCACCACGATGCGCCCCATCGTGGGCCCCGAGGCGCTGCGCGGAAACGTGGGGCTGCCCGGGTTCATGAGCAAAACGCCGTTGGCGCGCCTCTCGCACACGGGCACGTGCGTGTGGCCAAACACGCCCACGTCAAAGCGCTCGTCGGCAAGGCGCTCCTGGTAGTGCGTCACGCAAAAGCGCAGCCCCTCGTACTCAAAGCGCGCCATGCGAGTTACCTCGGGGCCATACTCGCCCGCCCAGTCGTTGTTGCCCAGGCACAGGCGCAGGGGCGCCAGGGCGCCCAAGGTAACGAAGTCTTCCTCGCTCGTGATGTCACCGGCGTGCACGATGAGGTCTGCCCCGTCGAGCTGCTTGAGCACCTCCGCAGAGAGCCTGCCGTGCGTGTCGCTCAGAACGTCGATTCGCTTGGCCATGGCTGCCTACAGCCCGAGGGCGCGCTTGAGCTGCACCACGCGCCGGCGCGAGACGGAGATCTTCTTGTCCTCCATGCCCGTGATGCCAAGCCTCATCACGCCGCTTGCCACCACCTCGACATCCTCCACGTACTGCAGGTTCACGATGTAGCCACGGTGCACACGGAAAAAGCCGTGCGGCGCGAGCTTCGCCTCAAGCTGCGCGAGCGAGATCACCGAGAGGAAGCGGTCGTTGTCGGTGTAGATGCAGGAGTAGTCGTCCTTGGCCTCGATGAAGCGAATCTGGTCGATGGGCACGAGCACCTTGCGGCCGCCCTTCTCCACAGGGATGCGCTCTATCGGCGCGGCGGGGGCGGCGTCCAGCTGTCCACGCGAGGCAACCTTGTCGAGCGCGCGCTCGAGGCGCTCGGTCTCCACCGGCTTCATCAGGTAGTCCACGGCGTCCACGTCAAAGGCCTCGAGGGCATACTCGCTATAGGCGGTCACAAATACCACCTGCGGCGGGTTCTTGAGCTTGTGCAGGGCCTCGGCAAGCTGCATCCCGTTGGTCTTGGGCATGGAGATGTCCAAGAACAGCACGTCTGGGCGCCCCACCATGAGCTTCTCGACGGCATCGCGGGCGCTCGACGCCTCGCAGATCTCCTCGACGCGGCCGGTCTCCTCGAGCAGGTAGCGCAGCTCGGAGCGAGCGGGAGCCTCGTCGTCAACAATCATCGCGCGCAACATACATTCCACCCCTGTTACTCGTGAATGGCGGCGCGCGCTAGCCTCAGCGTCACGCACGTCCCCTCGTCGGGCCTCGAGACGATGTCGATGCCCGATCCAAACCCGTAAAAACGCTCCAGACGCTCCGCGACGTTGCGCAGGGCAATGCCGGTCCCCTTCTCGCTGCTCGACATGAGCGCGGGGTCTGCGTCCGCCTTGCGCCGCAGCTTGCGAAGCGCCTCCTCGTTCATGCCCAGGCCGTCGTCGGCAACGGCGATGAGCACGTCCCCGTCGTCCACCTCGGCTCGGATGTCGATGTGCAGCGCACCCTCGTCGCGCATGGCGTGGCGCACCGCATTCTCCACGATAGGCTGCACGATGAACGCCGGCACCAGAATGTCCGAGACGCCCGCACCGATGCTCTCGCTCTCAACGATGCGGTCTTCGCCAAAGCGGGCGTGCTCGAACTTGAGGTAGCGCCGCGTCTGCTCGAGCTCGCGCCCAAGCGGAATGAGCTGCTCGGAGCTCTCGAGGGTCTGGCGGTAAAACACCGCAAACTCGCGCAAGAGCGTGCGCGCCTGCAGAGGGTCGGTGCGCGTGAGCGCCGCAATGGTATTGATGGTGTTGAACAAAAAGTGCGGGTTGATCTGCGCCTGCAGGGCCTTGACCTCGGCCTTTGCCGTGAGCTCGGCCTGACGGTCAAGCTCGTGGGTAGAGAGCTGCGTGGAGAGCAGCTGCCCAAAGCCGCGGGCAATGGCGAGCTGGGTGCGGTCGATGTCTGCCGGCGAGCGATAGTAGAACTTGATGGTGCCCACGGGGCGCTCCTGCACGTTGAGGGGCACCACGATGCCACCGCGCACCGTGCGCGGCAACTCCGGCGTATGGCCGTCGGCTCCTACCTCGTCGTCGGTGCGGCTCTGGAACGTGCCGATCTTGCCCGTCTCGAGCACCTCAAAGGTGGCCGCCGTGTGTATGGGGCTTCCGGGCGGGTAGTCTGCCGCAAGCGCGCCCACGTAGGCAAGCACGATCTCTCGGTTGGTCATGGCAACGGCGATGGCCGTGGTCTCGGGCAGCAAGAGGCGGCACACGTCACGGCAGCTCTTGTGCGTGAGCCCCTCGCGCATATGCCCCAGGGTCTGCGACGCCAGGCTCAAGATGTGCTCCGTCGCCTGGGAGCTGCGCATGTCACCCAAGCGCGACAGTCGGTTATTGAGACGATGCGGTGCCATGCGACTCCCCCCTCACGGCTGCTGCCAGGTCGTTGTTGTTCCAAAGGCCGCTGATGACGCTCGGCCAAAAGCTCAGAAGCCTCACGTAGTTGGGGGCGTTGCGCTCGGCGTAGGCGTAGGCCTCATGTCGCCCCTGCCACCAAATGCGGAAGTTTGCGCCCCGGTTGGGCCCCATCACGGCACGCGCCAACGCCGTCTTCGCAATGCGGCCATCCACCTCGGGCGATATCCACCTGCCCGGATAGGGCATGAGCGAGGCGGAGGTCACCTGGCGCAAGTCCTCGCGCTTCGAGGCAAAGGCGAGCTTGGAGCGCTCGTAGAGCCAGCGATAGACGTTCTGGAGGAACCGGTTGGGCTCGTCGGGCGTGGCTGGCGGCAGGTGCTTGACGTACCAGTCGCGGTCAAACCACATCTCGTAGCCAACAAGGCGCAGGTTAAAGAGGTAGTCGAGGTCTTCGCCACGCGTGATCCACGGGTCAAAGGCCACACGCGAGTACGCCTCGGCGTGAATGGCCATACATCCACCGCAGGCATAGTTGGAGCGACACACACGCGTGCCCACTAGGGCGCGGCGCAGCCATTCATTAAACTCGGCGCGCTTTGACCACCATCGCTCCCAGAACTTGGGGTGGCTCTGGTCTGCCAGGTGGGAGCCCGAGGCATCGACAAAGTGGCCCGACTTGGCAACGATCGGCAAGTCTTGGCGGGTCATCTGCCCCAGGCCATACACGGCGTCAACGAGGAAGTCTGGCGTGAGCGCCACCTCATCGTCATCCATGAACACGGCCACGTCGTGGCCAAAGAGCGCGCAGGCCGCAAGGCCCATGTTGCGAATGGCGCCGTAGCCACGCAGCGAGACCGGCTCGCCACCAAGACCCGGACACACCTGCTCGATGCGCGCCGAGATGAGGCGCGCCTCGGGCGAGCCAATGACCAGGGGCTTGAGGTTGGGGTGGTCACGCACGATTGCATTGACGCGCGCCCGCGCCGATTGCTCGGCCGCGGGCGGGGCAACTAGCAACACTATGGTGCGGAGCACGCCGCGCACCTCGTCCAGAGAGTCAAGGCAGCGCGCGAGCTCTGGCAGCGGCTCGTCTATGGCCGTGGCATGGTCATAGGCACCTGGCTGCTTGGGGTCTTGCGCCCAGTACGTTGGTATGACAATGGCAGGATTCACGCAACCACCCGGCGTTACTTGCTCTGGAGCGAACCGGCGGCACCCGTGGTGCCCTTGGCAAGCATGGCAGGCACCGGCGAGCTCTTGAGCGCGCGGGCAAGCGGCAGGCCCAGCACGTAGAGCACCACGGCCTCGCCCACACCGGTGGTCACCAGGCCAAAGAGGTACATGAGCGCATAGGAGCCCTCAAGCGAGATGGACGTGAACGGGATGGTGTAGAAGCCCAGGCCAGCAAGCATCACCGGCAGGTAGGCGGGCACGATGAGTGCGTTGGCGAGTACGGGGCCAAGCACGGCCACGGCTGGGCGCTTGCGCATCTTGTAGGTGAAGAACGCTCCGAGGAACGTGGCAAACGAGCCAAACACCACGTCGAGCAGGCCGAGGGTGCCCGTGCCGCTCAAGACGATGTTGGCAACGTTGGCGACCACACAGCCCAGCGTAAGCCCCGGCACGGCGTCTGCCGTAAAGAGGGCGAGCACCGTGAGCGCCTCAGAGATGCGGAACTGCACGGGGCCCCAGGCAAGGCCGCCCAAGAACAGAATGGCCACCAGCGTGCAAGCGGCATACATAGCGGCGATAACTCCAATGCGCGCAATGCGCTCCACACCCATGCCGGCAGCGTTGTTGTTCATGAAATAAGCCTTCCCCTGTATCTACGTAAGCTCATTCTACCTCACCTCGCGCACACAGCGCCGCTCAGCCGCCACATCGCCACCACTTACCGATAGAGACGCACCATTGCGTGGCAATTTTTCTATTCGAGGGAGGAGAACCTTTGCCGCTCTCTTGCGCGTCCGGCGAGCCTCGCCGTGGAGCACGCGTGAATTGCAGGCTCGCCGCAGCACCGGGCATGCCCGTCGAGCCCCGCCGTGGAGCGAACGAGAATCGCGGGCTTACCACAGCACCGGGGCATCGCGAACGCAAAAAGGGCCCGGACGGTGTCCGGACCCTTGCGGCTAGCCTATGCGCGCATCAAACGAGAGCTTAGGCCTCGTTGTAGACGGCCTTGAGCTTCAGCAGGTGCTGGTAGCGCTCCATGGCGGCCTGCTCGTTCTCGGCGAAGAGAACCTTGGCCTCCTCGGGGAACGCACGGGTGAGCGAAGCGTAACGAGCCTCGTTCATCAGGAAGTCCTGGTAGCCGCCCGCCGGCTCCTTGGAGTCGAGCGAGAACTTCTTGCCGGCATCGGCAGCCGGGTTGAAGCGGAACAGGTTCCAGTAACCGCACTCGACGGCCTTCTTCATCTCGGCCTGGCAGTTCTGCATGCCGCCCTTCTTGATGGAGTGCATCTCGCAGGGGCTGTAGCCGATGATCAGGGACGGGCCGTCGTAGGCCTCGGCCTCGGTGATGGCCTTGAGGGTCTGCGCCGGGTTGGCACCCATGGCAACCTGGGCCACATAGACGTAGCCGTAGCTCATGGCAATCTCGGCGAGGCTCTTCTTCTTGGTGCGCTTGCCCGCAGCGGCGAACTGGGCAACCTGGCCGAAGTTAGAGGCCTTGGAAGCCTGGCCACCGGTGTTGGAGTACACCTCGGTGTCGAACACGAAGACGTTCACGTTGTGGTTGGAGGCCAGGACGTGATCGAGGCCGCCGAAGCCGATGTCGTAGGCCCAGCCGTCGCCACCGAAGATCCAGAAGGACTTCTTGGTGAGGAACGCCTTGTCGGCGAGGATGGCCTTGGCAGTCTCGCACTCGGCTTTCTCGAGCTCGGCAATGTAGGCAGCGGCAGAGGTCTTGGAGGCCTCGGTGTCGTTCTTAGCCTCGAGCCAAGCGGTAGCGGCAGCCTTCAGCTCGTCAGAAGCGCACTCGCTGGCGAGCAGCTTCTCGGTGTCGGCAACCAGCTTGCCCTGGACGGCGTCGTAGCCAATGGCAAAGCCCAGGCCGTGCTCGGCGTTGTCCTCGAACAGCGAGTTGTTCCACGCCGGGCCGTGACCGCACTCGTTGACGTTGAACGGCGAGGTGGCAGCCGGGTTGCCCCAAATGGAGGAGCAGCCGGTGGCGTTGGAGATGAACATGCGATCGCCGCAGACCTGCGTGACGAGGCGAGCGTAGGCCGTCTCGGCGCAGCCGGCGCAGGAGCCGGAGAACTCGAGGTAGGGCTTAGCGAACTGGGAGCCCTTGACGTTGGCGGCAACGAGATCGCGCTTCTCGGTGACCTTGTTGACGGCGTAGTCCCAAACCGGAGCCTGGTCGAGCTCGGACTCCTGCGGAACCATGGTGAGGGCATCCTTCGGGCAGACCTTGGCGCAGTTGGTGCAACCCATGCAGTCGAGCGGGGACACGGCCATGGTGAAGGTGCGACCCTCCATGCCCTTGCCCTTGCCCGGGATGGTGCGCATGTTCTCGGGGGCAGCAGCAGCCTCGGCCTCGTCCATCACGATCGGGCGGATCGTGGCGTGCGGGCAGACATAGGAGCACTGATTGCACTGGATGCACTTGGACTCGTCCCAGTGCGGAACCATAACGGCAACGCCGCGCTTCTCGTACTGAGAGGCACCAAGCTCCCACTGGCCGTCCTCGATGCCCTTGAAGGCAGAGACGGGCAGCGAGTCGCCGTCCATGCGGTTGATCGGGTCCATGAGCTCCTTGACCTGCTTGACGATGGCCTCGCGGCCCTCGATCGTGAGGGTGTGGGGAGCGTCCTGGGCGTCGGCCCAGTCGGCGGGAACCTCGAACTTGCGGAAGGCGGTGGCGCCGGCGTCGATGGCCTTGTGGTTGGCGTCGACGATGGCCTGGCCCTTCTTCATGTAGGACTTGGTGGCAGCATCCTTCATGTACTGCAGGGCGTCGGCAGCCGGCAGGATGTCGGCGAGCGCGAAGAACGCAGACTGCAGCACCGTGTTGGTGCGCTTGCCCATGCCCACCTTGGCAGCCAGGTCAATGGCGTCGATGAGGTAGACGTTGACGTTGTTCTTGGCGATGTAGCGCTTGGCCACGGCCGGCATGTGCTGCGCGAACTCCTCGTCAGACCACTGGCAGTTCACCAGGAACGTGCCGCCCGGCTTGACGTCGCGCACCATCGGGAAGCCCTTGATGATGTAGCTGGGGTTGTGGCAGGCAACGAAGTTGGCCTTGTTGATGTAGTACGGCGAGCGGATCGGGGAATCGCCGAAGCGCAGATGCGAGACGGTGACGCCGCCGGTCTTCTTGGAGTCGTACTGGAAGTAGGCCTGGACGTACTTGTCGGTGTGGTCGCCGATGATCTTGATGGAGTTCTTGTTGGCGCCCACGGTACCGTCGCCGCCGAGGCCCCAGAACTTGCACTCGATGGTAGAGGGGTCGGCGGTGTTGGGGGCGTCAGTCGGCTCGACGAGCGAGAGGTTGGTGACGTCGTCAACGATGCCGATGGTGAACTCACGCTTGGGCTCGTCGGCCTTGAGCTCCTCGAAGACGGCGAAGGCGGACGCGGGAGGCGTGTCCTTGCTGCCGAGGCCGTAGCGGCCGCCGACGACCTTGATGCCGGTCTTGCCAGCCTCGTAGAGGGCGCTCACGACGTCGAGGTACAGCGGCTCGCCAATGGAGCCCGGCTCCTTGGTGCGGTCCATGACGGCGATCTTCTCGACGGTCTCGGGGAGCACGTCAACGAAGTGCTTGATGGAGAACGGGCGGTACAGGCGAACCTTCACGAGGCCGACCTTCTCGCCGTGGGCGTTGAGGTAGTCGATGACCTCCTCGAGCACGTCGCAGAAGGAGCCCATGCACACGACCACGCGGTCGGCGTCGGGGGCACCGTAGTAGTTGAACAGGCCGTAGTCCGTGCCGAGCTTCTCGTTGATCTTGCCCATGTAGGACTCGACGATGGCGGGCAGCTCGTTGTAGTAGGAGTTGCAGGCCTCACGGTGCTGGAAGAAGATGTCGCCGTTCTCGTGAGAGCCGCGAGCGTGCGGGTGCTCGGGGTTAAGGGCGTGGTCACGGAAGGCCTGGACAGCGTTCATGTCGAGCATGTCCTTGAGGTCCTCGAAGTCCCACTTGGCGACCTTCTGAATCTCGTGGCTCGTGCGGAAGCCGTCGAAGAAGTTGAGGAACGGAACCTTGCCCTCGATGGCAGCAAGGTGGGCGACGGGCGAGAGGTCCATGACCTCCTGGACGTTGCCCTCGGCGAGCATGGCAAAGCCGGTCTGGCGGCAGGCCATGACGTCGGAGTGATCGCCGAAGATGTTGAGCGCGTGGGAGGCGACGCAACGGGCGGACACGTGGAAGACGCCCGGCAGGCCCTCGCCCGCGATCTTGTACATGTTCGGGATCATGAGCAGAAGGCCCTGAGACGCCGTGTAGGTGGTGGTGAGAGCACCAGCGCCGAGCGAGCCGTGGACGGTACCGGCGGCACCAGCCTCAGACTCCATCTCGACGACCTTGACGGGCGTGCCAAAGACGTTCTTCATGCCCTGGGCGGCCCACTGGTCGACGTGGTCGGCCATCGGGCTCGACGGGGTGATCGGGTAAATACCGGCCACCTCGGTGAACGCGTACGAGACGTAGGCAGCAGCCTCGTTGCCGTCCATTGACTTGAACTTACGTTCCATTTCCTCTCCTTCTTGCCGAGGGACGCAACCATGTGGATGGTCACGCGGAAACACCTCCGGCGGAAAACCCCGACCGTCAGAGGTGATGTCCATTTCACAGCCGTTTCATTATCGCGCTAAATGGCCATGAGTTAGTCGTCAATTTACGAATGCGCGTGTTCAATCGTCGTATCGTGGCAAACGGTGGCATCTAGCTGCGCCAAAGCGTATTTGACTGGATAAGAACAGGCTTTTTGGCCGAGCTCGGGCGGCGTGGCCGCACCCCTTCGCCACCCGATTTGCGGCGGCGAGGGGCCGGCGCAGACGAGCGAGGCGACGGCCCCCTTATGCGTAAAGCTTGGCCACGTCGGCCGCAAGGCGGCAGGCAAGCGCCGAGGGCTCGCCCTTGGCGCACACGGCGCCGTGCTCGTCGGATATGAGCAGGTAACTCGCCGCACCCTGCGCCCCCACGCCCTCGCCGGCACGCGCGCGCTCGGCGAGCGTCGCGTCAAAGCGCACGGGCACGCCGTAGGCGGCCGCGAGGTCGGCCACGACAGACGAGGCACCCGAAAGCGCCGCCCCCTCGCCCAAGCCACACACGAGCTCGCCCGCGCCAGCGACCCAGAGCGTCTCGGGTGCCACGCCCGTGGAGGCAGCCTCGGCAAGCGCCGCCGTGGCGCGGGCGGCAAGTGCCGCAAGCGAGGTGTCGGCCAGCGGCTCGTAGGCCCCCGCCGCCATGGCCGCGCGGCCCTCGGCATCCACCATGAGCATGAGCACGCCGTCTGGGAACTGCGCCGTGCCCTCGGCAAGCGTCCACTCGATGTGCTGCTTGGCCCAGCCCAGCAGCTGCTTGGTTAAGGGTGCCCCGCACACGGTGCGCGCGCCCAGCGCCCTCATATGACGATTGGCCGCGGGCAGGGCACGCGCGCTCAGCCTCCAGCGGCACACGAGCACAGGCTCGCCCACCTCAAACTCCTCGGGAATCTTGCCGTCTGCCATGACCCGTCCTCCCACTCAACCTCGCGTGACGCGGGGTGGCGCGGTGCCACAGCGCCGCCGCGCATAAGCGCCGCCGCTCCTGCCGCCGCGCCACGCGAGAAACCTTACAAAAACGCAACTCCACCGTAAGCCAAATCGATGGCTGAAAAAAGGGCGGGGCGCGAGGATATCCTTGGCAACGACACACAGCGAAAGGAGCCCTCATGGGCAACCACTATGCACCCGGCACCGCTCTGCCCCAAGGCCCCGCGGGGCCTCGTCAGGCACCCGAGAACTCCGTGCTGAGCGTGCAGCACGTCGAGAAGATCTATGGCAGCCGCGGCGCGGGCAAGCGCGCGGGCGGCCTCAGCACCACGCGCGCCCTCGCCGACGTCTCCCTCACCGTAAACGCAGGCGAGCTCGTGGCCATCATGGGCTCCTCCGGTTCGGGCAAGTCTACGCTGCTCAACTGCATCTCCACCATCGACATGCCCACGAGCGGGCACGTGCTCGTTGACGGCCAGGACATCACTTGCCTGCGCGGGCGCGAGCTTGCGCGCTTCCGCCGCGAGCGCCTGGGCTTCATCTTCCAAGACTCCAACCTGCTCGACACCCTCACCGCCCGCGAGAACATCGCGCTGCCGCTCACCATCGCCCGCGTTCCCGCAGGAGAGGTACTGGGGCGCGTGGAGGAGATGGCCGCGCGCCTGGGCATCCGCGAGGTGCTTGACAAGTACCCCTACCAGATAAGCGGCGGCCAGCAGCAGCGCGTGGCGGCGGCGCGCGCCCTCGTCACCAACCCCACCCTCGTGATGGCCGACGAGCCCACCGGCGCCCTCGACTCAAAGAACGCGCGCCTTCTGCTCGAGCAGCTCGAGCAGCTCAACCGCCGCTGGGCCACCACGGTGCTCATGGTGACCCACGACAGCTTTGCCGCGAGCTACACCCAGCGCGTGCTGTTTATCCGCGACGGCAAGATCTTTACCGAGCTGCGCCGCGGCACGAGCCCCAGGCGCGAGTTCTTCGACCGCATCATGGAGGTCGTGGCGATGATGGGCGGTGAGGGCAGTGACGCTCTGTAAGCTCGCCTGGGGAAACGTGCGCCGCGCCGGCCGCGACTACCTCGTCTACCTCGTGACCCTCGCGCTGGGCGTCACGGTGTTCTACGCCTTCAACACCATCTCGTTCCAGATCGAGTACGCGGGTCTGGGAGATGGCCTTGCCGACTCGCTCGGCGGCACCATCGGGGCGCTCACGGTGTTTCTCGCCGTGGTGATGGGCTTTCTCATGGTGTACGCCAACAACTTCATCATGAAGCGCCGCAAGAAGCAGTTTGGCCTGTACCAGGTGCTCGGCATGGGACGTGCCCAGGTGGCCGTGATCATGACGCTCGAGACGGCCATCGTGAGCCTGGGCGCCCTTTGCGTGGGCCTGGCCGCGGGCCTGGGGCTCTCCCAGCTCATGACCTTCTTCACCGCCTCGCTCTTCCGCACGCAGATCTCTAACTTCCACTTCTTCTTCTCCATGAGCGCCCTGCGCCTCACCGCAGCCTGCCTCGTGGCCATCTTTGCCGTGACGCTCGCGTGCAACCTGCGCGTGGCGGCGCGCGCCCGCGTCATCGACCTCGTGAGCGCCAGCCGCCGCGGCGAGACGCTCAAGGTGCGCAACCCCTGGGTCTCGGCCGCGCTCTTTGTGGTGGGCGCCGCCCTCGTGGGCATAAGCTACGCACGCCTCTGGCGCGACGGCCTGCCCGTCAACGCGGACGACGGCGCCATGGGCGCCTTCTACCTCACCACGGCCATGGTCGTCTGCGGCACCCTGCTCGTGTTCTTTGGGCTCTCGGGCTTTCTGCTCAAGGTGCTCCAGGTGGCTCGCGGCCTGTACTGGCGCGGCCTCAACATGTTCACCCTGCGACAGCTGGCTGCCCGCGTGAACACCGTGAGCTTCTCGATGGCCCTGATCTCGATGATCCTCTTCCTCGCCATCACGAGCGTGAGCACGGGCATGTCGATTGCCAACATGCTCACGGGCAACGTGGAGCGCTCCACGCCGGCCGACTACAGCGCCTCCATGACCTACTACTCCCCCAGCATGCTGGCGCAGATGCGCAGAAACATCGAGCGCGGCTACGGCGAGGGCTCCCAGGCAGACGAGCTGCGCGCCGCAAGCACCAGCACGCCGGCAGACCTGATGGGCGCCCTTGCAACTGCCTCGCGCGCCGAGGGAGAGCCTGTTGACGTGGCGAAGCTCGCCGGCACCTCGGTGCAGGTCAACACCTACGACTCCCGCCTAAGCGAGGATGCCGAGCCCCTCGTTACCGTACCCATGTTCACGAGCGCCGGCGGCGAGTCCATGCCCAAGGGCTTCAACGAGAGCTCCATCACCAACGGCCTTGCCCTCATGAAGGAGAGCGACTACAACCGCTACCTGGCCTTCCGCGGCATGGAGCAGGTGAGCCTCGGCGGTAATTCCTACCTCGTGACCTGCGACTTGGGCGAGAGCCTCGCCAAGATCTACGACGCCGCCATGGCCAAGGGCTTTGAGCTCACGCTGGCGGGCAACACTCTGCGCCCTGCCCGCGAGCGCGTCGATCTGGATGCGAGCACCTTCGCCAACAACAGCTCGGGCATGAACGTCGGCACCGTCGTGGTGCCCGACGCGGTGGTGGAGGCGCTGGGGCTTTCGGTGGAGAACAGCTACCTGCTCGTGAACTATGCCGCCGCGACCGACAAGGCGGCTGCCGACGCCGCCCTCAACCACGGCGCGTACGGCGCGGTGCACGACGGCTCCGGCAACGAGGTGGGAAGCCTCGGCATCGACTACACCCGCACGTCGGTCTACGAGAGCTCCAACTCCATCAACGGCCTCATCAGCTACCTCGCCATCTACATCGGCTTTGTGCTCGTGGTGGCCTGCGGCGCCATCCTCACCATCCAGCAGCTCTCGGGCGTGGCCGAGGCCGCAGAAGGCTGGCACGTGCTCTCCGAGCTGGGTTGCGACGAGGGCGAGCTGCGCCGGTCCCTGCTCGCCCAGCAGGCGGTGTTCTTTGCCTTCCCGCTCGCCGTGGGCACGGGACATGCGCTGGTGGCGCTCAAGGTGGTCGTGGACATCGTGGAGTCGCTCGGGCATCTCGCCATCGGCCCTGCGGCAGGCCTCACGATGGGCATCTTCGTGGCCTGCTACGGCGGCTACTTCGTGCTCACCTACCTCATGGGCACGAGCATCCTGCGCAGCTCCGTGCGCGCCCGCACCGTGCTGTAGCGGGCGGGCGGTAAGCTCCTGGGGCCGGCGCGGCGCGCCCGGCGCCCGCGCGCCCCGCGCCCGGCACCGTGCCCGCAACGCACGCCGCGCTCGCCGCACGGCCCGCTCCCCCGCAGATATCCCGCCCAAGGGCGCCGGCTGTCGCAAAGACGCCGGCGCCCTTGCGCGTTACCGGTGCGTTACCCGCATCGCCGGGGGCGCACCGTGCGCATATCCTGTAAAGTGCAATGGTTTGCGGCCGCGCAAGGCCGCAGCTCGCACGCACAATTGGGAGACACCATGGAACACAACGCACCCGGCGCGCGCCCGGGCACCCACGCCCCGCGCACGCCCCTCATCATCACGCGCCGAGGCTTCTTGCGCGCGGGTGGCGCGGCGGCCCTCGCCTGCGCCGGAGCCGCGCTCGCCGGCTGCCAGCGCCCCTCCACCATGCCCGTAGCAGAGGTCTCGCTCAACAACGAGCGCGCCGACGACAGCGCCACCATCCTCGCCAAGGACCAGATTCGCGTGGGCATGGAGGCCGCCTACGCCCCCTACAACTGGCAGGTTACCGAGCCCTCCGAGTACACCATCCCCATCGACAACGTGGACGGTGCCTACGCCGACGGCTACGACGTGCAGTTTGCCAAGATCGTGGGCAAGGCCATCGATGCCGAGCCCGTGGCGGTGAAGATGAGCTTCTCCGGCCTCATCGACTCGCTCAACAACGGCCAGATCGACTTCATCATCGCCGGCATGAGCGCCACCGAGGAGCGCATGCAGTCCGTGGACTTCTCAGACCCATACTTCATTGGCTACTTTGGCCTGTTTGTGCGCGAGGACTCGCCCTACAAGGACGCCACGAGCCTCGAGGACTTCTCCGGTGCCTCCGTGCTGGGCCAGAAGGACACCATGCTCGACTCCGTCATCGACGAGATCCCGGGCGTCAACCACGTCACCCCGGTCGACTCGGTGCCCAACGTCTTCAGCCGCCTGCTCCAGGGTACGGTTGACGCCGTGACCTACAACACGGAGAACGAGGAGGGTTACATGAAGCAGAACCCCGGCATCGTGCCCATCCACTTTGCCGAGGGCCAGGGCTTCCATACCGAGGTGGCCGCCAACGTGGGCATGCACAAGGGCTACACCGAGCTCTTGAGCATCGTCAACGACGCCATTGCCGCCGTGAGCCAAGACGAGCGCGACACGATGTGGGCAGCCGTGCTCGAGCGTCAGCCGGAATAGGGGGACTCGATGAACACCAACACCAACAGCACCCCCATCAAGGACGCGGGCGGCGCCCGGCCGCGCCCTGTGACCAAGCGCCGCGGCATCATCGGCTTTTTTGTCGCCGAGCATCGCTATGTCTTCCTCGGCACGAGCGCCGTCGCCGCGCTTGGCCTCGCCTTCTCGCAGACCGCACCCACCCCGCTCTCGCTGCTCGCGCCCACGGGCGTCTTCCAGGACGTGCTCTGGGCGCTGCTGTGGGCGTGGCTTGCCGTGAGCGCCGCCGCGCTCGTCAACAAGCTCGCCCGCTGGAACACCTACGCCGCAAGCTCGCCCTTCTGCACGCCGGCCGCCCGCCGCGCCGAGCGCCTCGCGAGCTACGTGGTGTGGGCCATGGCCGCCCTCTTTGCCATCGACCGCGGCCTTTTGCACCTCGCCGCCGTGGCGCAGGTGAGCGTGAGCGCCAACACCAACCCGGCCGAGTTTCTCCCAAGCCTCATCTACATGACCTGGGAGAGCCGCCAGTTCTTCGTGCAGGGCATCGAGACCACCATCGGCCTCGCCGTGGTGGGCACCGTCGTGGCGTTTTTCCTCGCCATGCTCATGGTGTTCCTCCGCATCCAGACCTTTGACCGCTCCGACAACGACCTCGTCCGCTTCCTCAAGACGGTGGGCGCAGGCGCGGCCAAGCTCTACAGCACCGTGGTGCGCGGCACGCCCATGATGGTGCAGGGACTGCTCATCTACTACGCCGGCTTCAAAGTGCTGAGCGGCGCCTTTGGCATGTCCACCAACCAGGCCAACCAGATCTGGACGTTCTTCGTGGCGGGCGTGGTCACCATCTCGCTCAACTCCACCGCCTACATGATGGAGGTGCTGCGCGGTGGCATCGAGGCCGTTGACCCGGGCCAGGCCGAGGCGGCGCGCTCGCTGGGCCTCTCGCAGTGGCAGGCCATGATCAAGGTGGTGTTCCCGCAGGGCGTGAAGAACTCCATCCCCGCGCTCACCAACGAGCTCATCATCAATATCAAGGATTCGTCGGTGCTCTCCGTCATTGGCGTCTTTGACCTCATGTATGCCACCACCACCGTGGCCGGCGTGTACTACCGCCAGATGGAGGTTTACCTGGTGGCGCTCGTTATCTACCTGTGCCTGACGCTGCTCGCGAGCCGCCTGCTCGAGCTTCTCTCCAAGAGGCTCGACGTGGACGCCATGTCGCTGCCGAGCTCTAACTAGGAGGACGCATGTCTGTTGCTATGACGCACGAGGCTCAAGGTGCCGCGCCCAGCGCCTCTGAGCCGCTCATTCGCGTTGAGGGGCTGCACAAGAGCTTTGGCGAGCTTGAGGTGCTCAAGGGCATTGACCTTGCCGTTGCGCCCGGCGAGGTGCTCACCATGATCGGCGCCTCGGGCTCGGGAAAGTCCACGCTTCTGCGCTGCCTCAATCTGCTCGAGACCCCCGACTCCGGCCACGTGTGGTTTCGCGGGGCAGACCTCACCGAGAGCCGCACCAACGTCAACTCCCTGCGCGAGCACATCGGCATGGTGTTCCAGGGCTTCAACCTCTTCAACAACATGGACGTGCTGGCCAACTGCACGCTCGCGCCCGTGACGCTGGGCAAGATGGGCAAGGCCGAGGCCGAGCAGGTTGCCCTGGGCCACCTTGAGAGCGTGGGGCTCGCAGACTTTGCCCACGCCGGCGTGCGGCGCCTCTCCGGCGGCCAGAAGCAGCGCGTGGCCATTGCCCGCGCCCTGTGCATGAATCCCGAGATCATGCTCTTTGACGAGCCCACGAGCGCCCTCGACCCCGAGATTGTGGGCGAGGTGCTCGAGGTCATGCGAAAGCTCGCCGCCGGCGGCATGACCATGGTGGTGGTGACCCACGAGATGGCCTTCGCCAAGACCGTGAGCGACCGCGTGGTCTTCATGGACCAGGGTGTGGTGCTGGAGCAGGGTTCGCCCGCCGAGCTCTTTGGCGCACCCAAGCACGAGCGCACCCGCGAGTTCCTGAGCCGCTACCTCGACGACAAGGCCGAGGCGTAAGGGCATCGCGCAACGCCCCGCCGGCCCCGTCGCAACGCTGCTTGCGGCGGGGCCTTTTCTCACTCCCTCCCCGTTCCCCCTCTCGAAAGGAACCCCATGAGCGAGACCTCTTGCGCCCCCATGCCCGGCTGCGGCATCTGGCGCTTCTTTGCCCACGAGAACGACTACGCTGACCTCAACGAGCAGGCCTGTTGCGAGCGCCTTGGGCGCGTCTTGAGCTTCCCCACCATCAGCCACATGGACGCCTCGCTCACCGACTGGTCGCAGTTCGAGGCCCTGCAGGCCTACCTGCGCGAGGCATTCCCGCGCGTGTTTTCCGCCGCCGAGGTTACGCTCGTCGACCACTCCCTCTTGCTTGTGCTCGCCGGAACAGACCCCTCGCTTGGGCCCCTGCAGCTCATGGGTCACCAAGACGTGGTGGGCGTGGTGGCCGGCACCGAGGCCGACTGGACCCACGACGCCTTCTCCGGCCATGTGGACGAGACCTTCGTCTGGGGCCGCGGGGCCATCGACATGAAGGACATGGTGGCGGGCGAGCTTGAGGCTGCCGAATACGCCCTGGCCCACGGCTGGAAGCTGCGCCGCACGCTCGTCCTCGCCTTTGGCCAGGACGAGGAGACCCTGCAGTCGGGCAGTGCCGCGCTTGCGGCCGAGCTTGAGCGCCGTGGCATTAAGCCTGAGTTTTTGGTTGACGAGGGCGACTACCGCATCGTTGACTCAGCCGAGTACGGGGCGCCTGGCCTATGGCTCATGCACGCAGACCTTGCCGAGAAGGGCTACGCCGACATCGAGCTCGTGGCACGCAGCGCCGGCGGCCACTCCTCCAACCCCTTTGGCGGCACCTCGCTCGCTGTGCTCGCCGAGGCCATCAGCCGCATTGCCCATGAGCCGTGGGAGGTCAAGCTCACCCCGCTCACCCAGGCGCTTCTGGGCGAGCTTGCGGGTAGCATCACTGAGGGTCCCCTCGCCGAGCTCAACCTGCGCGACGCCGCCGACGTTGCGGCGCGAGCGGGAGAGATTGCCCAGGCGTGCCTTGACGACCGCCAGCTCTTCCCCCTGGTCACCACCACCTGCGCGCCCGACGTGATTGAGGGCAGCAGCTCGGCCGGCAATGTCATGCCGCAGGACATGCGCGCCGTCATCAACTTCCGCCTGCTTGAGGGCACCACGGTCGCGCAGGTGCTTGAGCGCTGCCGCGAGCTTGTGGCAGACCTAGGCGTTGAGGTGCGCCTGGGCGCCGGCGAGAGCGACCCTACGCCTGCCGGCCGCGTGGACGGCGCCGGCTTGGCGCTCGTGCGCGAGGTTGCGGCGCGCTACTTCAAGGCGCCTGCTGCGGGCGACCCCTCTGGTGGCCACGCGGACGCCGAGGACGCGCGCGAGGGCGTGCGCGTGGTGCCCTCCACCGTCATCGGTGCCACCGACGCCCGCAACTATGCCGGCGTCTGCCCCGAGTGCCTGCGCTTCAGTGCCTTTGTGGTGGATGACGACGAGTGCGACCGCGGCGTACACGGCACCGACGAGCGCATCACGCGCCGCGCCTACCTGCAAGGCATTCGCTTCCTCATTCGCCTCATCGAGCGCGCCTGCCTGTAGGGGCAAGGCGCGGCGGGGTGTAGCTTGCGGCGGGGTTACGCGCGGCGGAGCGTTGCTTGCGGCGGGGTTGCGGGCGCGGCCGTGCGCGGCCGCGCGCGCCCGGCGGAGCGCTACCCGCGGGGCGCCGACCCCGACGAGCGCACCCGGCGAGCGCTACTCGAAGTAGTGCATCTTGTTGGTGGGAAAGCTCAGCTCCACGCAAAAGCCCTCGCCTTGTGTGGAGCTTGCGCGCACGCCAATCCCCAGCTTGCCCGCAAGGCGCGCCACCAGCCAGAGCCCCAGGCCCGTGGAGCGCGCATGCGTGCGCCCGTTCTCGCCCGTAAAGCCCCGCTCAAAGACGCGCGGCAGGTCAGCCTCGCTCACGCCACAGCCGTTGTCGCGCACGGTGAGCTCCACGGCCTCCTCGGCCGTTCCCTCCGCCACAAGACGGGCGTCAAACCACATGCACGGGCCTCCCTGCGCATCGGTGCGCGCATAGCGAGCGCTGTTTTGGAGCAGCTGCCCCAAGATAAACACGAGCCACTTGTCATCCGTAAAGACCGCAAGCTCAAGCCCCTCGCCCAGGCGCGGCATCACATGTGCGGCAATGAGCGGTGACGCCTGAGCCCGCAGCGCCTGGGAAACCATGCCGCGCAACTCATGGCGCCGCACGAGAAAGTCGCGCTCCACGGTCTCGGAGCGCGCGTAGTAGAGCGCCTGCTCCACGTAGCCCTCAACGCGCGAGAGGTCGTCGTCGATGGAGCGCAGCCGAGGCAGGGCCTCGGGATCTGCGCCCGCCTCCGCCCTCAGGTTCTCCACCGCCAGGTGCGCAGCCGCGAGCGGCGTCTTTGCCTCGTGCACCCACGTCTCCACATAGGTGCGGTACTCCTCAACCTGCCTGCGGTAACGCGCCACCTCGTCGTTGGCGGAGCGCGCCACGGCCACGAGCGCCTCGTGCGCCACGCGCCCCTCGGCAAACGTGGGCTCGTCTATGAGCGAGGGCAAAAGGCGAGCGTTGGACGCCTCGCGGCCAAGCACAGCGAGGCTGCGGTAGAACGAGCGGCGCCGCACGTACTCCGCCACAAGCGCCACCAGCACGGCGAGCGCCACCAGCACACACACGAGCGCACCCAGGTCGTCGTCCATGCGCGTCACGCGCATGATGAGCGCAAGGGTGGCCTCAAGCACCGCGAACGTCACGAGCGTGAGCGCATGCGCGCGCACGTATGCCCCAAAGCCCAGCTTTGCCGCCTCTTGCCGCGTGCCCCTCATGCCTTGCCCCTTGCCCCCAGCGCCTCGCACCTTGCACCTTGCCGCTCAAGCCACGGTCTTGGCGCTCGCTATTGTTATCAATCTTTATACCGAGTAGCCCCTGCCGCGATGCGTAGTGAGATAGCCCTCAACACCAATGCGCCCCAGCGTAGAGCGCAGGCGGTTCACGTTAACGGTGAGGGTGTTGTCGTCCACGAATACGTCGGAGTCCCAAAGCTCGCGCATGAGCTCCTCGCGGCTCACGATTGTGCCCGCGCGACGCATGAGCACGCCCAAGATGCGCAGCTCGTTTTTGGTGAGCTCGGTGGCCGCGCCATCGTGCGTGTGTACCTCCGAGCGCGAAAGGTCGAGCGTGAGGCCGTTGTGCTCGAGCGTCGAGACGGGAGCGGCAGCCGCACCGGCGCGACGCAGCAGGGCGGCGATGCGCGCGAGCAACACGCGCGAGCTGTACGGCTTGGGCACGAAGTCATCCGCACCCAGCGTCATCGACACCACCTCGTCCGCCTCGGTGGTACGGCTCGTCAGCACGATGACGGGCACCTCGGAGCCCGCCCTGAGCTCGCGGCAAATAAGCTGCCCGTCGGTGCCGGGCAGCGTGAGATCGAGCAGCACAAGGTCGGGCGCGGCGGCGAGGGCACACTCTGCCGCATGGGCAAAGTCGCAGCATGCCTCGGCCTCATAGCCCTCACGCACAAGCATGTGCGTGAGCTCCGTGCGAATGGACTGGTCGTCCTCAATGACATATATGCGAGCCACGGCGCCCCCTTCGGGCTCAAACCCGGCACAGGGCCGGCAGCGGATGCATCGCGCAGGCAACGCACCCACGCGATGCCCGCACCGCCTCCATCATACGGCCTTTCTGCGCAGCGCCGGCACTGTATGACAAATCCGTTAGGCGCGCCATGCAAAACGAGGCCCGGGCCATCGGCGGCCCGGGCCTCGCATGGGATTGCGCTTTGGGCGCCCCGGTGACCGACGCCGCGTGCCCGGGGACGCAAGGAGGGTTGGAGCCCCCAGATGGGGTGCCAGGGGAAGCCGTGGTTAGTGGCGGAAGTGACGGCTGCCCGTAAATACCATCGCGATGCCGTGCTCGTTGCAGGCGGCGATGGACTCGTCGTCGCGCTTGGAGCCGCCGGGCTGGATGATGCAGGTCACGCCGTGCTCGGCAAGCACGTCCACGTTGTCACGGAAGGGGAAGAAGGCGTCGGACGCGCAGGCAAAGCCGCCGCGCTCGATGCCCATGCGCTCGCATGCCTCCTCGGCACGCTGGCAGGCCAGAAGCGAGGAGTCCACGCGATTGGGCTGGCCGGGGCCCATGCCCAGGCCAGCCTTGCCCTTGCTCACGAGAATGGCGTTGGACTTCACGCCCTTGCACACGCGCCAGGCAAACATGAGCTCGGCCATCTCGTCGTCGGTGGGCTTGCGCTCGGTGGGGCAGGTAAAGCCCTCGGGGTCCTCGCTCACGCGGTCGGCCGTCTGCACCAGCATGCCGCCGTCAACGCTGCGATACTCAAGGGCACACGGCACGTCGATGCCGCCCGTGGCAAGCACGCGCAGGTTGGTGCGGCGGGCCAGGCGCTCCAGCGCCTCGGGCGCATAGCTCGGGGCAATGAGCACCTCTACAAACTGCTTATTGACGTCGGCAAAGTGCTCCACAAGCTCAAGGGGCACCTCACGGTTGCAGGCGATGATGCCACCAAAGGCGCTCTTTGGGTCGCAGGCAAAGGCGCGGTCGTAGGCCTCGGTGATGGTGTCCGCCACGGCGCTACCGCAGGGGTTCTGGTGCTTGAGGATCACGCACGCAGGGCCGTCAAACTCGCGCACGAGGCTCCACGCGGCATCCGTATCCAGCAGGTTGTTGTAGGAGAGCTCCTTGCCCTGCACCTGCTCGGCGTTAACGAGGGAGTGCTCGCTGGCGCCCGGCAGGCGATAGAACGAGGCCGTCTGCTGTGGGTTCTCGCCATAGCGCAGATCCTGCTGCTTCACGAGCGGCAGCAGCAGCGTGTCCTCAGGCTCGGCCTTCCACGCCTCGGCGTCCACGGCAAAGGAGTCGAGCGTCTCGGCCATGGCGTCGGCGTCGTCGGCATCCACAATGTCCATGCCCGCAAGGCCGAGGCCGCCGATGCCGCGCTCCTGCGGCAGGTTGTCGGCGGCAACGAGCTGCTCGGCCAGCCAGTCAGAGATGGCGGCGTCGTAGGCGGACGTCTGGGCGTACACCTTGTACTGCAGGCAACGGCGCGTCTCGAGTGTGGTGGCGCCCTCGTTGGCGCGCATCTCGGCGAGCACCACGTCGTAGTCGGCGGGGTCGGAAACCACCGTTACGCTATCGGCGTTCTTGGCGGCGCTGCGCAGCATGGAGGGGCCGCCGATGTCGATGTGCTCGATGGCGTTGGCAAACGTCACGTCAGGCGCGGCCACGGTCTTCTCAAACTCATAGAGGTTCACGCACACGAGGTCGATCATGCCAATACCATACTCGGCTGCCTCGGCCATGTGCCGCTCGGAGTCGCGGCGAGCCAGCAGGCCACCGTGCACCTTGGGATGCAGCGTCTTGACGCGGCCGTCCATCATCTCAGGGAAGCCGGTGTAATCCTCGATGGGCACAACCTTCACGCCCGCCTCGGAAAGCACGCGCGCCGTGCCACCCGTCGAGATGACCTCAATGCCAAACTCGTCCTCGAGCGCCTTCACAAAGTCGACCACGCCGGTCTTGTCGGTAACCGAGACGAGCGCGCGCCTGATGGGGCAATTTGCCATGGAACCTCCTCGTTGCATGCCTTTATCTTAGGGAAGCGGCCTCCGGATGCGCGTGCATGCACCACGGTTTGAGCTTCCAAGGCTCTATTGTGCCGCAAAGCGCCCGCAGATGGGCGCTGTGGGAGAATGCCCTCAGATTTGTTGCAATCGGGGCGGGAAGAGCCGCGGGCGAGCATGACGGTGCGCGGCAGGGCCTGCCGCCCCTCGGGGGCTTGCCAGGCGGCTACTTGCAGCAGTCCCAAAGTAAGCGGTAATTTACCTGCAGTTTTGCTTTGTAAATGAGACGAGGGGAGCGTCTACTACCTGCGGCTTTCTAGCATAGCTGCAGGTAGTCGGCATAGGAGATAATTGCAGGCAAATTACCGCTTAAAAGCGAATGCGCCACGACCCTCTGCCCCGCGGCCCTCCCTGCCCCCTGGTTAGCATGAACTTGCGGCATCCACTCCCAACAAGCATCCCGCAGGCCCCGTAGCGGAGTATCCTTATGCAGACCGTAAGCGGACGCCTGGCGCGGCTCACCTGCCGCACGGCAAGGCAGCAGCGCAGGCGCCCGCACCCCGCGCCATCCGGCGCACAACAGGCGCATCCGCGCCCAAGGAAGGAGCATCATGGCCATCAATCCCAAGGTCGCCGAGGTCCTCGAGAACCAGATCAACAAGGAGCTGTACTCCGCCTACCTCTACCTCACCTTCGCCGACTACTACGAGGATCGCGGCCTCAAGGGCTTCGCCAACTGGTACATGATCCAGGTGCAGGAGGAGACCGACCACGCCAAGGCCCTGCGTCGCTACCTGCTCGACAACGACTACACCCCCAAGATGTATGCCATCGACCAGCCGGACAAGACGTTCACCAACGACCTTGAGCCGCTCGAGGCCGGCCTTGAGCACGAGGAGTACGTCACCAGCCTCATCCACCACTGCTACGAGGTGGCCCAGGAGGCGCATGACATCCGTGCCATGAAGATGCTCGACTGGTTTGTGGAGGAGCAGGGCGAGGAGGAGACCAACGCCCGCGACATGATCACCAACATGAAGCTCTTTGGCACAGACCCCAAGGGCCTCTATGACCTTGACCGCGAGTACCAGGCGCGCACCTACACCGCGCAGACCGCCCTGCCGATGTAAGCCGCTTTGGGCGCGGTGCGTCCGGCAGCCCTTGGCTTGATGACGCTCCGCTCGCATAGCATTAGCTTTGAGCGACCTTGGCCTTGCGCTGGGGTCGCTTTTCTTTTGTGCGAGGATAGACGGGCAACGATGCCGCGAATGCCTGACACGCCTCCCACACGACAGCACTGCCTCCCCCGCGACCGCCTTGCCGCCCTCCCCTGCGGCCGGCGGGCACGGCTTGCGAGGGAACAGCCGTCGCGGGCCCACCCTTGCGCCGCGTGCCCTCCGCTCCCATACTTAGCCGCATGGAAACCACAGCACACATCACCCCCGCGTCCAGCAGCCGCCCCGTGGTGGGGCGCTTTGCCCCCACGCCCTCGGGCCGCATGCACCTTGGCAACGTTGCCAGCTGCCTTGTGGCGTGGCTCGGCGCACGGGCCGCAGGTGGCCGCATGGTGATGCGCATCGAGGACCTTGACCCGCGCGCCAGCAGGCCCGAGGCGGCCCGCCTCATCATGGACGACCTCCACTGGCTCGGGCTCGACTGGGACGAGGGCCCCTATTACCAGAGCGAGCGCGGCGAGGCATACGCGGCTGCCATCGAGCGCTTGGGGGCGGGCACGGCCGAGACGCCGGGTCTAGGCCTCACCTATCCGTGCTTTTGCACGCGCAGCGAGCTTCACGCGGCAAGCGCGCCTCACGCCTCCGACGGAACCTATCTCTACGCGGGCACCTGCCGCGACCTCTCAGCTGCCGAGGTTGCCAGGCGCAGTGCGACGAGGCCCCCGGCCACGCGCCTGCGCGTTCCTGCGGCCGGCGAGGCGGCAGGAACCATCGCCTTCACCGACCTTGCCTTTGGCGAGGTGAGCGAGACGCTCGCCCTCGAGTGCGGGGATTTCCTCGTGCGCAGAAGCGACGGCGTGGTTGCCTATCAGCTCGCCGTGGTGGTTGACGATGCCGAGATGGGCGTGACGCAGGTGGTGCGCGGCAGAGACCTTCTGGGCTCCTGCGCCCGGCAGATGTACCTGCAGCGGCTGCTTGGCTATTCCGAGCCCCGCTACGGGCACATCCCGCTACTCTCCGCGCCCGACGGCCGCCGGCTCTCCAAGCGCGAGCGCGACCTTGACCTGGGTGCGCTGCGCGAGCGCTATGCGGGGCCTGGGCCCGTGCTGGGCGCCATCGCCGGCGCGCTTGGCCTCTGCGAGGCAGGCGAGCAACCCACGGCAGCGCAGCTGGTGGAGCGCTTCTCGTGGGAAGCCATCGCCGCGCGGCGAGCAGACATCGTCGTTGACGAGCGCTTCCTTCCCTAGCTGCGCCGTGGGCGCGGGTGGCCGGCGGTACCGTCCGCGGCGTCCGTCGGGAGGCACGGCGCGCGGCGGGCCACCGCGAGCCACGCTGGGCTGAGTCGAGTTCGGCCGAGCTGGGCCGGATTAAGCGGTGCCGCGCGGAGTCAAGCAGGGGCAGGCCACCCCATGCGCCTCACATTTTGCAATTAATGCTATGCAGGTGGCTCGAGGTGCGCTATGATACTCAAGCACCTTTTACGGAGAGCTGACCGAGAGGCCGAAGGTGCTCGCCTGCTAAGCGAGTATACCCCCCAAGGGTATCTGGGGTTCGAATCCCCAGCTCTCCGCCA
>Cebus_capucinus_imitator_PRJNA485217_SSR049__coassemble_1273_pt1 | contig 28912 bp, 21 predicted proteins | sample Cebus_capucinus_imitator_PRJNA485217_SSR049__metabat2_high_PE_004 | metagenome-assembled genome bin Cebus_capucinus_imitator_PRJNA485217_SSR049
CCCATCATGGAGGGCTACCGCAAACTCACCGAGGCGGGTGAGTTTGACGGCACAATCACCGACTACGTGCGCGGCCACCACGACAACCAGAAGGCAGCCCTTGACGCCTATGGCATCTCGCTCGACATCTTTGAGGGCTCAGGGCTCGATGCCGCCAAGGACTACCACGCCAAGCTCACCGACGAGTGGATTCGTCGCCTGCACGAGGTGGGCGCCCTCAAGCGTCGCTCGACCCTGCAGTTCTACGACACCGAGGCGCAGACGTTCCTCAACGGCCGCCAGGTCATTGGTCGCTGCCCAGTGCGCGGCTGCAAGTCTGAGAAGGCCTATGCCGACGAGTGCGATTTGGGCCACCAGTTTGACCCTGAGGAGCTCATTGCCCCGGTCTCGCAGCTCACGGGCACCAAGCCCGAGCTGCGCCCCTGTGACAACTGGTACTTCGACCTGCCTGCCTACCAGGCGGCCCTCGAGCGGCTCATGGACGAGTGGGATGCCGACGAGCAGGTGCGTGGCGTTGTCACCAAGACGGTTCGCGAGAGCCTCGTGGCTCCGGTCATCTACATCAAAAACGAGCTGCGCGCAGACTTCGACGCCGTGGCGGCGCAGCTGCCCGCCCACACCGTGCACGAGCCTGCCGGCACGGCCACGAGCTTCTCGGTCGAGTTTGCCAACTGGGAGGAGCGCGACTGTGCCCGCGAGGTGCTCGAGGCGGCGCAGGTGCGCTTCCGTACGGGCAAGTGCCTGCTGCCCTTCCGCATCACGGGCAACATCGACTGGGGCGTGGCCGCGCCCGTGATCGGAGGCGTTGAGGGGCTCACCGTCTGGTGCTGGCCCGAGAGCCTGTGGGCGCCCATCTCGTTTGTGCAGGCTGCCCTGGGCGAGGCTGACGAGGGTCGCTACAGCACGCGTGACTGGCGCGACTGGTGGTGCTCGGACGACGCCCAGGTCTTCCAGTTCATTGGCCAGGACAACATCTACTTCTACTGCGTGGCCCAGCCGGCCATGTGGGAGGCGATGGGCTGGGGTCTCAAGCAGACCACGCCGGTTGCCAACTACCACATCCTGTTCATGAACAAGAAGGCCTCGAGCTCGGGCGCCATCAAGCCGCCCATGGCCGCGGAGCTTCTCGAGAACTACACGCCCGAGCAGCTGCGCGCCCACTGGCTGTCGCTGGCGCTCGATGCCAAGGCCGTGAGCTTCTCGCCCAAGCCCTACGACACGAGTGTCTCTCGCAAGGGCAAGGGCGGCGAGCCCGACCTTCTGGTGAAGGATGACCCCCGCGTGGTCGATCCCGCCCTCAAGGAGAGTGCCTTCCTCACCAACATCTTCAACCGCCTGGCCCGTAGCTGCTTCTATGGTGCGGCCAAGGCCTGCGCGGGCAAGCTGCCGGCGGCAGAGCCTGCGTCCGAGGTGGTTGAGGCCTGCCAGACAGCCACGCTCGCCTTTGAGCGCACGGTCCATGGCCTTGACTTCCACGGCGCCCTTGCCGGTGTGGAGGAGTTCTGCCGCGCGGCCAACAAGCGCTGGGACGCGGCCAGCAAGGCCGCAGGCGACAACAAGGAGGCCTACGAGGCCGCCCTGGCAGACGCCTTCTGCGCCCTGCGCACCACCGCGCTGCTCATGCACGCGGCCGTGCCCGCCGGCTGCGAGCTTGTGGCCGAGTACATGGGCTTTGCCGCCGAGGACTTCTTTAGCTGGGAGCACGCGCTGGCAACGCCTGTGCAGCTTGCCTGCGAGCTGGGCGAGGAGGCCGGCGAGCACCGCATCAAGGAGCTGCCGCCGCGCTTTGACTTTTTCAAGAAGCACGAGAGCCAGTTCAAGAAGTAGGGCGGATGCGCGGGCCGGCGGGCCGGGCATCCGCTGGTCGGGACTGCCGGCCGAGAGCGTCGTCCGAGCACGGGTTGGCGCGGGCTGGCGCATGGGCGCCCAGCAGGCCAGCGCGCCTTGCGCCGGCTCCGGTGTGCCGGCCTACAGCTGCCGCGCCTTGGTGCGTGGGCTGGCGCGAACACGAAGAGTTGCAAGGGGCGTCCGTGGGACGCCCTTTTGGTATGAGGGGAGTGTCCGTGGAGAGGGGAGCGGCCGTGGAACCCAAGGTGAGAGTCGACGTGCCCATGGCAGACGGCGCGCGTGTGGCGGCGTTTGTGTACGCGCCACAAGGCGTGGCCGACGCGCCGGGCACGCCCTTTGCCGTTGGCTATGCGCCGGCTCCCGTGGTGGTGCTCCACGGCAACGGCGAGACGCACGAGCACATGGCCGCCGTGGTGGAGGCGCTGGCGGAAGAGCGCAGCGTCATCGCGCTCGACAGTCGCGGCCACGGCGCCTCGTGGCGCGGCTCCGAGCCGCTCACCTACGAGCTTATGGCAGCCGACGTGCTCGAGGTCATGAGCCGCCTGGGCGTAACGCAAGCGCATGTGCTCGGCTTTTCTGACGGCGGGATCGCAGGCCTCATCGTGGCGCGCGAGGCGCCGGCACGCGTGCTCTCGCTCACGACGCTGGGCGCCAACCTCACGCCCGAGGGGCTTGCCAGCGAGGCGCGCGAGGGCATGCGAGCGGCGCTTGCGGAGCTTGAGCAGAGGCGCGGCGAGGCGCGCGCGGCGTGCGAAGACGGCGCGGCGGCGCGGTGCGTCTCGGAGTACGACGCCTCAGGCGCCGAGCCCATCATGTGCGAGGCGGCCGGCGAGCCTGCGAGGTATGCCGAGGAGGAGCTGCTGCGTCTCATGCTGGAGCAGCCGCAGCTTGAGGCTTCCTCGCTTGCGAAGGTGTGTTGCCCTGCGTGCGTGATGGCCGGCGAGCACGATCTCATTACGCCCGAGGAAACCGCCCGCATTGCCGAGACGCTGCCGGCGGCGCGGCTCGTGGTGGTGCCTGAATGCGGGCACGACCTGCCGCTCGAGTCACCTCAGGCCGTAGTGGAGGCGGCGCGCGAGGCGATGACGGCGGGCGAGGGGGTGCGGCACCTGCGCCCGCTCGTGACGTTCGAGGCGGGCGTGCCCCAGGTGCGCGAGGCCCCGAAGGGCATCGCGGTGGTGAGGGCAACGCCTGCGATGGAGCCTGCGGTGCTCGCGCTGTACGAGCGCGTGCTCGATGCCTGCGAGGAGCCGGGGCGCGAGACCTGCGGCTGGAAGCGCGGCTTTTGGCCGCTTCCCAACGACGTGAGCGCGCGTCTGCGTGCGGGCACCACGTGGGTGGCTGCCGCTGCGGCAGACGTGACGCCGGCAGGGGAGCTGCGTTACGGCGCCCGCGTGCTCGGCGCCATGTCGCTCGACCACGACTTTGGCCTGGACGGCGTGGAGCCCGCGTGGGAGCCTCTGGCGCCAGCAGAGGCCCTGACCTGCCATTTGTTGGCCACAGACCCCGAGGCGCGCGGGCGGGGGGTGGCCACGGCCCTGCTCTGTGCCTATGCGCGCGAGGGCCTGCGGCGGGGCTGCGGGGCCCTTCGCATCAACACGAGCCCCCAGAGCTTGTCGAACCGCCTTTATCACGAGCTGGGCTTTGTGCAGTATCACGCGCTTTGGTTCCCCTACGAGGGGCTGCCCCTCACGCCGTGGACAAACGTGTACGAGCTGCGGCTGGACGGGAGGGCATAGATGGCTGCTGGCGAGCACGAGGACAGGCATCGCGCGGGTGCCGCCGCTGGCGGGGAGCCCCAGGGCTACGCTGAGCTCGGGGAGCTCAACTTCTTGGAAGAGGGCGAGACGCGCCGGGCGCTCTTGCGGCTGAGCTACTGGCTGCTAGGGGTGTCCGCCGCGCTTGGCGCGGCGCTGCTGCTTGCGGGTGTCTTCGACGTGCCGGGCGAGCTTGCCGTGCTTCGCGAGGCAACGGGCCTGTCCTTTGGGCTTGCCATCTCCGCGTGGGGCGCGCTTCTGCTGGTGGCTTCCGTCGTAGCGCTGCCCGTGCACGAGCTCATCCATGGGGCGTGCTTCAAGCTCATGGGCGGTGGGCGGGCGAAGGTCGCCTACGGCTTCAGCGCGGGGATGTTCTACGCGGGCTGCCCCGGGGTGACGTTTACCCGTGCGGCCTACGTCGTGGTGCTTCTGGCGCCGGCATCTCTCCTGAGCGTAGCCATGCTTGCGGGCGGCGCTGCGCTGCGCCTGCCGCTTCTGGGTTACGCCATCTTTGCCTTCCACCTCGCCGGTTGCGCCGGAGACCTCTACGCCACCTGGCGCATCCACAAAACCCCAGCCTGCACCCACTGCGAAGACACCGCGTGCGGCATCAAGCTCCTAGGGGAGTAGGGGTGCTATGCGCTTGCCTCGCTTGGCTGCCGGTTACAGCAGGTAGCTCCTCGCGAGGATTAAGGCGCCCATAATGATGAGGACTGCAGGAACAAGCACGCGCTGGTGCCTGCTGATCTTGCTCTTGATTGTGGGGCGGCTTATCAATTTGATGTGGCAGGCCACCTAGCGCTCAACGGCCGCCGGGTGCTTCTTGGGAACGAATGCAATATTGTGTCCAAACCCTCTGTTAGAATGTTCCACAAATGCTTTACACTGCAGTTTTTTGTTCGCGGCCAGCTACCTGTGACGAGGAATCCGGAGGGCGTCTCTCTTGAAGGACGCTGCTAACTACATACTTGGCCCGGACGGACGTTACGGAAGGGGCTGTGAGACGAACTTCGTGTGTGCCGACACCGCCGAGCTGGCCAAGGACGGTAGGCTTGCGGCGTTTGTGGAAGAATCGTTCGGAGAAAAGCTGGGTGAGGAATAGTCACGCTCACAAAGAATAGAGAGGAGCCTTGATGGGCAAGGCATACAAGCGTCAGAATGTCGGACGCTATGTTATTGAAGCGCTGCGGGCGCTCGGAGGTACGGCGAGCCGTCAGGCCATACGCGAGCAGATGATCGACGACGAAGGCAATAGCCTCACCTATGAGGATATATTCGCCCCGGTTACGTCTAAGAATGGCAGGCAGTATGTGCCCTTTCTCTTTGACTTCAATTTTAGCCTGACCGAGCTGCGGGAACTCGGCTATGTGGAGCCGTTCTCGCGGGGAGGTGAAATCGTGCTCACCGAGAAGGGGCGTGCAGCTGACCTGTCCTGTTACCCGACCGCCGATGAGACGGTGAAGCTCAAGGCGTTTTGGGAGAGGCATCGTACCGAAGGCCATGCCAAGAAGGAGGCTCCAGCAGGCTCCTACGATAAGGGGCTTTCGTGCGCTGTGGATGCTTCCGTCTCCGCCGAAGAGGCGGAGCCCACCGAAGATGACCCCGAGCAGTGGAAGATCGACATCCTTGATTGCATCAAGGGATTTTCTCCCAAGAAGTTCGAGAGTTTCTCGCGTCTTCTGTTCTCAAAGATGGGCGTAAAGTTTGACGCCGAGAAGGGCGTGAAAATGTCCGGAGATCACGGCATGGATGGGTTTGGCTACTTCGTCTCGGACGAGTTTCGCACCTCCAAGGTAGTCGTTCAGTGCAAACGCTTCACCGAGAATGCTGTTGGCGAGCCGAGTATCAACGAGTTTATGGGCGTAATGATGGCCGAGAGTGCGGACTACGGCATTTTTGTCACGACGAGCCACTTTACTAAGGCGGCCCAGAGGAAGGCCGTACAGGGCTCCTGTACCGTGACGCTCATCGACGGGCAAAAGCTCGTTGAGCTCATTGAGGAATACAAGCTTCATATCAAGCCCGTGATAACGTATGAGCTGGATGACTATTACTACCAGCAGGATTAGGTGAGGCAACAAAGCGGAGAATCCTGTGCCGGTGGTTGGTCGCTCTCGATTCGTTCGTCGCCATGCATGGGGAGTGGGCAATGCCGGATGGCCGTTTGTCCGGGGCTTGCGCTCGTTGCCGAGGGACTCTGGCGGCGAACGAATAGCCTACAAGAAAACCCGGCGACCGCACGTGGCGGCCGCCGGGTTGGGTTAGCCGAGCAGCTCGAGGTCATGGACAAAATGCCAGGCGGCGTCTTGTCGGGAGTGCAGGAAGGAATACACCTGAACTTCGTGCCTCTTTTTGTCGATGTGGTAGAAGAGCCCGTAGTTCTTGACTCGAACCCTTCGGATTTCCCGGTTCGTTGCCTCGCTTGCGGCATGGTGGACGGAGTAGAGGGAGGGGTAGGACTTGAGGGCCTCCTGGGCGGCGTTGAACCCCTCAAGCAAGGTGAACATAGCTTGCGGCGATGCGTACTTCTCGGCAATGTAGGAGAGTGCTTGGTCGAGCTCCCTTTCTGCCGTGGCGGCGACGTCAACGGTATAGGCCATATTTCGCCCTCAGCTTCTCGACAAGTACTGTGGCCTCAATGTAGCGGCCGTTCTCAAAGTCGGCGATGCCGCTCTTAAGTGAGGCGACGTCGGATTCAGACAGGGGCTCTTCTTGGCATGCGCCTGAGCTCGCGTCGATGACGGCGAGGGTGCGACGCCCGGGCTTGCTGATGGTGAGCACGGGCTCCTGCGCGGCCTCGAACGCGTCAAACACCTCGTCGTCCTTGATCACTGCCATGGGGGGTACCATGCGAACCTCCTTCGATCGCCTTCGTGCCATTGTACCCTCGATTGTCGAGGCCGGTGGGTGCCTGGGAGATTCTGCACAAGGATTGGGCCGTGCGGCCCGCGATGCCGCGCGGCGCCCGTTGCGCTACCATGCCTTGGATGACAAATACCGAGCAGGGAGGACGTGGATGGTTGACGTTGTGGAGCAGGCGCGGGCGTGCGGGCGGGTTCCGCTCGCGCTTCATGCCTGCTGCGGGCCCTGCTCGCTCGAGCCGGTGGCCCACTTGCGCAACGAGGGCTTTGAACCGGTGATCCTGTGGGCCAACGCCAACATCCAGCCCGCCGCAGAGCACGACCTGCGCCTCGAGACCCTGCTTGCTTGGGCTCGCGAGGAGGCGCACATCGCTGTGGTTCGGTGCGAGCGGGGCGCGGGCTCTGGCATAGCCTCCACGCGCTCGCTTGAGGAGGCTCGCGAGCTGTGGGAGCGCACCGCCGCGCCGCACGGCTTTGAACGCAAGGCACGCTGCCGCGCCTGCTATGCTCTGCGCTTGGCCGACGCCTGCGCCGCCGCCCGCGATCTGGGCTTTACTCACATCTCCACAACGCTTGCCGTCTCCCCCTACCAGCTGTTTGACGCCTGCACCGAGATCCTCGAGAAGCTCGCCCGTGCCCATGGGCTCGAGCCGGTGGTGCGCGATTGGCGCCCCTTCTACCCGGAGGCCACGCGCGAGAGCCGTGAGTTGGGGATGTATCGGCAAAACTACTGCGGGTGCCGCTTCTCCGCCGCCGAGGCTGCCATCGAGCGCCATGAGCGTCGCGACGAGCGCAAGCGTGCCAAGGAGGAGGCAAAGCGCGCGGCGGCCGCTGCCTGCGCCGTGTGCGGGTAGGGTGGGGCGCCGCTCGCCTGGACGGCAGCGCTCGAGAACTTCCAGGACGCCTACCCCGAGGCCTTCAAGGCCAACGTCCACATGCCGCCCATGGGCCACTACGGCAACTCCGAGACCGAGATTGGCCGCGTGGTGGTGCAGCTGTGCGGCCCCGACTTTAAGTACATGAGCGGCGAGACCATCACCCTCGAAGGCGGCATGGGCCAACGCCCATGGGGCTTGCGCTTGGTCCCATGCCTAGGTGCGCTTGCTCGGGTGGCCCTGGTTTTGCCAGCTCTGTCGCGCCTGTTCAAGCACCCCGCATCTGTCTCATTTTTGCATGCGGCCTTCTTGGGAGCTCCGAGGGGGCCGCTTGCGTTATCGTAGTGCGCTGGAACTTTTGTCTCTCGAGTTGGGCGAGGGGGCCGCGCCTTGGTGTGGCCGCGCCGGTTGCGGCGCGAGCCCAGGGGTTGCGACAGCCTCGCGGCGCTGCTTTTGCGAGGCACCGGCGCCGCCCTTGTACCGCGCGCCGGCCCCGTGCCGCACGCCACGCCCAACCGCAACGCCGCAGCGCTGCGGCCATAAAGGAGCTGCTCATGCGCACTGATGACTTTGACTACCCGCTGCCCGACGAGCTCATTGCCCAGGCTCCGGCCGAGCCCCGCGACAGTTGCCGTCTGCTCGTGCTCCACAGGCACGGCGGCTCCGGCGTAACGGGTGCGGCCGCCCCCATCGCCGACGGTGCCTCCGTGGAGCATCGCCACTTCTACGACATCCTCGACTACCTTGAGCCGGGAGATTTGCTCGTGGCCAACCAGACCCGCGTCATGCCGGCTCGCCTCGTGGGCCGCAAAGCGCAGACGGGCGGCGTGTCCGAGACGCTTCTGCTCAAGCGCCGCGAAGACCTTGACCCTATGGGCAGCCTCTGGGAGTGCCTCGTGAACCCCGGCAAGCGCCTCAAGCCCGGCGCCGTCATCGAGTACCGCGCGGGCGGCCTGCATGCGCCCGAGGGCGCGCCCGTGGTGCTTACTGGCACCATCGAGGACTTTGTTGAGGATTCCAAGGGCGGGCGTCTCGTGCGCTTTGAGCCCCAGGGCACAGACGAGGCCACGGGCGAGCCTCGCACGCTCGATGCCGCCATTCACGCGGCTGGCCATGTGCCCCTGCCGCCCTATATCACCCAGTACGAGGGCGATCCCGAGAAGTACCAGACGGTCTATGCCATGAGCGAGGAGCATTCGGCTGCCGCGCCCACGGCGGGCCTGCACTTCACGCCCGAGCTTATCGAGCGCTTGCGTGAACGCGGCGTGGGCTTTGTGACCGTTGAGCTCGAGGTGGGTATTGACACCTTCCGTCTGGTGGAGGAGGACGACCCCACCCAGCACGTGATGCACACCGAGCGCTACCACGTGCCTGCCGAGGTGGTTGAGGCTGTGCATGTCGCCAAGGCCGCCGGCAAGCGTGTGGTTGCCGTTGGCACTACGGCCGTACGCTCGCTGGAGAGCGCCTTTGACGCCGAGGCTCCCGTGGCCGAGGTGCCGTGCGTGGCCCGTGGCTTTGAGGGAAGCGCGGACGGCGCCGACACGCAGGGCCGCGGCGACATCGTGGCACGCGAGAACGCCACCACCCAGCTCTACCTCATGCCCGGCAGCACCTACCACGTGGTGGATGCGCTCATCACCAACTTCCACGTGCCGCGCTCCACGCTCATGATGCTCGTGAGCGCGTTTGCCACGCGCGAGCAGATCATGGGTGCCTACCAGGCTGCCATTGACGAGAGGTATCGCTTCCTGAGCTTTGGCGACGCGATGTTCATCGAGTAGCGGCGCCGGGCGCGGGCGAGGGGCCGCGGTGCTCGGTGGCGTCGTGCGGCGGCGTGGCGTGCGGCGTGTGCCCGCTTGCGTGCTCGGTACGCCTGCGTCTCGCGCGCTGCGATACGACGCCGTGAGGGCGCTGTGCCGCGAGTGCGCTGCGATGCGAGGGCGTGTGCGCGAGGACACCGCGCCGCCATGGCGACGCGGTGTCGTGCACTAGAAGATGAGCAGCAACAGCACGAGCACCACCACGGCGGCAACGCCGGCTATGAGGTAGAAGCTCTTGCGTGCGTCGTGCGTGCGCTCGCGGGTCTCGTGCATCTCGGCCTCAAGGCGCTCCACCTCTTGTACCATGTCGTGCGCCGTGAGCTCGTCGGCGGCGATGCTCTGGGCAAGGGCCTCGGTCTGCTCGGGGTGAGCGTGGATGTGCTCGGCATCCTCAATGGTGGCCTGCGCGGCATCGATGCGCCCCTGGGCAAATTGCTGCGCGTCTCGGGAATCCTTGAGCTCGCGGGCAAGCTCGGCAAGCTTGTTTTCGAGCTCGCGCTCCTGCGCGTCGGCCTTGGCCTTGAGGGCGTCGTACTCGCTGCGCTGCTCGCGCTCGTGGGAGCGCGCCTCGGTGAGGTCTGCCTCGGCCTCCTCAAGTGACTTGCGCTGCGTGTAGAGGTGCGTCTGGGCAATCTCTGCCGCCTGCGTGGACTCGCCCTTGATGCGTGTCACCTCGGCGCGCGCCTTCTCGAGCTGGGCGAGCGCCGCCGCTGCCTCGCCGTTTGCGGATCCCGCACGCTTGCCGTGGGCGCCGCCGCGCTTTTGCTCGGCAAGCTGCTCCTGCGCGCGCTGAAGCTTTGCGGCGGCTGCCTCGGCCGCACGCTGCGCCGAGGCGAGGCGGGTGTCGCGGGCGTTGTTGGCGGCGTCCACCTGTGCCTGAGCGGTCTTGAGCGCGCGCTTCGCCTCGGCGTGGGCGCGCTCGGCGTGCTCGAGGGATTCCTTGGCGTGCTCCAGCATGCCCTTGTAAGGGGCAAGGGCGCCCTCGTTTTCTTTCTTGAGGGCCTCGAGCTTCTCGGCCTGTACCTCGTGCCTTTTGGTGAGCTTGCCCTCGCGCTCCTTGGACGCGGCGAGGGCCTTGCCGGCGTCGTCAATCTCTTTTGCCTGTAGCTCGAGAATGGTCTCGTAGTTGGCGGCAACGTCGCGGCGACGCTCGAGCTCGGCGGTTTGCTCGGCGATAGTGCGCTTTAGCGCCTCGTGCTCATCGCGCGCCTGGGCAAGCGCTCGCTTGGCTCGGGAGACCTCGCGCACGGCCGAGACGCCCTCGCGCACCGAGCGGGCACCCGCCTGCGACGCGGTGCGGGCGGCGTCGAGCAGCGCGGCGGCCGTCTCGGCGGCAACCTGTGCCGCCTCTGCTGCGGCATCGCTCGTGGAGGCATCTTGCTGCGAAGAGCCCTGCTCGTCTGCGGCATCCTCGCCGGGGAGCTCGTAGGTGGCCTCCTCGGCATCCGAGCTTTCGCTGCTGGCCTCGCTTGCGTCTTGCGTGTCGCTGTCTGAGCTGTCGTCTGCCTGATCGGCATCTACGGCAGCATTTGCGTCCGCCTCGGGCTCCTTCTCAAGATCGCCGTCATCGCTGGCTTCGGCATCTGCGCTAGGTTCGGCACCTGCCTCGCCCTCCGCCGCCTCGTCGCTCTCATCTGAAGTGTGCTCAGCTTCCGTCACGTCAGCTTGGTCAGCGCCGCCTCCCTTCGCAGCGGTTGGCTCTGCTGCCTCAGCGCCCTCATCCTCGGTGGCATCCTCGACCGTAGTATTTGCATCCGCTGTATTGCTGGCGCCTGAGGCCTCGCTGCTCAGCGCTTCTGCATCAGTCTCGCTCGCAGGGGATGGCGCGTCGTCTATGCCAGCGCCAGCCTCACGCGCGGGGGAAGGGGCTTCGGTAACTTCGTCCACCTGCAGCTCAGCCGCAGCGTCAAGCTCGCTGTCTTGCAAAATCTCATCTGCCATGGTTGCCCTTCCGTCGCGTTTTACCCTATTGTCGCGCACCCAGCAGACACAAAGTCCCACAACGCCCAAAACCCAAAACCTGCGGGTGTGGATCTGGCCCAGCTGCACCTTGTGCCCGTTCGTGCTTGTTTGGTCTGCTTGGCGGGGAGGCAGCGGGCTTCTTGTATGATGTGCCAGCAGGTACCAACGGCCGTGCGTCACGCACATAAGCGTCAAGGAGCATAGATGGCCACAGAGCTGCCCGAGAACCTCTTCACCTTTGACATCCTCGCCAAAGACCCGCATACCCATGCGCGCCGCGGCGTGTTTCATACGGCTCATGGCGACGTTCCCACGCCCATCTTCATGCCGGTGGGTACCAAGGCCACGGTGAAGGGCCTCATGCCGCAGCAGGTCAAAGACCTGGGCGCCAAGATCATCCTCAACAACACCTACCACCTCTCGCAGCGCCCGGGTGCAGACATCGTGGCCGAGTTTGGTGGCGTCCACGAGTTTATGCGCTGGGACGGGCCCATCCTCACGGATTCGGGCGGGTTCCAGGTGTTTAGCCACGGCGAGTTTGTGAAGCTCACCAACGAGGGCGTGAAGTTCCGCGCTATCGAGTACGACGGTGCGCACGTGTTCTGGAGCCCCGAGGACAACATGGCCATTGCCGAGAAGCTCGGGTCCGACATCTGCATGCAGCTCGACCAGTGCCCGGGCTATCCCGCCACGCGCAAGTTCGTGGAGCGCGCCGTGGAGCTCTCGAGCATGTGGGGCGAGCGCTGCTGGCATGCCCATACCCGTCCTGACCAGGCGCTCTTTGGCATCGTGCAGGGTGGTATGCACCTTGACCTGCGCCTGAGGAGCCTGCGTCACCTTGAGGAGTGCGGAGACTTCCCCGGCTACGGCATTGGCGGCTATTCGGTGGGCGAGAGCCACGAGACCATGTTCGAGAGCCTGACGCCGCTCGTATCCGAGCACATGCCCGAGCACAAGCCGCGCTACCTCATGGGCGTGGGCAACCCCACCACCCTCGTGCGCGCCGTTGCCGCGGGCGTTGACATGTTTGACTGCGTGCTGCCCACCCGCACTGCCCGCATGGGCACGGCCTTCTCGAGCGAGGGCAGGCTCAACCTCAAGAACGCGCGCTTCAAGCACGACCACGGCGTGATTGACGAGGGTTGCGACTGCCCGGCTTGTACGGGTGGCTTTACCCGCGGCTATATCCACCATCTGGTGCGTCAGCACGAGATGCTTGGCGGCCAGCTGCTCTCCCAGCACAACATCCGCTATTTGCTGAGGCTGATGGAGCGCGTGCGCGAGGCCATCACCGAGGGTCGCTACGAGCAGTTCTATCGCGAGTGGATGGACTCGCCCGCCGCTCGGGACTTTTAGGCTACGCTACCTGCGCGTCGCCACAGGGACGACGCTGCCTGCGTTGCGGTATCCTTCTTCCGGCAAAAATAAGCGGAGTGGGGGAGGGCGTTATGCCTCAGAAGTATCTTGAGAGGGTCCCGGGCACGGTGGCGTGCGCGGTCATTGCGGTTCCGGCGTGGCTGCTTGGCCAGCGCTTTGAGGTGGTGGGGGCGCCGGTCTTTGCCATCTTGTTTGGCATGGCGCTTGCGTATGTGCTCACGGGCCCGCGCCGAGCGCCGCTTGCCGCGGGCATCGGCTTTACGTCCAAGTATGTGCTACAGCTTGCCGTGGTGCTGCTCGGCTTTGGCATGAACCTCTCGAGCATCTTGGCGCAGGGTGCCAAATCGCTGCCGGTGATCGTGTCTACCATCGCCACGTCTTTGGTGACGGCCTACATCATGTGCCGTGTGCTGAAGGTTCCCTCCAAGATCTCCACCCTCATCGGCGTGGGCTCCTCCATCTGCGGTGGCTCGGCCATTGCGGCAACGGCGCCGGTCATCGAGGCGGACGACGAGGAAGTGGCGCAGGCCATCTCGGTGATCTTCTTGTTCAACGTCATCGCGGCGCTCGTGTTTCCCTCGCTGGGCACGGCGCTTGGCCTTAGCAACGAGGGCTTTGGCCTGTTTGCGGGCACGGCCGTCAATGACACGTCGTCGGTGACGGCGGCAGCCTCGGCGTGGGACGGCATGCATCCCGGCGCCAACACGCTCGACGCGGCGACCATCGTGAAGCTCACGCGCACGCTCGCCATCATCCCCATCACGCTCGTGCTTTCCCTCGTGACGGCGCGCAAGAAGCGTGAGGCTGCCCAGGCGGCGGGCGAGGATGTGGACGCTAGCTCCACCTTTAGCCTGCGCCGTGCGGTGCCCGCCTTTGTGGTGTTGTTTGTGCTCGCGAGCGTGGCGACCACGGTGTTTGCCCTGCCGGCAGGCGTCACGGCCCCGCTCAAGACCGCCAGCAAGTTCTTCATTGCCATGGCCATGGCGGCCATTGGCCTCAACACCGATCTTGTGAAGCTCGTGCGTACGGGCGGCAAGCCCATCGCCATGGGCTTTGTGTGCTGGGCGGCCATTGCGGCCGTGAGCCTGGGCATGCAGCACGTGCTCGGCATTTGGTAAGCCAAGGGCGCCTTTCGGGGCGCCCTTTTTATATGCGAGACACGCCATACCCGCACCCCGGCTCGTATGTCTGTAGCTGCCCTGAAAGCAATTGTTCGTGTGTAGTTTCCCTCGCACATGTATGATTGATGGGTTAAACCATCGACGCTGTGCCCACAACAGGCACAGGCATAAGGGGGATTCATGGCACGCGGAGCCAAAAAAACGCCCAGTAAGGCGAGGATCGAGCTGGGCAGGCAGGCAGGGTTTCTCGTCTGCATGGTATTGCTGGTGGCCGCAGGCATCGCGGCGCTCGTGGTGCCGGGCTGGGGCGTGCCTCTGGGTGCGCTGCTCGGCGGCGGCAACCAGATAACGCTTACCGCCACCACCTCAGACGGCTCGGACGCCTCTGCCGAGGACACCGCCAGCGCCGCGGCCAACCTGCAGGAGCGCGCCAACATCCTGTGGCAGCATGGCATCACCGTGGCAAAGACCGGCGACAACACCATCGCCGTGAACGTGCCCGCTTCCTATGACGCCTCCACCATCTCGGGCGCGCTCTCGCCCAAGGGCAAGATGGAACTCGTGCGTCTCGATTCCATCTCCGACGCCGAGGCGCTCGCGCAGATTAACGCCGGCACCTCGAGCGTTACGCTCACCGAGGGCACCTACACCGCCCTTGCCACCAGCGACAACGTCAAGCACGCCTCGGTGGTCTCGGGCAAGAACGCCTACACCGGCTCCACCGTCTACGCCGTGGGCATGACGCTCGACGACGAGGGCGCCCAGGCGCTCGCCGACGCCACCGAGGAGCTCTCGAGCGCGAGCGGCAAGATCGCCGTGGTGGTTGACGGCGTTGTGGTGACCTCTCCCTCCGTGAGCAGCAAGATCGAGGGCGGCGAGCTCACCGTCTCGGGCGGCTTCACGCGCGACCAGGCCTATGCGCTGGCCTCCGAGCTCATTGCCGGCCCCGTCTCCCTTACCCTTACCGCGGGCGAAACCACCCAGGTGAACTCGGCCTTTGGTGGCACCGCGTTTGTGGGCGCCATCGTTGCCTGCGTCATTGCCGCTGCGGTGTGCGCGCTTGTGTGCGTGTTTGGCTTTGGCAAGACGGGCTGGATCAGCGGCGCGGCGCTCGTTGCCGCGGGCGTGGTCTCGCTCGGCATCATGGCGCTGCTCTCTCGCTTTGAGCTTGTGATTCTGGGCACGTGGGAGCTCGCCGGCCTTGCCGTGGCGGCGCTTGCCTGCCTCGTCTCCTGCGTGCTCGCGCAGTCTCGCTATGCGGGCGAGCGCGCGCAGGGCTCCTCTGTGCGCAAGGCGCAGCAGGAGGCCGTCTCGGGCGGCTATGGCCTCGTTGCCAAGGTCGAGGGCGTGGTTGTGGTGCTCTGCATCGCCTTCTCCGTGTGGGCCAAGTTTGCGGGTGTCATCCAGTCTGACATGGCCACGGAGTTCAGCTGCGCCCTCGCCGCGGGCCTTGGCGCCGACCTCTTTGTGACGCTGCTGCTCAAGGCCCCGCTGCTCCTCATCCTCACGGCTAACGACGCCACCAAGGTTGATGCCGAGGCTGCCGAGCAGCTCGAGCCCGCTGTCGAGGACGCGGACGCCGAGCAGCCTGTCGCTGCCGACGACGCCGAGCCCGCCGCCACCGACACCACCACAGACAAGCAGTAGCCCCATGGCTGGCCTGCAAGCAAGCGGGCGCTGGCACGTGCTCGGCGGCAACCTGGCCGCCGAGCGTGCCATATGCGAGGCCACGGGAGTGACCCCTCTCGCGGCGCGCATCATGGTTGCCCGCGGCGTCACCGACACCGCGGCCGCCCGCGCCTTCCTCACCCCATCGCTCGACCGTGACTGGCTCGATCCGCTCGAGCTGCCCGGCCTTCCGGCTGCGGCAGACCGAGTGGAGCGGGCCGTTCGCGCGCATGAGGTCATCGCCGTCTTTGGCGACTTCGACGTTGACGGCATGAGCTCCACCTGCCTGCTCACGCTCGCCCTGCGCGAGCTGGGCGCCGAGGTGCACCCCTACATTCCCAGGCGTTTTGGAGAGGGCTACGGTCTTTCGGCCGAGGCCCTCGAACGCGTTTGCGAGGGGTGCAACCCCGCGCTCATCATCACCGTCGACAACGGCATTGCCGCCGCGCGCGAGGTTGAGCTCGTGCGCGAGCGCGGCATCGACGTGGTGATCACCGACCACCACGAGCCCTCCGACGCCGTGCCCCAGGGCGTGCCCGTGTGCGACCCCAAGCTCGACCACGCCTGCCCCAGCTGCGACTTGGCGGGCGCCGGCGTGGCGCTCAAGCTCGTTCACGAGCTGGGTCGCCGCTTTGGCAAGCCCGCGCTGTGGCGCGAGTACACCGATGTCGCCACGCTCGGCACCATCTCGGACATGATGAACCTCACGGGCGAGAACCGCTCGCTCGTGGCCGAGGGCATCGAGCGCATGCGCCACACCGAGCGCCCGGGCATCCAGGCGCTCGCGGCCGTGGCCAACTGCGACCTCGCGAGCATCGAGGCAGACACCCTGCCGTTCTCCCTGGTTCCGCGCCTCAACGCCGCGGGCCGCATGGGCGACGTGGACGTAGCCTTTAACCTGCTTATTTGCGACAACTCGGTGGAGGCAGCCAAGCTTGCCACCGAACTCGAGACCATCAACCAAAACCGGCGCGACATCGAGCGCGAGCTCGCAGACGCCGCCATGGCCATGGTGGAGGAGACCTACGACGGTGGCCGCGCCGTCGTGGTGGGCGGCGAGGGCTGGCACGAGGGCGTGAAGGGCATCGTGGCAAGCCGCGTGGTGAACCGCTACCACGTGCCGGCCATCATGTTCTCCATCTCCGACGGTGTGGGCCATGGCTCAGGCCGCTCGGTGGGCTCGGTCAACCTCTTTGAGGCCGTGGAGAAGTGCGCAGACCTGCTCGTGCGCTTTGGCGGACATGCGGGGGCGGTGGGCGTCACCATCGAGGCCGCCAACATCGACGCCTTCCGCGCGCGCCTCGAGCAGGTGCTCGCCGAGCTTCCGGCCGAGCAGTTTGTGGACACCGGCGAGGTGGCCGCCGTGGTGGGGCTCGAGGAGCTCGACGTCGCCACCATCGAGTCGCTCTCGGTGCTGCGTCCGTTTGGCCAGGGCAACAAGGTGCCGCTGTTGGCCTCCACGGGCGTGCTCATGCGCTCGCGCAGCCGCGTTGGCCGCACGGGCGAGCACCTGCGCTTCTTTGCCACCGACGGCGTGAGCTCGGTGCCGGCCATCATGTTTCGCACTCCCGACATGGAGCGCGCCTGCGACTACGAGGGTGCCGTTGACCTCGTGTTTGAGGCCGTTGCCGAGACCTGGCAGGGGCGCACCAAGCCCAAGCTCATGGTGCGCGACATCGTGTATCGCACGGCTAAGGGCGAGCCCGAGCCGCCCCAGGTGGTGGGCGAGCTCTTTGGCCGCGTACCCGAGATCTTGGCCTCAGACACCCCGGCGCCGGCGCAGCTGGCCACAGGCTCTGTGCGCGCCGAGCTCGCGCATCTCTCGCCGGAGGCGCTCACGCACGAGCTCGTGCGCCGCCTCATCGGCAACCACGAGCTCCTTCCGGCGCAGGCCAAGGTGCTCGGCTGCCTCGCCGTCGGCCAAAGCGCGCTCTGCGTCATGGCCACCGGCCGAGGCAAGTCGCTCATCTTCCACGTGCACGCCGCCCGCGAGGCTATTCTGCGCAGGCGTGCGAGCATCCTGGTGTTTCCCCTGCGCGCCCTCGTGGCTGACCAGAGCTTCCATCTGGCGGGAGACCTCGCCGAGATGGGCGTGGCGGCCTCGGTGCTCACGGGCGAGACCCCGCTCGAGCAGCGCCCCGAGGTGTTTGAGGGGCTTGCGGACGGCACGGTTGACGTCATCCTCACCACGCCGGAGTTTCTCGCCATCCACTCGGCCAAGTTTGCCGCGAGCGGGCGCGTGGGCTTTGTGGTCATCGACGAGGCACACCACGCCGGCACCTCTGCCGGCGGTACCCGCAGCGCCTACCAGGAGCTGCCGCGCGTGCTGGGCGAGCTGGGCCGGCCCACGTGCCTGGCCGTCACGGCCACGGCGGCCGCGCCCGTTGCCAAGGAGATCTGCCGCCTTGCCGGCATCAAGCAGGTGATAGTGGACGACGCCTGCCGCGCCAACCTCCGCATCGACGACAAGCGCGACCTTAGAGACCGCGATGCGGCGCTCGTGGCGCTGGCAAGCACGGGCGAGAAGTGCGTGTGCTACGTCAACTCGCGCGAGCAGTCGGTGGTGCTGGCGCGCACGCTGCGCAAGGCCAACCCCGAGCTCGGCCAGCGCATCGCCTTCTACAACGCCGGCCTCACGCGCTCCGAGCGCACCCGTGTTGAGCAGGCGTTTCGTTCGGGCCAGCTCTCCTGCGTCATCTCCACGAGCGCGTTTGGCGAGGGCGTGAACCTCCCCGACATCCGCCACGTGGTGCTCTACCACATGCCCTTTGGCGCCGTGGAGTTCAACCAGATGAGCGGGCGTGCCGGGCGCGACGGGGCGCAGGCGCAGATCCACCTCATGTTTGGCCCGCGCGACGCCCGGGTCAACGAGCGCATCCTGGCCTCCTACGCCCCCTGCAGAGACGACCTCGTGTGCCTGTGGCGCGCACTCAAGGGGGTGGCCGCCCGCGCCGGCGAGGAGGGCGTTGCGCTCACCAACGCCGAGCTGCTTGAGGTGTGCATGCAGGTCTCGCCGGCAACGCAGCTGGAGGAGCGGGCCGTCTCTGCAGGCATCGGCATCTTCGGCGAGCTCGGGTTCTTGCGCTGCGAGGGCTTTGGGGCACATCGCCGCATCATCATGGAAGAGCAGCCCTCCCGTATGGAACTCGAGAGCTCGATACGCTACCTTGAGGGCATGCGGTCTGGCGAGGAGTTTCACGCGTTTTGCGACTGGGTGCTCACGGCTACCCCGTCCGAGCTGCTCGCACGCATCAACCGGCCAATTCTCCCAGGGTTTGGGGAGATTGTCCGTGAGGAAGGGAGTGGGTCATGACAGAAGAGAAGCACGTCGTCACGGCGCCCCCCGAGGGCGCGCCCAAGGTAGGTGCTGACGACTATCCGCTGCTGCGCAAAACCTGCGCGCGCTACCTGACGGCCGAGGAGCTGGCCAAGGTGGATGAGGCGTACCGTTTTGCCGCGGAGTTCCACAAAGACCAGCGCCGCCGCTCGGGCGAGGCCTATATCAACCACCCCGTGGAGGTGGCGCTCATCCTTGCGCACGACCTGCACATGGACGAGGACGTCATCTGCGCGGCTTTGCTCCACGACACGGTGGAGGACACCCCCGCCACGCTCGGAGACCTCTCCAAGCTCTTTGGCGACACGGTGGCCGAGCTCGTGGACGGCGTCACCAAGCTCACCTCCATCGAGGTGGACTCCATGGATGCCAAGCAGGCGCTCAACCTGCGCAAGATGTTCCTCGCCATGAGCCGTGACATCCGCGTGGTGATCATCAAGCTTGCCGACCGCCTGCACAACATGCGCACCCTCGCGGCGCTCCCGCCCGACCGCCGCGTCTTCAAGGCACACGAGACCATGGACGTCTATGCCCCGCTCGCAGACCGCCTGGGCATCTCCTCGGTCAAGTGGGAGCTCGAGGACCTCGCGTTTTTCTACCTCGAGCCCGAGGAGTACCAGCGCATCGCGCGCATGGTGCAAGACAGCCGCGACCAGCGCGAGCGCGACACCGACGAGGCCAACAAGACCCTTACCGACGAGCTGCACCGCGTGGGCCTCTCAGACTTCCAGATCACCGGCAGGCCCAAGCACCTGTGGAGCATCTACCTCAAGATGAAGCGCAAGGGCAAGGAGTTCTCCGACATCTACGACCTCATTGCCCTGCGCGTCATCACGCAGACGGTGGGGGACTGCTACAGCGCCCTCGGCGCGGTGCACTCCCTGTGGCACCCGCTGCCCGGCCGCTTCAAGGACTACATCGCCACGCCCAAGCCCAACGGCTACCAGTCGCTGCACACCACGGTGGTGGGGCCCGAGGCGCGCCCCATCGAGATCCAGATCCGCACCCGTGCCATGCACGAGCAGGCCGAGTTTGGTATTGCCGCGCACTGGCTCTACAAGCGCGCCGGCAACTCGCAGGGCGCCATGAGCGCCGACGACAAGAGCGTTGACAAGCAGATCTCCTGGATTCGCCGCAGCCTCGACTGGGCGGTCGAGGGAGACATGGAAGACCCGCACGAGTTCCTCGAAGACCTGCGCGTTGACCTCTTTGAGGACGAGATCTTCGTGTTCACGCCCAAGGGTGAGGTCATGAGCCTGCGCGCCGGTGCCACGCCTCTCGACTTTGCCTATGCCGTGCATACCGAGGTGGGCAACCACTGCGTGGGCGCCAAGGTCAATGGCAGCGTGGTCTCGCTCACCCGTCCGCTTGCCACAGGCGACCGCATCGAGATCCTCACCAACAAGAACTCCAAGCCCAGCCGCGACTGGATGAGCATCGTGGCCACCCCGAGTGCGCGCGCCAAGATTCGCAAGTACTTTGCGGCATCCACCAAAAGCGACGACGCCGAGGCGGGGCGTGGCGAGCTGGCACGCGAGCTGCGCCGCCGTGGCTATGGCATCTCCACGCCGCGCTCGGCCAAGGCGCTGGCGCGCGTGTGCGAGCAGCTGAGCTTCCGCGAGACCGACGACATGCTCGCGGCCATCGCCAACGGCAAGGTCACGGCCAAAAACGTTGCCAACAAGGTGCAGGCGATCCTCGAGGAGGGCTCTCCTGCCGAGATGCTCGCCGCCCAGCAAAAGGCGCAGGCAGAGGCCAAGGCCGCGCATGAGGAGTTCTTCACTGTCGAAACCGCCGTTGCCATGACGGCGCCGCGCAAGGGCGGCTCCAAGGCGGCCGCCGCCGCTGCCGTCAAGCGTCGCACCAACTGCGGCGTGGTTGCCAAGGGAGACCCAGACCTGCTCGTGCACCTCGCGCACTGCTGCAACCCCGTTGCCGGCGACGACATCTTGGGCTTCATCACGCGTGGCCGTGGCGTCTCGGTGCACCGCGCCAACTGCCCCAACGTCAAGTCGCTCATGGAGCATCCCGAGCGCATGATTGACGTTGAGTGGGACACCTCGGGCGCCACCCAGTTCCAGGTGGAGATCATGGTGGAGGCCACCGACCGCATGGGCCTGCTGAAAGACGTCACCATTGCGGTGGGAGACGCCGGCGGCAACATCCTGAGTGCCGCCACGAGCACCAACTCGCACGGCGTGGCCCGCCTGCGCTTTCTCATCGCCATCTCCGATGCAAACCTGCTGGACACGCTGCTTGCGAGCGTGGGCAGGGTGCCGAGCGTCTACGATGCCCGCCGCATCATGCCGGGCGAGGGCGCCAACACCATGCGCCGGCGGAGCAAGTAGCGCTGCGTGGGCTGCGGGCGCGCGGCGCGCCTTGCGGCTTGGCGCCGCCCCGCAGCAAGCGTTTCATATGAGTGCAGGGCAGGCTTGCGCATGCGGGCCTGCCACTTTCTCTGGAAGGAGTGCAGATGGCTTTTCTCGACCTTGGTGCGCTGAGGCTTCCGGGAGTGCCCGGCGTGGATGCGGGCGAGCTCGAGGTGCGTCAGTATGTGGTGGGCCCCATCTCCACCAACTGCTATGCCGTGGTGAGCGAGGGGCGCGCGCTGGTGGTAGACCCCGGCGCCGAGGGCGCCCGCCTTGCCGAGGCGCTGAACGACGTTACCGTTAAGCTCGTGGTGGCAACGCATGGCCATGCAGACCACGTGGCCGGTGTGGCCGCGCTGGTGGAGGCCACGGGCGCGAGCTTTGCCATGGCCGCGCCCGACGTGGAGCTTGCGCAGCACGCCCGTCGCAACCATGCCTTTGGCATCACCTTTGATGCCGACGCGCCTGCGCCCGATGAGATTCTGGCCGAGGGCAGCGTGGTGCGTGTGGGCGCGGCGAGCTTCCGCGTGATGGATACGCCCGGGCACACGGCAGGCGGCATCGTGCTCGTGGGGATGGGTGCCGAGGAGGCGCCCGAGGCGCACGCCGCGGCGGGAATCGCCTTCATGGGCGACACCCTCTTTGCCGGCAGCGCCGGTCGCACAGACCTAGACTCGGGCAACGCCGCCGTGCTCGCACGCACGCTCCAGCGTCTCAAGCGCGAGATTGCGCCCGAGACCCGCCTGTTCTGCGGTCACAACGCGCACACCACCATGTCTGTGGAGCTTGCCTACAACCCGTTCCTGGCGTAAGGGCTGGCTGCGCTTTGCCTGTGGAATGTTGCGGGCGGGGAGTGCGTGGCGTCGAACGTCTGCGATGCGCTGCTTGTGGGCGTATTGGGTGTTGGTGCGCTGCCCCGCGCAGCTGGGCGCGACCCTTCTCGGGGCAAAATCTCGCCGCAGGTAGGGTGCGTTTCGGCTATACTTAACGAGCGTTTTGCGCCCGAGTGGTGGAATGGCAGACACGGGGGTCTCAAAAACCCCTGGGGGAAACCTCGTGCGAGTTCGACCCTCGCCTCGGGCACCAGCTGAATGTATGGGGCTCACTGAGCATGTGCTTGGCGAGCCCTTTTCTTGTTATTCGCTCGCATGGGGGGTGGCGGCGGGGTCGCCGTCCTCGTCGTGGAGGGTGAGTTCCGCAGCGAAGCGAGGACTGTCCGAGCCCGGCATGATATGCCCGGGACCCCAGCCTCGCGGGTCGTATCCAGCTGCCAGCGTTCGTGAATCGCGGTTTGGCAAAAAACACGCGCGAGTGGCACCGCGCCCACGCAAGGGGATTCCGTTCGCATGCGCCAAGGGCATGCGAACCGCCACGAATGCGCCGCGTGCATCCTAGGGCGTGAGAAACGCCTCGTCTGCCGCCTTCGTGCGCCCCTCGGGAGCCGCCTCGGCCCCGACTTGCGACGCCATTAGCCGCCTTATGCCCCGCGCACGGCCCCGGCGATGCGCCCCGAGTGCCATTCGCGTGCACTTTTTGCTATCTCGCCCCGCGCGAACGTCCGTGGTGCCCGACCGGCCCGGAAGGAAGGCGAGAAACGACGGTATGAAGGCCGGGGAGCTGTGAGGCATCACAGTGCTTGGTAATCTTTGTATGACTGCATATCGTTTCTGTGCCCGTAACCTTGCTCTATGCGTCAAACAAAAAGCTCATCGTGCGAGCCTGTTCGCTCAAATATGGCCAGTTCACTCGTTGTCGTCCATATGAGTAGCCAGTCCCCCGCATTGGCTATATGACACTCACTCGCACACTTCCAATTGCCCGCTAGCTTGTGAATATTGTGCTTTCTCCGAAGCTCGGCATGCGACTCCGGACTATCCAGAAGTACGAGTCGAATAACTGCCTTAAGGGGATTCGTATCCCTGTGCTTTTTCTTAAGGCGTTTGATGTCTCTATGCACGCGCGTGTTTCGCGTTCGTGTTAGCAGGGTGGTTTAGCTGTGACTTTATAGCCGAAGGGTGATATGCTTTATACATCCAAGCGCCCACGAGCGCTTTGGCTGTCCGTCCGGGGGAGTGCGGGCCTCAGTGTGGAGGTAGGCATGTTCTCTGTGGGCGATCGTGTCATTCACCCTGGACAAGGTTTGTGCACCGTGGTGGGCTTTGCCGGCGAGCCCACGTCATCGCTCGTGCTTGCGTGTGGTACTGGCCGCCGCGAGACGCACCTGCTGTATCCCATGGCAAAGGCGGAGCAAACCCTGCGTGCCCCCGTCTCGCGCGAGGAGGCGCTTGCCGTGGTTGCGGGTTATGCCGAGCTGGCGCCAGACCCCCGCACCGACCGGAACTCAGGCCTCGAGGAGGCCTACTTCAAGGGGCTCATCAAGCACGGCGTTCCCGATTCCGTGCGCGTGGTAAAGACCATGCGCACACGCATCGCCGCGGCGAGCACCAAGCGCCATAAGCCCAGCGCCTACATGATACGCGTGCTCAAGGAGGCACAGCGCCGCTCGCTTGAGGAGCTTGCCTGCTCGCTCGACGTCGCCAGCGAGGAAGTGGTGGCCATGTTTGGCGAGTTCGGCCAAGACTTCTCACCCGACCCGGCAAAGCGCGGCAGGCGTTAGCGGCGCTCGAAGGCAAGGCAGCAAGAATCGCACGCGGTTTGCGCTCTAAGCGAGAAAGGCGAGCACCCCTCTTGGCAAAGGCTGCCGAGAGGGGCGTTCGCCCATGCGTGATGCCTTTGGGGCGAGGCGCTTGCCCTGCGTGCGCAGGCGCGCCGCTATGCGCCCTCGCCCTTGCGGATCTTGGCAACGAAGAAGCCCTCAAAGAGCTCGCTGGGGCACACGGTGCAGGCGCCCTCGAGCTTGCAGGAGAGCAGCGGCGGGGCAAAGGTCTCGCCGCCCGCGCCCGGCAGCGCGAGGGGCTCAAGCGTGCAGGTGCGGTGCTTGGCGAGCGCCCAGCTCACGATGTCCTCGTTCTCACGCGGCAGCACCGAGCAGGTGGAATACACGAGGGTGCCGCCGGGCTTGAGCACCTGCAGCGCCTTGTCGATGAGCGCGCGCTGCGAGCGCTCCACGCCGTCTGCGAGGGCGGGCGTGAGGTTGCGCTCGGCGCGCTCGTCATGCGTGCGCACGATGCCCGAGCCCGTGCAGGGGGCGTCGAGCAAGATCTGGTCAAAGGAGAACCACTCGTCGAGCTTGCGGGCGTCGGTGCGCATCACCTGCACGTTGGTGGCGCCGAGCTTGGCGAGGTTGTGCTCGAGCTTCTCGGCGCGGGGCTGGGAAAACTCGCAGGCCGTGATGTGCGCGGCGCGGGTGTTCTCGTCGCCTGCGGCAAGGGCGGCCATCTGGCTGGTTTTGCCGCCGGGCGCGGCACACATGTCGAGGATGTCTGCCCCTGCGGCGGGCACAAGCGCGAGCGGGGGCAGCATGGAAGAGAGGCTCTGCAGGTAGAGCTTTCCCTCCTGGTAGGCTCCGAGCGCCCAGACGTCGCGCTCGGAGGTGCCCTCGGCAAGCACAAAGGCGTCGCCGTACCACGGTACGGGATCCCAGCCGATGCCTGCCGCATCAAGCGCGCTTGCCAGCTCGTCGCGGCTGGCAAGCAGGGTGTTGGCGCGCAGGGTGGTGCGGCGCGTGGCGGCAGCCCCCCAGCCGGCAACGATGAGTCCGGCATGCTCGGGCGCATAGGCGGCTCGCACGGCCTCAACGAGGTGCGCCGGCAGGCCCGTGGCCTCGTCGAGCACCTGTGGCTCGCGCGGCTCGGCGCTCTTGGCGCGCTTACGCTCGGTATAGCCCCGTCCGGGCTTGTTGCGCCTGTGCTCATTGCGTCGTCCCATGGTGTCTCCCTTGCAATACAAAAGCAGCTGGGCCGCATGACCCAGCTGCCATCCTAACGTATCAACCGGCGCAGCGAGGGCGGCACCTGCGCTTGGCTCGGGAAGCGTGCCGCGCGCGAGCCGCCGCCCCGGGGCTCGCGCCGGCACCGTATGCGCGCTCCCGCACCAGCGGCTTGCCGTGGGGCACCCCGCGTCCCGCGCCAGCGGCTCGCCGGCGCTGCGCCGCGGACCCTACAGCTCGCGCGCCGCGAGATACCCCTCGCGCACGGCGTCGAGCGCGCGCCTGGGGCGTACGGCGTCACCCACGGTGCGCACGGAGATGCCCATGCGCTCGGCTGCAGCCACAAACTCGGCGTTGTCGCGGGCGCGCGAGCCCACGGCCACCACCACGCTCGCGCACGGCAGCACCTCGTGCTCGCCCTCGTGCTCCACCTCAACGCCGCCCTCAGCAAGCGACACAAACTTGGTGCTCGTGCGAATGTCCACGCCCAGCTCGGCCATCTTGGCCATCACGCAGATCTTGCGGGCGCTGCCGAGGTCTGCGCCGGCCTCGCCGAGCATCTCAACCACGCAGGTGGGGTGCCCCTGGCTGGCCACAAAGTCTGCGCACTCAAGGCCCACGAGTCCGCCGCCAATCACCACGCAGGGGCCTTCGGGCACGCTCGCGGTACCCTCAAGCACGTCGTGGCCAATGAGCGCAGAGCTCTCAAGGCCGAGTGTGATGGGCGAGGCGCCGGTGGCAACGACGAGTGCCTCAAAACCCTCGGCCTCAAGCGTGGCGGCGTCGAGCGTACGTCCCAGGCGCACCTCAACGCCTGCCGTGCGCTGCGCTTGCTCGCCCTGCGAGCGCGCGGCCTCGCGCATCTCGGCCTTGCCGGGCGCGCAGCCGGCCGTCACAAACTGGCCGCCCAGGCGGTTGGACGCCTCAAAGAGAACAACCTGGTGCCCGCGTGCGGCCAGGGCCTGCGCCGCCACAAGGCCCGCCATGCCGCCGCCTGCCACGGCCACGCGGCGCGGCTGCTCGGCCGGCTCAAGCGCCCACTCGCCCTCGCGGCCCACAAGGGGGTTGCGCAGGCACGTGATGCCTGCCGGGAAGCGCTCCATGTCGGCAAAGCCGTCGAGGCAGCCCTGGTCGCAGCCCACGCAGTGCACGATGTCTGCCATGCGCCCCTCGCGCGCCTTGGCGCAAAACTCCGGGTCTGCGAGCTGGGCGCGACCCATCACCACGAGGTCGACCTTGTCTGCCGCCAAGATCTCCTCGGCAAGCTCGGCGGTGTTGATGCGGCCCACGCCAATGGTGGGGATGCCCGTCTCGCGGCGGATGCGGGCGGCGTTGTCAACGTTAAAGGCGCGCGGCACGTCGATGGGCGGCACCTCGAGCGCGCTTGCGGCGCTGATGATGTTGCCGCGCGAGACGTCGAGCACGTCCACGCCAAACTCGCCCGCCCAACGGCAGAACTCGATGGTGTCCTCGATGCTCATGCCGCCCTCGAGGCAGTCGTCGTGCGCGTCAATGCGCATGAAGATGGGCATGTCCTCGCCCACGGCGGCGCGGATGGCGCGGATGCAGGCAAGCGGGAACTTGGCGCGGTTTTCGAGCGAGCCGCCGTACTCGTCAGCGCGGTGGTTGATACCGCCCGAGAGGAACGAGTGCGGAAGGTAGTTGTGGGCGCAGTGGAACTCGACGCAGTCGTAGCCGGCCTCGCGGGCACGGCGCGCCGCCTCGCCGTAGGCAGCCACGATCTCGACGATCTGCTTGCGGGTCATCCCGGGGAGGGTGAACCCGGGAGCCAACGGGGTGTCGCTCGGCACGAGCATCTGGGCTGCTGGGTCCATACCCACGGCGATGGAGCCCTGCCACAGCTGCACACCGGCCTTGCCGCCCACGGCGTGGATGGCGTCCACGAGACGACGGTGCTCCTCAACAAAGCTGTCCTCGGCAAGCGAAAGGAACATCGAGGGAGCGCTGGGGGTGTGCACGCTCGTGACCTCAACGATGTTGAGGGCACTGCCGCCGGCGGCGCGCACCACGTGGTAGTCGACGAGGCGCTGCGTCACGTGGCGCTCGTCGCAAAAGCGCGTGCCCATGGCGGGCATCACGACGCGGCTCTTGAGCTCAAGGCCACGCACCGAGTAGGGGCTGAACAGGTGGTCGAACATCGTCGGCTCCTTACCGTTGGGGATACCGTGTGTATCCATATGGTTACAAGCTTGCCCCAAACAGGTGAACCCTAATCAGGCGTAAGACAGGGCTCACGCACATTCTGCTAATCTGCGAACACTTTAGGGGAGGGGAGCGAAGGCAGGCGCTGGCCGGCGGCTCGCACAAGGCTTCTCGGGGCGATCCGCGTCTGGCGGCGTGACCCGCGCGTTGCCGGAGGTGACGCTCGCATGCGCTGTGCCCCGCGCAACAGCGCCTGCCCGTGCGCGTGCCATCACGCAACCTCCACTTGCGCGAAGGCTCCGTACGTGGCATACTACCAATTCGTGTGGCCTACGGGTCGCACCGCAAGTGGGCCAGAGGTTATGGCCCCACCTGAACGGCGCCCAAGAGCAGCTGTCTGGTCAGACAAAGGAACAGTCGCCCAACTTGGGTGTTCACGCCTGAATCTTGCCGGAGCTGTGCCGTAAGCGCAGCTCCGGTTTTCGTATGCGGCGAGGCGCCCTGAGCGGGTGCGCCGCAAGGAAAGGAAGGTGTGTAAGATAGCCAAGTCCGATGGTCCCCGCATCAACGGGGAGATTACCGCTCGCACGTGCCGCCTCATCGGCGTCGACGGTTCCCAGCTTGGCCTGTTTGGTGTGCGTGATGCCCAGCGCATCGCCTCCGAGCAGGGTCTCGACCTCGTTGAGATTGCCCCCAACGCCGAGCCGCCCGTCTGCAAGGTGATGGACTACGGCAAGTTCAAGTACGAGCAGGCCATCAAGGCCAAGCAGGCTCGCAAGAACCAGGCCAAGGTCGAGATCAAGGAGATGAAGTTCCGTCCCAAGATCGACACTGGCGACTACGAGACCAAGAAGGGCCACGTGATGCGCTTCCTCAAGAAGGGCGCTCGCGTTAAGGTCACCATCATGTTCCGCGGTCGTGAGATGGCACACCCCGAGCAGGGTCTGAACGTTCTTGAGCGTCTCGCCGAGGATCTCAAGCCCTACGCCACGGTTGAGAGTCAGCCCAAGATGGAAGGCCGCAACATGCACATGCTCGTCGCGCCGATCAAGGGCGCCTTCGATGCGAAGGACGAACCTGTCGACGAGAAGGATACAAAGGAGAACTAAGCATGCCTAAGATGAAGACGCACAAGGGTACGGCCAAGCGTTTCCGCCGCACCGGCACCGGCAAGATCATGCGTGCCAAGGCGTTCAAGAGCCACATCCTCACCAAGAAGTCTGCCAAGCGCATCCGTGGCTTCCGTCAGGAGACCGAGCTCGCCAAGGCCGATGTCAAGGTCATTTCCGCTCGCATGGGCGTCAAGTAACGCTTGCGTCTTTCCCGTTTTTTCTTTTCTAGGAGTTGATCACACATGGCACGAGTTAAGCGCGCCGTCGCCGGTCGTAAGAAGCGCAACACCCTGAAGGAGCTTTCCAAGGGTTATTACGGTACTTCCTCCCGTACCTTCCGTGGTATGAAGGAGCAGGTCCAGCACTCCCTGCAGTACCAGTACCGTGACCGTCGCAACAAGAAGCGCGACATCCGTCGTCTCTGGATTCAGCGTATCAACGCTGCCGCTCGCATGAACGATATGAGCTACTCCATGTTCATGCATGGCCTGAAGCTTGCCGGCGTTGATCTGGACCGCAAGGTTCTCTCTCAGATCGCCTACGAGGACGAGGCTGCGTTCACCGCTCTGGTTGAGGTTTCCAAGAAGGCTCTCGCCGAGGCCAAGTAAGCTCGTTTGCATAGCTTTTTGAGGAGCTCTCGCATTTGCGGGGGCTCCTTTTTTGCTGTGCGCGAGTTCTAGGTGCTCGCGTATGGCGTCGCGGGATGGTGCCCACTTGTGCGGCGAGTCGTTTTGCTTGCGCTGCCGCGGAGGTGGTCAGCTAGTGATCCTTGTGCTCGGGGTCGTGCTTGAGGGCCTCTACGATGCGCTCTCG
>Cebus_capucinus_imitator_PRJNA485217_SSR049__coassemble_1293_pt1 | contig 25499 bp, 20 predicted proteins | sample Cebus_capucinus_imitator_PRJNA485217_SSR049__metabat2_high_PE_004 | metagenome-assembled genome bin Cebus_capucinus_imitator_PRJNA485217_SSR049
GATCACCGGCGACCACATCGACACCGCCGTGGCCATCGCCAAGAACCTCGGCATCGTCGAGAGCGCCGAGCAGGCCATCACCGGCGCCGAGATCGACAAGATGAGCGACGAGGAGCTCGACGCCGTCATCGAGAACTACGGTGTGTACGCTCGCGTGCAGCCTGAGCACAAGACCCGCATCGTCGAGGCCTGGAAGGCCAAGGACAAGATCGTTGCCATGACCGGCGACGGCGTGAACGACGCCCCGTCCATCAAGCGCGCCGACATTGGCGTGGGCATGGGCATCACCGGTACCGACGTCACCAAGGGCGTGGCCGACATGGTGCTCGCCGACGACAACTTCGCCACCATCATCGGTGCCTGCGAGGAGGGTCGTCGCATCTACGACAACATCCGCAAGGTCATCCAGTTCCTGCTGTCTGCCAACCTTGCCGAGGTGTTCTCCGTCTTCACGGCCTCGCTCATTGGCTTCACCCTGTTCCAGCCGGTGCAGCTTCTGTGGGTCAACCTCGTGACCGACTGCTTCCCGGCGCTCGCGCTGGGCATGGAGGAGGCCGAGGGCAACGTGATGCTGCGCAAGCCCCGCAACTCCAAGGACGGCGTGTTTGCCGACCACATGGGTCTCGACTGCATCGTCCAGGGCGTCATCATCACGGTGCTCGTGCTCGCCAGCTTCTTTGTGGGCGTCTACTTTGACTGCATGGAGCATGGTGTTGCGTTTAACCTTGCGGCCATGACCTCCGAGAACGCCTCTGCCGAGGGTGTCATGATGGCGTTCATCACGCTCAACATGGTTGAGATCTTCCACTGCTTCAACATGCGCAGCCGTCGCCTGTCGCTGTTCCAGATGCCCAAGCAGAACAAGTGGCTGTGGGCTGCCTCGGTGTTCGCCCTCATCCTCACGCTCATCGTGGTTGAGCTTGACCCCCTGGCCGAGATCTTCTTTGGCATCTCCCACCTCGACTATGGTGCGGCTGGCGTGGCTCTCTTGCTTGCCTTCCTCATCATCCCGCTGGTGGAGGTCTACAAGGCCATCATGCGCGCGGTGGAGAAGGACGCCTAACGCTGGGCCTGTTGGCAATCACGCACTGAACGGAGCGCTCGCATCACGCGGGCGCTCCTTTTTTGTGCGCTCGTGGTGGTGCGCCCTTACGAGGCGAGGGTTTAGGATGCTTGAGACAGGTGAGTTTTCGTATTCTATTAAGTTGAGATAGGGCAGCCGGTGTGCTTGCCAAGGGCCCATTTGTGGATCTCGCGAGTGTGTGGCATGGCTGGTGCGTGCGGAGTGCCGTGCTGGCTTGGGCGGCGTACGCTTGCGGTCTGGCAGGAGTGCCTCGCGGGCTTGGGCGCGTGTGCTTGCGGGCTGGCATGGGCATAGGCTGAGAGAGCGGATGGTATGGGAAAGCGACAGGTGAGGCGCAAGGTGGGGCGCGGGGCCTCGGCTCGGCGACGCGGCGGCGCCGCCGGCGAGGTTCGGGGCGCAGACGTGCGCGAGCTGCCTGCGGTGGACGAGCTCGCGAACGTCCCCGCGTTTGATGACGTGCGGGCGAGCGATGAGCAGCGATTGGCGTTTGCCGAGGCGCGCACGGCTGTGCTCGAGCGGATGGGCGAGGACTACGCTGCCTCGCTCGAGCTAGGTTGTGTGGTGCGCCTCGACCGAGGCTTTCCCTTGGTGGCGTGCGAGGGCAAGACCTTGCGCGCCGAGCACGCGGTTGCGTTTGCCAAGGGCGAGGCCGCCGAGGCGGGCATTATGCCCACGGTGGGCGATTGGGTTGCCGTGGCCGTGCCTCCCAACCACGACATGGGCGTCATCGAGGCGGTGCTGCCGCGCCGCCGCTCCTTTGCGCGCTGGCGCGGGGGCAAGCGTGGCGAGTTCCAGACACTTGCCGCCAACCTCGACATGGTGATTGTGGTGGCGGCACTGGGCGAAGAGCCGCTCATGCTGGGCCGCGTTGCCCGTTCGCTGGTGCTGGTGCGCGACTGTGGCGCGCGGTGTGCGGTGGTGCTCACCAAGGCAGACCGCAAGCGCTCGCCGGAGGACTTGTCCGAGGACGTGGCGCGCGTGAGGCGTCTCTTGGGCGAGGACTGCGAGGTTGTGGTGACGTCGAGCGCCACGGGCGCGGGACTTGAGGACGTGCGTGCCCTCGTGGAGCCGCGTGTGCTGGCGATGATCTTGGGCGAGTCGGGCGCGGGCAAGTCGACGCTGCTCAACGCCCTCTTGGGTCGCGAGGCCTTGGCGACGGGCGCGGTGCGCGAGCGCGACGACATGGGACGGCATACCACGGTTGCCCGCATGATGGTGAAGGTGCCGGACGCGGGCGTGATCTGTGACGCGCCGGGCCTCAGGAGCCTGCCTTTGGTGGGGCATGAGCGCGGCCTCGGGCTTGCCTTCCCCGAGATTTCTGAGCTGGCGGCAACCTGTCGGTTCAGGGACTGCACGCATGGCTCCGAGCCGGGGTGCGCGGTGCAAGAGGCGCATGCGGCCGGCGAGCTCGACCCGGTGCGGCTCGAGGCCTACCTTGCGCTTGCGGAGGAGATGCGGGCGAGCGCGAAGACGCTCGACCCGGATGTGGTGATTTAGGAGAGCGCGCGGCACGTGGTGTGCGGTGGCGCGAGCACGCGGTGGCTGCGGAGTGGCGCGTGCGCGGCGGTACGGCGACTGCGGTGCGGCGCGTGGTGCGCGGGCGCGCGGCGGCTGCGGTGTGGAGCGTGCGGCGTGGGCGTGCGGCGGCACGGCGACATTTTGATGTAACGGCGGGCGTCCTTCGGGGCGCCCGCTTTTTGTGTAGGGCCTGTGGAGGGGCCTTTGGCGAGGGGCGCAAAGGCACTTGTGACGGGCTTCAAAATCTCACAACGAAGACGAAACCCCCAGGCAGGGGGTTTGTTGTTTTTGAACATGCGCGCTGGTGCCCGTGGGATGCAAATGCCCCAAAAGCTGTTAGATGGCGCCCCAATTGAAGTAAGAACCTGCCGGACTTTCTTGCCCACTTGGGCTTAGGGAGCCTCTCCGGGCGTGACGATGTGCTTGGGAACGCGATGGTGGGAGGGCACATGAGGCAGCGGGCAAGGCTTGCGGTGTCGGGCATATGCGGCGTGCTTGCCGCCGTGATGGCGGTGGGCTATGCAGATGCCGCTCGTGCCGAGGTCGAGGCCGAGCGCGCCCAGGTGCTCGAGCGCTATGGCGGCGAAGTTGCGAGCCTTGTGGTGGCCCGCGAGGGGCTCAAGGCGGGCGAGGTGGTGGCCGAGGGCGACGTTGAGGTGCGCGAGTGGCTCGTAGACCTCGCGCCCGAAGGCGCGCTCGAGAATCTTGACGACGTGGTAGGGCTGCGACTCTCCTCAAACGTCGCGGCGGGAACGCCGCTTTCTGAGGTCTGCTTCGCCTCGGAAGACGGCGCGCTCGAGGTGCCTGAGGGAATGGTTGCCATTAGCGTGAAGCCCACCGACAAAACAGGCGTGACGGCAGATATAGCCGCAGGTACACGGCTTCTTGCCTATGAGGTGGACAAAGAGGGCGCTACAAGGCTGCTTTCGAGCGAGGTAAGCGTGATCGCGGCAGGGGCTGCGGGGGCGCAAGGGGGCTCGGCTGGGGTGCTGGCCTTGGCGTGCGCTCCAGAAGACGTGGCGCAGGTGCTCTCGGCAAGTGCCGCGGGGACGCTACGGCTGGTGGTGCCCGCGGCCGACGTTGACCTCGGGGAGATCGGGGCGGCTGGCCCTGCGGCAAGCCCTGGCGCTATGGGGCGAAGCGACGCTGGCGCGGCGGCGCCCGCGGAAGTGTTGCCCGAGGAGGCTGACGCAGGGGCGGGCGAGGAGCCGGCTGGACCCGAGGGGACGCAGGCTGCCGCGGGTGACGCTCTTGCGAGTAACGAGGTGCTCGATGAAGAGGAGGAGCTATGACGCGATGGCTCGTGTGGGCGGGTGCCGAGCAGGCGGCCGCGATTGAGGGCTACCTCAAGAGCTGCGACGCCACATGCGAGGTGACGCATGTGACAGACGCGCAGGAGCTCCGGGCCATGGTGAGCGGCGCATGGAGGGGCTGTGAGGTTGTGGTGGGCGAGGGGGCGGCGGGTCCGGCACCCATCAACGTGGCAGCGGCGCTGTGTCGCGATGGCCATGCCCTGAGTGTGAGCCTGGCCGTGGCCTCCGCATCGGGCTCCCTGCGCTCGCGTGCCAAGCGAGCGGGCATAGGGCACGTGATAACCCAGGCCGACCTCTCTGCCCGGCATCCAGAGGTGCCGAGGGGCGCGGCGGGGGCTTCGTCTCAGGCGGGCGGTGCTGCGGCAGAGGGGCCGGCAGAAAGGAGCGGCCAGGGTGCGGCTGCGGTTTTTGCCGCGCGGCCGAGCGAGCAGGGGGCACAGGCTGTTGGGACGGCCGGTGGCGGTGCGGCGGCTATGGGCAAGGCCGTGACGGAGGCGACGCGGGAGGCGCCCGCATGCGAGCCCGAGCGTGCCGAACGCCGCGAGGGCGTGCCCGTGATCTGTCTGGTATCGGGCAGGGGCGGGGTGGGAAAGAGCTCGGCCTGCGCGGTGATGGGCCATATTGCCGCAGCGTGGGGCATGCGTGTGGCCTTGCTCGACCTCGACTTGGCCTTTGGCAACCTCTATGCGCTGCTGGGGCTTGAGCGGCCGGCAGACGTGAGCGCGCTCGGCGAGGGCATCACGCCCGAGCGCGTGGAGGCCTGCGGGCGCGAGGCTGCGCGGGGCGTCTCGCTGTGGGGGCCTTGCGCCGAGCCTGAGTATGCGGAGCTCGTGCAGCCACACGTGGCGCGGCTCATCTCCGGGCTTACGCGCGGGCACGACCTTGTGCTCGTGGACACGACGACCAACTGGGGAGACGCCGTGGCGTCTGCCGCGCAGGAGGCAGACCGGCTTGTCATCGTCTCTGACGAGCGGCCGGGCGCGGTGAGCGCGCTCGTGCGCTGCGGTGCGCTCGCCATGCGCCTGGGCGTGGCGCGGGCAAAGATCGTGCGCTGCATGAACGGCTGCGACGCCCATGGCCGCGACGAGGCCTACGTGGCTCGTGCCGCCCGTGGCCTGGAGTGCGCGCGCGAGATACGCGCGGCCGATGGCGGCGACGAGGTGTCGGAGCTGTTGGCGGCGGGGCACGCGCGCGAGCTTGCCGGCTCGGCCAATCCCTTTGCCATCTCGCTGGCGGCCGGCCTTGCGCAGATACTTCGCGAGCTTGGCGCGCTGCCGGAGTGCGAGGCGGCACAGCGGGCGCTCGCGCCGAGCAAGGTGCGGCGGAGGCTCTTTCTGAGGCGGGAGGTGGCGTAGATGAGCGTGCTCGAGCGTGTGCGAGAAGCGGCGGGCGCGCCTGAGGCTCTCGAGCCGTGGGGCGCGCCAACAGACAGGCGAGAGCTGCGCGAGCGGCTCAAGCGCGCCTTGGTGGAGCGCCTGGGACTCTCGGAGGTGGCGGCGCTCGTGGGTGCTGGCGATGCGGTTCGTGCCGTGAGCGAGCTCGACGTGGCGAGTCGCGCGCTCATGAACCTTGGGGGCTTTGATGACGTGCCGGCGGCGGAGCGCGACGCGCTCATACGCGAGGTGATCGACGAGATTGTGGGGCTCGGCCCCTTGCAGCCGCTCGTGGACGACGCGAGCATCACCGAGATCATGGTCAACGGCACGCACTCGCTCTACTTCGAGCGCGCCGGCCAACTCGAGCAGGCACAGCGCGTGTTTGACACGCCCGAGCAGATTCTGCTGGCGGTGGACAGAATCCTGGCGCCCCTCGGCAGGCGCCTGGACGACGCAAGCCCCATCGTGAACGCGCGCCTGAAGAACGGCGACCGCGTAAACGCCGTGATTGCGCCCATTGCCGTGGATGGGCCTTCGGTGACCATCCGCAAGTTCTCGGGCGAGCTGCGCACCCTGCAGAGCCTCGTTGGGTTGGGAAGCGTGCCCGCATGGTATGCGCAGCTGCTCTCATGGGCGGTGCGCCTGAGGCAAGACATAGCGGTGGCGGGCGGCACGGGATCGGGCAAGACCACCCTGCTCAACGCGCTTTCCTGCGAGATTCCCCCGAGCGAGCGCGTCGTGACCATCGAAGACTCGGCCGAGCTGCGCTTTGACGAGAGCCTGCACGTGGTGCGCCTCGAGGCGCGCGAGGCCTCCATTGAGGGCGTGGGCGCCGTGCCCATCCGCGCTCTGGTGACCAATGCCTTGCGCATGCGGCCAGACCGCATCGTGGTGGGCGAGGTGCGAAGCGGAGAGGCGGCCGACATGCTTACGGCGATGAACACCGGCCACGACGGGTCGCTCACGACCTTGCATGCGGGCACGCCGCACGAGGCGGTGCTCAGGCTCGTGCTGATGGCACGGATCGGCATCGAGCTGCCGGCAGAGCTCATTGAGGAGCAGGTGGCCACGGCGCTCGACCTCATCGTGATGTCGAGGCGCATGCTGGATGGCTCGCGCGTGATCTCGTCCACCTCGCTCGTGAGCCGCACGGACGAGGGCCACGTGGGGCTTGAGGAGCTCGTCTCGTTTGACGTGGCAGGGCGCTCCTGGCATTTGGAGCGTGAGCCTCCCTTCATCGCTCAGGCGGTGAGGGAGGGGCGTCTCGATGCGGGGGAGGTGGAAGCATGGCGACACAGCTGCTCCTAGCCTGCGTGCTTTGGGCAACGGCCGCCGCATGGGTTGGATGCGGCGCCTTCGAAGGCGCTTCGGGCGAGGACGTCTGGGGCGGCGCGCGCAGAGAGCTCACGCGCCAGGCGTGTGGCCGCTGGCTCTTGCGCCTGGGGAGTGCGCCTGTGCCCAAGGCCCTGCTTGGCTGGGCGCCTTGGCGCGAGGCGGCGCGTGCGCTCGTGCGCTCGCCTCAGGGTGCGCGGATGGGCGTGGGCATTGAGGAGGCGGGCGCCCTGCTCTGCGCGGGCTATGGGCTCTGCTGCGTGGCGGGCCTTGTGCTTTCGGGTGGTATTGGTGTTGTTACCTGCGCCGTAATGGCTCCCGTGGCGCTCGTTGGCTGGGCCGTGCGAGCCCGGCGCGTGCGGGCGGATGCCATTGCGCACGAGGTCCCCGATGCCTTTCGCTCGCTTTCGAGCGCCATGGGGGCGGGGCGCACGCTTGCGCAGGCGGTGGCGTACGTGGGGGCGCACGGAGACGGTGAGCTTGCGCGGGAGTTTGGTCGTGCGTCGCTCGAGATCTCGTGTGGGATGCCTGCCTCGGATGCCTTGGGCGAGCTTGCGGAGCGCGTGGACGCGCCAGGCGTCGATCTCATGGTGGCGGCGCTCATGGTCTCGGCCAAGACGGGCGCCCCTCTGCAGGGGCTGTTCTTGCGCTCCGCCGCTCTTGCCGAGCGCCGCTTTGAGCTCGAGCGCGAGCTCATGGCAAAGACGGCGCAGGTGCGTCTTTCGGCGCGCATCGTGTGTGTGCTGCCGCTCGGGTTGGTGGGGCTTTTGGCGATGGTCTCGCCGGACTTTAGGCACGGGGTGGCAACGCCGGCGGGCCTTGCGTGCGTGGTGGTGGCGCTTGTGCTCGATGCCCTTGCGCTGATGACGATACGCAGGCTCATGAAGGGGGTGATGTGATGTGGCGCGTGGGCGCGGTCTTTGCGGCGACGGCTCTGGGGTCCTTCGTGTTGCTGCGCGGCGTGCCGTCGCGGGGCGGAGGCCGCTCGCGGGCAAGCCCCGGGGATCTGGCGGCTGCGTCCGGCGGTGCCATGCTACCTGCGCTTGCCTGCGCACTTGAGCGTGTGGCGGCGAGGCTTCCCGCTGCGCGGGCCTGGCTTTCTCGGCTGCGGGAGCACGCGCGGGAGCGAGAGCTGGCGAGGCTCTGCGAGGGTCAGGTGCCTGAGCTTCTGGACATCCTGGCGCTGGGGCTCTCCGCCGGGCTTTCGTTTGACGCGTCCGTCGAGCTCTATGGCGCCAGGAGCGACTCGGCCCTGGCGCGAGAGCTGGTGGGGGCGCTCAACAGCTGGCGCCTGGGCCTGGAGGGGCGAGCCGCCGCGCTTGAGCGGCTTGCGAGGAGAACGGCGTCTCCCTCGCTTGGCAGGTTTGCTGCGGCGGTTGCCGAGTCCCTTGCGTTTGGCTCGCCTTTGGCGTCGGTGCTCGAGCGGCAGGCCGAGGTGATCCGCGAGGAGCAGCGCTCGCGCACGCGGCAGCGCGTGGAGGAGGTGCCGGTGCGGATGCTCGTCCCCCTGGGGACGCTCGTGGTCCCTGCCATGCTGCTGGCCGTGGTGGGGCCGCTTGTGATCGCGGCGTTCTCGTGAGGGTGCGGCCACGTGGCAATGACGGTTGAGTTTGCGAAAAGGAGGCAAAAGATGGCGAACGAGCTGATGTTGCGGGCGTATCTGGAGGTGCTGCGGAGGGCGAGGAGGGGTGTTCGATCGGTTGCGGAGGAGACCTCGGGGCAGGGCACGACGGAGTACGCAATTCTCGTCGGCGTGCTCGTGCTTATGGCCATCGTTGCCGTAATGGCCTTCCGCGGGAGGCTGCAAGAGCTGTGGACGGCCATCACCGATGGCATCAATTCGCTTTAGGGCCGGTGGCGCAAGGCGCATCCGCGCACGAAGGGCCGCTCTGGCGCTGGCTGTGTGCCTCGCGCTTGCGGGCGTGGGCGTTTGGGTTGGCGTACGGGGCGGCACCGGCGTGGCACCGGGGGACGAGGCGGCTGTTGCCGAGACATCGGGCGGCACGGCGCAGGCCACCGCCTCAGGTGGCGCAGCCTTGCCCATGTCGCCTGCCGCCGGGCCGGACGAGGCGGGGGCCACGGATGGGGCGGATGCCGTGGGCAAGGCGGGTACCACGGCAGAGGCGGGGGCCACTTCCGAGGCAGAGACGCTTGAGGGGTTGCTGGGAGATCTTGCGGGCGAGCTTCCCGAGGAGGTTGCCGACGCCCCGGTGAGGCGTGAGGAGAGCGAGCGCGCGGGAGGGGTTGCCGAGGTGGCCTCCGCACTCGTTGGCGAGTATCGCGAGCTTGGTGACTCGGTCGTAGCGCACGCCGGCTACCTCGACCTTTTGGGCAACGTGTGGGGCATGGTGGTGACGGGCCCTGGCTGGGTTGACCTGTGCCTGGTGAGCGAGCGCTCTGGGGACACCTGCGAGCTCACGCGGCTGAGGATGGAGGCCGAGGAATGGGAGCGGAGCTATGGGGGCGAGGACGGCTAGCGGGCGTGAGCGGCGAGGTGCGCGGTGGAGCGTCGGGCGACGCCTCTGCCTGTGGGCACGCCGGGCAATGCGTGAGCGCGCGGGCCAGGCGAGCGTCGAGTACGCACTCGTGGTGGCGGCGTTTTTGGCAGCCGTCTTGGCATGTGCCCTCGTGTGGCACGCCGCGCGCGACGGCTCGCTCGACGAGCTGGCTCGCAAGGCCGCCTCGCACGTTGTGGGCGAGGGCGGCCTTGTGGGCGCGGTGCGCGACATCGCGCTGTTCTGAGACGACGGGGCAGGCAACCGTTGAGGCGGCAGCCCTGCTGCCCGCCGTGATGCTCGTGCTTGCCATGCTGCTTGAGCCGGCGTTTTTGCTCTATACGCACACGATGATGCAGCAGGCGGCGGCAGAGACGGCGCGCGCGCTCGTGACCAGGGCGGAGGGAGTGGGCGTGACGGAGGAGGCTTGCCGCGCCTATGCGCTGCGCAGGCTTGCGGCGGTGCCCAACGTCGCCGCCTTTCACGTGGGTGGCGAGGCGGGTTGGGAGGTGAGCCTTGAGGGCGACGCCTCTTCTGCCGAGGTTTCGGTGCAGATCGTGGGCAGGGCGAGGCCGCTGCCACTCGTGGGCATTTTGGCGGGCTTTGTGGGCGAGCTTGAGGGTGACGAGGTGGTCTTGCGCGCCTCCGTGCGCGAGCGTGCCCGTCCCGAGTGGCTGGAGGGAGGCTATGGTGAGTGGGTCTCGGTGTGGGGATAGGCGCCTTGGGCTGCGAGATCGCGTGCGCCTGCGAGAACGGGGCGACGTGGAGGCTTTGTCGCGGCCGCTATTGGGTGTCGAGACGTTTGTGCGCGAGGAGGGTGGCTACACCTCGGTTGCCGTGGCGGTCTCGCTGCTCGTGTGCCTGAGCCTCGTGATGTCGCTTGCCATGGTCTCGTGGCGGCACAACCGTGCGGCCGACGTGCAGAGCGTGGCGGACGCGGCGGCGCTCTCGGGCGCAAACGTGGTGAGCGCCTATGCCACGGTGGCCACCACGGTAGATGCCTGCGTGCTCACGCTTGGGTTGGCGGGCATGGTGACGCTTGGCGCGGGCCTCGTGGTCTCGGCGGTGCCTGGGCTCTCTGCGGCGGGTGCCTCCACGGTGGAGGCGGGCATGAACTTGCTGGACTCTCGCCGCGAGTTTGCCACTTCAGCTGCCAAGGGGCTCAAGGAGATTGAGAACACCCTCCCTTTGGCCATAGCCGCGCGCTCGTATGGCGTGGTTGAGGCAAACGATGCCGAGCATGCGGACTATACGGGATGCGCGGTGCCCTTTCCGCAGCAATCCGAGACGGATTTCTCCGCGCTTGAGACCGACGTGGATGCCGAGGGCCTGCGTGAGATCGCCGAGCGCCTGCAGGAGGCATCGGACAAGGCCGAGGCGGCACGTGCCGAGGCAGACGCGGCCATGCGTGAGGGCTGGCTGGCAGACTGCGCCGACGAGCCGAGGAACCTGCGCGAGCGCGCGGCAACCCTGGCGGGGCTTTCCGGTGCAAGCAATCCCTCGTATGCCTCGCCTGAGACGTGGACGTTTGGGGCGCCGTTGCTGCGCGCCCGTGCCTACTATGCGCAGAGGCTCGCGGCCGAGGCGCCCCTGGGGTCGAGTGCCGAGGAGCTTACGGATTCCGCCGCGCGCAAGGCGTTCTATGCCTACGCGCTCGCCGAGGTGCGTGCCGGGCGCTATGCGGAGCACGCCGACGGAAGCGTTGAGGTGTCGCTTCCGCAGCTGCCGGCCACTACCGAGCAGATGAGGCGGACGCGCATGTACACGGATGTCTCGTGGCCTTGCACGAGCGAGCCTGCGGGCCGCACGCTGCACGCCTCGCGTTTGTGTCCGCAAGCGGTGGGTGCTCCCTCGGGCATGGCCTCGCTCAAGCAGCTCGACGACGGTGCTGTGGTTCGTTGCGACGCCTGCCGCATGAGCTCCTCCGCCTTGGGCAACGTGGCCGCTGCGTCCACGAGCATCGACAACGGATTTGAGCATTACTGGCGGCGCATCGTGGAGGCCTCCGGGCGCTACAAGCAGGCTGCCGGCGAGCTCGCCGCAGCCGAGCGCGAGCTCAAGGGGACGGCGGATGAGGGGGCGAGCCTGTTTGACGAGGTGCTCGATGCCCTTGCCGTGCCCCGTCCCAAGCTTTGCCCGCCCGGTGCCTGGGGATGTGTGGGCGTGGTGGGCAGGGCCCAAACGCAGACGCCCGAAGAGCTCTCGCGTGCCTTTATTGCCTCGGGGAGCCTCCCTGAGGGCGTGGCGGCATCTGCGGCGGTGCTCGCCCCCGACAACAACACCGAGAACAACGACGCCATTGCGCAGCTCTTTCATGCGCTGTCAGAAAAGATGGGAGGTGGTGTGGCGGGAGTGCTTGGCGGCGTGGGTGAGCTGTGGGGGCGCCTGCTTGTGGGATACGGGGCGGCTGCAGACGGCTTGTCGCAGGCGGCGGACGAGGCGCTCCAGGGTCTCGAGGGCGTGCCGCTGGGCTCTGCGGCCTCGTGGCTGCGCTCAAAGATCGTGGACGTGGTTAAGGCCGCGGGCTTTGAGCCGGTGGATGTGCGCCAGAGAAAGCCCGTGCTCACCCACACGCAAAACGTGCTGAGCCGAGCGGGAGCAGGTACGGTCGCAAGCGCGCGCGAGTTGGTGGGGCGCCTTCCTGCCGAGGGAGACGCGGCCTCGCTGGCGCAGGCGCTTGGGCAGCAGGTGGCAAACGAGCTGGGTGGCACCACCTTCACGGTGGCCGAGGTGCCCATTCCGGGAACGGGCGTGCGGGTGCCCATCACCATCAACGTGGGCGACCTGCTTGGGGGTGCTTTCTCGTGAGTGGCCGGGCATCAAGCGCGCTAATGCGGCTCGGCCGCGAGCGTTCGGGCCAGCTGGCGGTGGAGTTTGCCCTGCTCATCCCCGTGATGGTTGCCGTGGCGCTGGTGGCGCTCAACCTGCTGCGCTTCGCCGACGCATGTGCGCGCTTTGACCGCGTGGCGCTCGACGCGGTGGTGACGCAAGGCGTCTCTCCTGCGGGGGAGGCGAGCGTCGTGAGCTCGGTCCAGGCGGTAAGGGCGGCGCTCGAGCAGGCGGTTGAAGGCGACTCGTGCGAGGTGGAGGTGCGCGGCGTTGATGGCTCGGGCTCTGGCGGTTCGGCAACCTTTGACCTTGCTGCGGGCACCGTGCGCCTCGTGTGCGAGCTCTCGTATCGACCGTGGCCCTCGCGCGTGGAGATAGCGGGAGTGACATGGAGCGCACCGGTGGTGCTGAAGCACGAGCGCGCACTGGTGGTTGATAGGTATCGGGCGGGGGTGGTTGCGTGACGAGTGCGGGCTGCGCTTTGGCGGCAACGTATGGGGCGGACGAGGGCTCGTGCGTGACGGTGTGCTTTGTCGTGCTCGCGGGGTGGCGCGAGCGCCTCGTGGGGCTGTTGGGCACGAGGCGAACCGACTTGCGCGCACGCCCGGTGGCACTGGTGTCGTGCCGTTCTGTCCACACGTTTTGGATGCGCTACGCGCTCGACGTGGCGCTTGTGGCGTCAGACGGTACGGTGCTTGGCTCCTGGCGGGGGCTGCCCCCGGGGCGCTTGGTGTGGCGGGCTGGGGCAAGCCTTGCGCTGGAGAGGCCAAGCGGTCTTGCCCCCTGGCCTCGCGAGGGCGAGCGCGTCGTGCTCAGGCCCCAGCGTTGGCATGTTGCGGCGATGTAGGAGAGGGAGGGCTCTGCGATGAGCGAGAACGGCTTGCCTGTGGCGGAGGCAACCAAGGTGTGCCCGCGCTGCGGTGCGCGCCTGTTTGCGGACATGGACGTGTGTTATGGCTGCCTCTATGACTTTTCGAGGCACGAGATGGGGCGGGAGGGCGGCGAGGACACAGGCGCGGTTGGGTGCGCGGATCCATGCGTGGGGCCCCGCTCACCAAGCTTGGGTGACCCTGCCACCTGCGACGACGATGAGCTGTGGGGCTCGCTTGACGAGCTATGGGACGACGAGACGAAGGCGCCCCTTGCGTGTGCCGGAGCCCAAGGCACGGCCTCGCGTGCCATCTCGCTGCCGCTTATGGCCGAGAGTGACGACGAGGTCATCCGTTTGGCTCCCATTGGCGACGAGCAAGTGCCCCACCTGCGCTTTCATGCCCTCGGCCTTTCGTTTAGCTGCGGCGTGCCGCCCGAGGGGCTGGTGGTGGGGCGTGATCCCTCCTGCGACGTGGCCATCTGCTCCAACACGTTGTCGCGGCAGCACCTCAGGATCGCGCGCGTGGGGTCTCAGGTGATGGCGCAAGACCTTGGGGCGACAAACCCGGCGCTCGTCAACGGCCGGGTGCTCGATGAGGCGGTTTTGGGAAAGGAGGATGTGCTCGAGCTGCGCGGTGCGGGCGTCACGATCTGCGCCTGCTCATAGGGCGCCTGCCCGCTGCGCGGGACATACACACAAAACGGGGAAATGGGTGCAAGCGATGGGAATACGTAACTCTCACCGCGCGGGCAAGCGCGGCCTCACGTTGGGTTCATGGGCTCCTCCGCCACGGTTGGCGAAGGTGCTGACGATATGCATGCTGACCTGCATCGTGCTCTCGGGGCTGTTCGTATGCGGCCTCGAGGTGGCATGGGCCGGCACGGCAGATTCGGGTACGGTCATCGTTGACTACGTGCCCGAGAACGAGTTTGAGCCCAAGGGATACTCGGGCTCGCTCAACTTCACGGGCGTAGAGATCGTCTCGGGGTTCGAGAGGGTCTCCAACCCGAGTGACTATGCCGTCCACAATGACTACGACGGCTACCTCGACCCAAACAGCAGCACGTGGCTCGACTGGTACTACCGCGCCGACTACGGCTATGTGGCAAAGGTCAACGCGTCGACGCCCGAGAACGCGGAGTTCAAGCTGCGCTATACGGATGGCACCTACAAAGGAGATGCGGTAGATGCCGTTGTGACCCTCAAGAACATCCAGTATCTCGAGTACGCGGACGGCTGGGAGAAGTGGTGGGAGTACGGCAACGCCAATCAGTTCCAGACGGGCGTCTACCTTGTGCCCGATGTCGTCTCGGACGGCTCGGTCAAGGGCCAGTACAACAACTTCAACTTCTACTCGCTGGGCATCGGCAAGTTTGACGTTGAGGTGGAGTGGTTCTATGCCAATACCACCACGCCTGCCGAAGTAAAGGGCCACATGACGTGCATCGACCTCGACTGGGGCCAGACCTTTGGCTTTGGCGGCTCGGTGGTGGGCGGCCGTTTGGCGGCAAACAACGATGCCATCGTCATGGAAGACGAGGGCAGGCTCGTGCGTGGCATTTCGGGCTTGAGTGACGACTGGAATGTCGATCGCGAGGACTACAAGCAGGGCCTGGTCTCCACCTACTACAACACCTGCAAGGACAAAGACGAGCATGGGTGGCAGGGCAGGTACAAGGCGCCTTCCGTCTATCACTTTGGCACGTCGTGGGACGGCAGCAGCGGCACGGCCGAGTCGTACTTTGCCCTGACGCCCGCCTACCTTACCGTTCCCAACCCCGATGACGAGATTGAGGGCCAACCCACCCCCACCAAGGCCGCCGACAAGACCTCGGGCGTCTCCGTGGGCGACGAGGTTACCTATACGGTCGAGGCAGTCATGCATACCGAGGGCGTCAACTGCCGTGGCGGCTACCGCTACACCAACCTCGACATCCTCGACTATCTGCCTGCCGAGATGCGCTACGTTGACGGCTCGGGCTACCTTGTGGACGAGGCTGGATCCAAGGTCAATGCGGGCAGCGTCATCTACGAGGGAGAGCAGGAAGACCCGGCGCAAAACGTGGTGCGCTACGAGTTTGACTCGCAGTTCTTGGCAGACACGGCACTGCGTGGCCAGAAGTATCGCTTCATCTTCAAGGCCGAGCTCACCGAGTACCCGCACGACGGCAAGCGCAACGAGGCTGGCAGCCTCTACGTGCGCAACGGCGGTGCGGTGCGCATCAACAACAAGGGCGAGAAGCCCACAAACAACGTCGACACCACGCTCGTGGAGCCCAAGTTCTCGGTTAACAAGTACGCGGACGACTACGAGTTTGAGGTGGGCGAGATCGTGAGCTACACGGTCACCTACAGGCAAACCGAGAAGAACGCACAGAGCAGGGAGACGGTCATCTCCGACAATCTGCCCGAATACCTCGAGCTTATTGCGGATTCCGTCAAGGCAACGGGCATCAGGGATTTGCCTGAGCCCAGCGTCGAGGGCAACAAGTGGTCGTGCGGCTTTGACAAGTTCAACTATGGCGACACCATCACGGTTACCTACCGTGCCAAGGTGCTCAACTCGGGCAACGGGCGCGAGGTGGTCAACAACGCCTCCATCCATGCCAACAATGCCATGGACGCCGACGATCCCGAGGAAATCTATGTCAACACGGCCGATCTTGAGGTGAGCAAGGAGGCAGACCGCTACGAGTGCTATGTGGGTCCCTCAGACCAAGACCCGGGCTTTGTGACCTACACGGTGGTGGCGCGTAACGCCAAGGAGGGCACGGTTGCCAACGGCGTGGTCATTACCGACGACTCGCTGCCTGAAGGCATGAAGGTGGGGCGCACCAATGAGGGCAACCTCATGGTGGAGGTCTCGGCAAACGACGGCAGCGCCACCGAGGACAACATGAGCTGGGACGGATCTGAGGCCACGGGCTCCTTCGCGAGCTTCGCCTACCGCGCGGGCGAGGACGACCATGACCATAACCAGACGCAGGCCACGCAAAGCACCTGGAAGCTCACGCCCGAGGGGGCGGGCTGGAAGCTCGCGATTGACCACCTCAACTACGGCGTTGACGTCACCATCACCTACCGAGCCTATCCTGAGGACGCGGTCTCGGGCTGGGAAATCGAGAACAAGGTGCAGGTAGAGGCCAAGAACTCGCTAGCTGATGAGGACAGCGCCAAGGTATGGGTGAACCAGCCCCATCTCAAGGTGGAGAAGCGTGCGGCGCAGGACAAACTTACCGTGGGCGACACGATTCTCTACCACATCGACGTGACCTGCGAGACGCCGGGCACCCTTGGCCGTGACCTGGTTATCTCCGACCTCGCACACACCGAGGGCGTGCAGCTGCAGCGCGGCTCCATCCGCACCTACGACTCCGAGGGGCGCGACATCACCGATACCTGCACCGTGACCACGCGTCATGGCAATGAGAACACCTTCATCATCGAGACGCACAGAAACATCGTGAGCGCCAGCGACGCTCGTTCGGTCTGGAGCGCCGGCGAGCTTGGCGAGCAGGAGGGCAAGAACCCCTTGGGCGAGGGCGGTGAGACCAAGGTGAGCGTTGAGTACCAGGTCTATATTGCCGACGCCGAGCTTGCGGGCAAGACGGTGGACAACACGGCGCAGGCAGTAACCGACGAGCCCAACACCTCAACCACCGACGACGAGGTGGTGAGCGTCAAGGGAGCGCGCCTTGTGGTGGAGAAGTCTTCCGACAAGCAGCGCTACGAGGTTGGCACCACGGCAACCTACACGCTTGTGGCGCGCCAGACGCGCGAGGACGGTGTTGCCAAGAACGTGGTGGTGAAGGACGCCATGGGCGTCTCGGGCGTCGGCGAGCTCGTGGAGGGCTCTGTGCGCGCGGTATTCGCGTCGAGCGAGGAGGGCGAGACCCCCATTGAGGCCAAGCCGGACTACGCAAAGGACGAGGAAGGCAGAATTGTGGGCTTTACGCTCGAGACGGGGCGCGACCTGGCAGACGAGCAGAGCATCACGGTGACCTACGAGGTTGATCTGACGGGCGAGGGCGCGCTGCCCAACAAGGTGCAGGTCTCAGGCGATGGTGCCGTGGGCGGCGTGGACGCTCACGAGGTTGAGGTTGTGCCGACGCGCTCTGCGGTGACGCTCGAGAAGCGCGTGGACGTCTCCGAGCTTTCCGTGGGCGAGACGGCAACCTACACCCTTGTGGCAACGGTGGCGGAGAGCCCGGCCGCAAACGTGACCATCTCCGACAAGAGCTTACCTGCGGGCATGCCCGTTGACCTGCGCGGCATTCGCGCCGAGCTCAACGGCAAGGAGCTGGGCGAGCTCAGTGTGGACGTCTCGGGCAACGGCTTTGTGGCTCGTCTGGGCGAGCTCGAACCGAATGACGTGGTGCGCCTCACGTATACGGCGAGGGCGGCAGACGAGAAGCTCGCGGGAGCCTCCGTGGTGAACACCGCGTGGCTCACCACCCCAAGCATTGACGACCCAATCTCCGACAGCGCCTACGTAACGGTTGCGGACAAGGCAAAGGAGGAGGACCCTGACCCCGAAACGCCCGATTCCAAGCCGGCAGAGCCTGAGCCTGCCGCCGAGGCAAGCCTGGTCAAGAAGGTCTCCGAGCGCCGTGCCGTCGCAGGCGAGCGCGTGGAGTACACGCTTGTGGCCCGCGTGGAAGAGGGCAGCCTTGGCCGCACCATGCTGACCGACGAGCCCGAGGACGGCATAGCCATCGACGCGGACACCATCTCGGTGAGCGTCAACGGCGCTCGCTCCGTGGTGCCTAAGGTGGAGCTTGACGACGAGGGCGCCTTTGCGCTCGACTTGGGCGAGCTCCAGGAGGGCGCTGAGGTGCGCGTGAGCTACGAGGCGGTTGTGGACGGCGATGCGGACTTTGTAGGAGAAGACCTTGGCAACGTGGCGACGCTCACGGCCGAGGAGCTCGACCCCAAGGAGGCAAAAGCGCTCGTGACGGTGAGGGAAGACCCCGATGACCCAGAGGTCCCCTCCGTGGAAGACCCGGATGCGACGCAGCCTGCGGGAAAGGCAGAGAGCGCAACCACGGGTAAGCGTCTCAAGCAGACCTCTTCCGGCGCGGTGCCCATGGGAATCGCGGGCATCGGTGCCGCCCTGCTCGTTGCCACCTGCGTGGCATGGCTGGGGAAGCGCAAGTGAGATGCGTCGTCAGAAGGTCGGGCACGAGCGCCCCATCCGGGCGCCTGCTGGGGCTCCCAGCGCCAGCCGAGCACTCTGAGCGGCACGCTCGTCACGGGCACGGGGACGGCGCAGATGCCAGCCGCCGCCCCCGTGCGGGGCGCACACGGCGGGGTCGGCGCGCCATGCTTGTGGCTGGCGCGCTGCTCGGCCTCGCGTGCCTTGCCGTGGCGTGCACGCTCTGGTTTCTGGACTGTGCCGAGGAGGGGCGCTACGAAGCGCTTTCTGCCGAGGCGGGCTTGGCGGCTGCGGCGGATGCGCCGCAAGAAGACGGGCCGCTGGGCGTGCCTGAGCATGGGGAGGGGGGTGTGCAGGGTTCCACGAGGGACTGGGATGCGCTGCGAGCTGCAAACCCAGACATAGCGGCATGGCTCACGGTTGGCGGCACGCCCATCGACTACCCCGTCGTGGCTCCTGGCGAAGACAAGCCGGAAGACTACTACCTCACGCATGACTTCTGGGGAGGCTGCTCGACGGTGGGCTGCCCCTTCCTCGAGGGCAGCTCGCTTGCCACGGGTTCTCACGCCTTGGTATATGGCCACCATTGCGGAACAACGTCCAAGCAGTTCAGCCCAATCGCCGACGCCTACAGCCAGGAGGCGTTTGAGGGGCTTGGGGCCTGCACGTGGGAGACGCCGGGTGCGGGTTCCGTGGAGCTTGAGCCGCTCTGCGCCTTGAGCGTCGACGCCTCCTACGAGCTCATTCAGCGCTACGGCTTTGCAGGGAGAGGAGAGTTTGGCGAGTGGCTGCGCGCTCTGTGCGAGGAAAGCTCGGCACGCGCGTCGGCGTGGGAGCAAATGTGCGCTAAGGCTGACCGTGTGATAACCCTTGTGACCTGCACGAATATCCTTCCGGGACAGGCGGAGCGAACCTTGGTGGTGTTTGCGGCATAAAAAAGTTCAAATTCTTGCTTGACCCAGATTCTTCGTTTGATATAGTTATCAAGCCCGCAAGCGAGCGGCAAAGCGGCTAGGTAGCTCAGTTGGTAGAGCAGCGGACTGAAAATCCGCGTGTCAGGGGTTCGACTCCCTTCCTAGCCACCAGTGATTACGAGAGCCGGAGACTCATGTCTCCGGCTTTTTGTATTTGCCCGCCTTGTCCCACCGCCTCGCTCGCCCCGTGCGCCCGTGCATGAGGTGAACGGTAGGCTTATAGGCTCGTCGGCAGCCATGCGTGCGGCCACGGAAAGAATCCCAACGCTTACCGATATGCCTCAGCGCGCCCACATTCCTCGGCATACAATGCCGAACGCTGCGCCTGTGAGCATGCTTGCCAACTCGGTGCGGTGACCGGCGGCGCTAGCTGCTCGTAATTGCCTAAGTCACATGTCGTTCCACGGGGAGGCAACGCATATGTCTAAGATCTTCAACAGTCCGAGCAAGTACATCCAAGGCCCCGATGAGCTCGCCAAGCTAGGCGGCTATCTTGAGGCGCTGGGCACCAAGGCCCTCGTCATCAACACGGCATCGGGCCGTGGGCGTGTGGGCGCCAAGGTCGAGGCGGGCTTTGACGGCAGCTCGGCTGCCGCCCATTACGTTGACTTCAACGGCGAGTGCTCAGAGAACGAGGTCAAGCGCCTCGTTGAGCTCGCGCAGGCCAACGCGTGCGATGCCGTGGTAGGCATTGGCGGCGGCAAGACGCTCGACACGGCCAAGGCGGTGGCCTATTACCTCGGCGCCCCCGTGGTCATTTGCCCCACCATTGCCTCGAGCGACGCCCCCTGCAGCGCGCTCTCGGTGCTCTATACCGACGACGGCCAGTTCGACCGCTACCTGTTCCTGCCCGCCAACCCCAACATCGTGGTCATGGACACCACGGTCATCGCCGCGAGCCCGGTACGCCTCACGGTTTCCGGCATGGGCGACGCTCTGGCCACCTACTTTGAGGCCAAGGCCACGCACGATGCCGACGGCTCCACCTGCGCTGGCGGCAAGGGTGGCATGGCGGCGCTCTCGCTTGCCAAGCTCTGCTTTGACACGCTGATGGAGGACGGTGTCAAGGCCAAGGTGGCCCTTGAGGCGCATGCGCTCACGCCCGCCGTCGAGCATGTCATCGAGGCAAACACCCTGCTCTCGGGCATTGGCTTTGAGAGCTCCGGCCTGGCTGCCGCCCACGCAATCCACAACGGCCTCACGCTTCTGCCCGAGTGCCATCAGTACTACCACGGCGAGAAGGTCGCCTTTGGCACCCTCTGCCAGCTTGTGCTCTCCAACGCCTCCACCGAGCAGCTCGAGGAGGTGCTCGGCTTCTGCATCGAGGTGGGCCTGCCGGTCACCCTGGGCGAGCTTGGCGTTGAGGAGGTCACCCGCGAGAAGGCGCTCCTTGTGGCGGAGGCGGCGTGTGCCCCGTCTGACACCATGGGCAACATGCCCTTTGAGGTCACGCCCGACATGGTTGCCGACGCCATCCTCGGCGCAGACGCGCTTGGCCACTACTATCTCGACTAGGGCCATTGCCCACATCTGAGTACCAGAGAACCCATGACGGGCATATCGAATGACCTCGATATGACCGTCATTTCGTTCCATGCCTGTTCCTCATCAAAACTAAGTCAAAAATAGAACCGCCAAGAGCGACGCGTGATGGTAGATTTTGGCTGCTTGTTAGCCCTTGCTCGACCTCGGGAGTTGCCATGCTTGAGCTCTTTGGAATGTTCGTCTTGGCCCTAGCGCCCATCATCTGGCTGGTCATAGCCCTCTGTGGCATGCATATGCAGGCACACGTCGCCAGCGTGGGCGCCTTTGTCGTCGCTGTTGCCTGCGCCATGGTGGGCTGGCATATGAGCGCCATCAACGTCGCCACTGCTGCGCTCGAGGGCTTTGCCATGGCCCTATGGCCCATCGTCATCGTGATCATCGCCGCCGTGTTTACCTATAACCTCACGGTGCACACGGGCGCCATGGAGACCATCAAGCGCATGCTGTGCTCAGTTTCTGCAGACAGGCGTGTGCTCGCCCTGCTCATTGCCTGGTGCTTTGGCTGCTTTCTCGAGGGCATGGCGGGCTTTGGCACCGCGGTTGCCATCCCGGCGAGCATGCTGACGGCGCTCGGCATCTCCCCGGTGACGGCCATCCTTGCCTGCCTCGTGGCAAACGGCGTCCCCACCATGTTTGGCTCCATCGGCATCCCCACCACCACGCTCGCCTCCATCACCGGCATTGCCCCGAGCGAGCTTTCCCTGGTGCAGGCGCTTCAGGTGCTGCCGTTCAACCTGATCTGCCCGCTCATCATCGTCTGCATCGTGGGCGGCGGTACGCGCGCGCTCAAGGGGGCGCTTCCCGTGGCGCTCGTGGCTGGCGTCTCGTTTGCCCTGCCTGAGATCGTGGCTGCCTGGTTCATCGGCCCGGCCCTTACCGACGTGGTGGCGGCCGTGTGTTCGCTTGTGTGCACCTTTGTCTTTGCCCTGCGTCGCAAGGATGCTGAGGTATCCGAGCGGTATCTGCTCCCGGCGAGCGCGGCAGCGGGCCAAGGCGCCGTGCCCGAGGAGTCTGCGGCCGAGAAGCTTCGCGCCTGGTCTCCCTTTGCGCTCATATTTGTGGTGCTCCTGCTCACGAGCCAGCTCTTTGGCTTCATCCACGACCCGCTCTCGTCGGTGGCGAGCACGGTCAACATCTATGCCGGTGACCCCACGGCCACCCTCACCTTCACCTGGGTTAACACCCCCGGCGTGCTCATCATGCTCTGCGGAATTGCGGGCGGCATCATCCAGGGCTGCCCTGCCGCCGACATGCTGCGCGTGTTCGGCAGCACCTGCAAGCAGATGAGCAAGACGGTCGTCACGATGCTCGGCGTGCTGGCCTGCGCCAAGATCATGGGCTACTCGGGCATGATCGCGAGCATCGCGGCCTTCTTCGTCACCACGCTCGGCGGCCTGTACCCCGTTGTGGCGCCGCTTCTCGGCGCGCTCGGAACCTTCGTTACCGGCTCGGGCACCTCGAGCGAGGTGCTGTTTGGCAACGTGCAGCTACATGCGGCGGAGTCCATCGGCGCCAATGCCACCTGGCTGGTGGCGGCAAACTCGCTTGGCGTGAGCGCCGGCAAGATGCTCTCGCCGCAAAACATCGCCATCGGCTGCGCCGCGTGCTCGCTTGTGGGCAAGGACGGCCAGATCATGGCGGTTGTTGCCAAGTACGCCTTTGGCTTCGCCGTTGCCATGAGCGTCCTCGTGTATCTGGGTTCCCTCGTTCTGTAGATGGGCTAGCATGGCTTCATGCACTTGCATGCCAACGTGAGGAGCCATCATGGAACGCACTGCCCCAGAGCAGGTAGAGCCGCTCGCAACCTGTGCCATAACCGGCGAGGACGCCTCGGTGCCCGTGCCGGGAGGCGTGCCCGTCGAGGCACGTGCGAACCCCGGCCGCAGGGTGGGCGCCCAAGACGTTGCGGTTAACAGCGATTACGCCTCGCTCGGTATGCCGCTTCCCACAGACATAGCGCGCCTCAAGGGCGCCGGCAAGTTCTCTGCCGCCGCAACTGCGTGCCGCGAGCTCATGGCCTCAGGCGAGGCTCCCGAGCTCGCGGCACGTCTTCGTATCGAGGCGCACCGGCTTTCGCGCCTGGCGCAGCAATACAGCGCCTCGCCCGAGCAGGCACTCGAGGAGCTTGCCCGAGAATGCCCCGGCTTTACCCGCGAAGACCTCGAGCGCCTCATGGCGCGTGGCCGCATCGACTGGCGCATGGTCGAGGGCGAGGTGCGCTTCGTGGGTTCCTACATGGATGCCCTGCGCGTGTATGCGCACGAGATCCCCGGTCTCAAAGCCCCGCACAAGGACACCTCTGCGCGCGATGCGGCCATAGCGCAGATGCGCGAGCGCGGCGTTGCCTCGTGGCGCATGACCCTGCGCGCCTCGCTTGCCGTGCCCGGCGCCCATGCGGGCGAGCGCGTGCGTGCGTGGCTGCCCGTTGCCGCGGCGTGCCCCCAGCAGTCCGAGATCGAGGTGCTCGCCGCAACGCCGGGCGCACATGTCGCCGCAGATAACGTCGCTGCGCGCACTGCCTCGTGGAGCCTGGTGGCAGGGGAGGAGCCGGCCGAGTTCTCCGTTACCTACCGGTACCGTATCGACGCACCCTACGTTGACCTGTGGAGCGAGGAGGGCGTCGAGCGGGCTTTTAGGCAGGGCGTTCTTGTGGGTGGCACGCCTGCGCCCGCACCCACCCCGGCAGACCTTTCCGAGCTTGCGCCCCACATCGTGTTCTCGCCGCTCGTTTGTGCTGCCGCGCAGCGTGTCAGGGAGGCCGCCAAAGACGGGAGCGCGCTTGAGCTCGCCCGTGCTGCCTACGACTACGTCACCAACAACGTTGACTACCGGTTTCAGCCTGCCTATGCCCAGCTCGACTGCATTTCTGAGACCTGCCTCGCAAGCCGTCGCGGAGACTGCGGCGTCATGGCGCTCACGTTCATCACCCTCTGCCGCGCCCTCGGCGTCCCGGCCCGTTGGCAAAGCGGGCTCTACACCACGCCTTCGAGCGTGGGCCCGCACGACTGGGCCATGTTCTACGTGGAGGGAATCGGGTGGCTGTGGGCAGACTGCTCGTTTGGCTCGTCTGCGCGGCGAGAGGGTGCCGAGCAGCGCAGGCGTCACTACTTTGGCAACCTCGACCCATGGCGCACGGTGTGCAACAGTGCCTTCTTTGCCGAGTTTGAGCCGCCGACAGACGGCGTGCGCTGGGATCCGTACGACAACCAGACGGGCGAGGCGAGCGTTGAGGGGCGTGGCTGTGACTCCTTTGAGATGCCTCGCACCATAGAGCTTATGGCAGCCGAGCAGCTTGGCTGAGCTTACCGGACATCGGTGCTTCACGCGTAACAAAAAGGGGAGGGCTCGCGCCGCGAACCCTCCCTGCGCCGGCAAAGTGCCAGCAGTTATAGCCCTCGCCTTACTCGGCGAGAATCTTCTTGAACAGCGCAACGACGTCGTCGTGCGAGGCCTCGCGGGGGTTGCCCGGGAAGCAGGCGTCGGCCATGGCATCGCTGGCGAGCTGGTCAATCTCGTCGGCCTTCATGGCGGCGCAGACCGGGGCGATCTCGACGTCGGCGGAGAGCTGCTTGACGGCGGCGATGGCGGCGTCAGCGGCCTCGTCGGTGCTCATGCCCGTGGTGTCAACGCCCATGGCAACCGCGACGTCGGCCAGGCGCTCGGCGCAGACCGGCTTGTTGTACTCCATGGCAATCGGCAGCAGCATGGCGCAGGCAACGCCGTGCGGGGTGTCATAGTGGGCAGACAGGGTGTGGGCCATGGCGTGGTCAATGCCCAGACCCACGTTGGAGAAGCCCATGCCGGCGATGTACTGGCCCAGGGCCATGCCCTCGCGGCCAGAGCCCGGAACGCCGCTCTTGGCCTCGGCGACGGAGTCGCGAAGGTTCTTGGAGATGAGCTCGATGGCCTTGAGGTGGAACATGTCTGAGAGCTCCCAGGCACCCTTGGTGGTGTAGCCCTCGATGGCGTGGGTGAGCGCGTCCATGCCGGTGGCGGCGGTGAGGCCGGCAGGCATGGAGCCCATCATCTCAGGGTCGACGACGGCAACCTCGGGGATGTCGTTGGTGTCGACGCAGACGAACTTGCGGACCTTGTCGGGGTCGGTGATGACGTAGTTGATGGTGACCTCGGCGGCCGTGCCGGCGGTGGTGGGGACGGCGATGGTGAAGACGGCGTGGTTCTTGGTGTCGGCGACACCCTCAAGGGAGACGACATCCTCGAACTCGGGGTTCTCGACAATGATGCCAATGGCCTTGGCAGTGTCCATGGACGAGCCACCACCGATGGTGACGATCATGTCGGCGCCAGACTCCTTATAGGCGGCAACGCCGTCCTTCACGTTCTGGATGGTGGGGTTGGGCTTAATCTCGGAGTAGAGGCTCCAGGGGATGCCGGCGGCGTCGAGCTGGTCGGTAACCTTGCTGGTGACGCCAAACTTCACGAGGTCGGGGTCGGAGCAGACGAAGGCCTTCTTGTAGCCACGGCGGAAGATCTCGCCCGGAATCTCCTTGATGGCACCGGCGCCGTGATACGAGACGGTGTTAAGAACAAAACGATTGACGGCCATGTTCCCCTCCTTGGGAAGCGCGCCCGGCCTATCCGAGCGCATAGCAACACAGTAAATGCCCGACCGTCCGCGTCTGAGACACATGCAATCGAGCATGAAAATGATTTACATCCTGCGAAAAAATGCTGAAAGCAGTTTTCTGTGAATGGCAATACTAGTCGGTAGACGGCACGTCTTGTTCGGGATGAGGAACAGCGTGCGAAACAAGGTGCGGAGCAGGGCGCGGAAAAGCGCGAGCGAGGGGTTTGTCGTGTGGAGAAGCCTCCCACACGGATGTCTTTATAGAGAGCCGGATGCAGGAGCAGGCCGAGCGGAACATCGGGGCTCGGGCCGTCCCGGGCGGGGCGCCTTTGCGTCGCGGCCCCCGCGCGCCCGGCCCGCCTCCCGTGCCCGAGTTGTGTGCAACCCGTGGAGACGCCCTCCCCGCGTTGCGCCACCGG
>Cebus_capucinus_imitator_PRJNA485217_SSR049__coassemble_1317_pt1 | contig 23388 bp, 18 predicted proteins | sample Cebus_capucinus_imitator_PRJNA485217_SSR049__metabat2_high_PE_004 | metagenome-assembled genome bin Cebus_capucinus_imitator_PRJNA485217_SSR049
CAGTCGGCCCTTTGTTGTGGCGTACCTGCGCGCGGCGCCGGGGCGCGTGCCGCGAGCCTCACGTTTGCAGCGCGGTTGCGTGCGGGGCGAGACTGCGCCTGCGCGCGGCGCCGGGGCGCGTGCCGCGACCTCTTCCCTAGAGCGTTAGAGCGCGCTCTCGTAAATCGCTCGGCAGTCGTCCTGCGTAAGTTCCATGATGTCGCCGATGGTCTCGCCCTTGTTCTGGCGCAGCGTCTCGAGCAGCGCGGGAATCTGCTGCGCGGTGACGCCCAGCTCGCCCAGGGTGCGCGGCATTCCCAGCGAGGTAAAGAATGCCTGCACGGCGTCGATGGTCGCGAGCACGGCCTGCTGCGTGGCCTCCTTCGTGGGCTTCTCGCCCTGCTCGCACGCGGGCTCAATCCCAAACACGAGACGCCCGAGCGTAAGGAAGCGCTCCGGGGCCGAGCGCCACGCGTAGCGCATCCATGCGGGCGTCACCACGGCAAGTCCCGCGCCGTGGGCAATGCGCGCGTCGTGCGCCGAGAGCTCATGCTCAAGGGCGTGGCACTCCCAGCCGCCTCCGCGGCAGTTGTTGCCTCGACCGCAGCCGGAAAGGCCGCTGTGCGCAAGGGTGCTCGCCCACATGAGGTTGGCACGCGCCTCAAAGCAGCTCGGGTCTGCGAGCGCTCGCGGCACCTCGACCATGATGGAGCGCAAAAGGCCGCAGCACAGCTCGTCTGTTACCGAGACGGCTCCGGCACTCGAAAAGAAGCGCTCCATGATGTGGCTGCACATATCGGTTACGCCGGCGGCCGTTTGGTAGGCGGGCAGCGTGTAGGTGAGCTCTGGGTCGAGAAACGATACCAAGGGGCGGTTGAGAGGGGTGCTCACGCCTCGCTTGAGGCACAGCTCGTCGTTGGTGATGACGCTGGAGTCGCTCGCCTCGGATCCGGCCGCCGGGATGGTGAGCACGCAGGCAACAGCGGGCTTGCCCGCCTCCACGGGCGTGGCGCGCTTGGCATAGATGTCCCAGACGTCGCCCTCGTACGGCACGCCCAAAGAGATGGCCTTTGCCGTGTCGATGGCAGAGCCGCCGCCCACGGCCAGGATGCAATCGATCTCGTTGACGCGCGCGGCCTCAATGGCGTCGCGCACGAGCCCCACCTCCGGGTTGGGGCGCACGCCACCCACCTGGGCATGGGCGATGCCCGCCTTGTCGAGCGAGATGAGCACGCGGTTGAGGGTGCCGTTCTTGATGACCGAGCCCTTGCCAAACACAATGAGCACGCGCTTGATGCCCTGCTCGGCAAGCCTCGCGCCCACCTCGTCCACAACGCCTTTCCCAAACACGATCTGGGTGGGGGAGTAGTAGGTAAAGTCCTGCACGCAAAATCCCTTCTCGTGAGTCGTATGTTCTGGTTGTATTCTCGCGCAAACTCGCATGGAAAAACTTGCGCAGTTTTGGCAGAAGTTGCTCAAATGACTACTACTAAGAAGTCAACTAACCCATCTAGCTGCAACTTTCTTAAAAAAAGGCCAGTGGTGAGGGTATACGCAGGGCGTGTGCTCGGTATACTCATGAGCGGAGTTTGAGTGTCATTCGTTGCAACGGAGGTAACACATGCTCGTTAACGCAACCGCTATGCTTCAGTCTGCCGAGAAGGGCCACTACGGCATCGGCGCCTTCAACACCAACAACCTTGAGTGGGCCAGCGCCATCCTCGCCGCCGCTGAGGAGCTTCAGAGCCCGATGATCATCCAGTGCACCGGTGGCGCTGCCAAGTGGCAGACCAGCTACAAGGTCGTCTCTGGCATCGTCCACCAGCTTGTCGAGGACATGGGCATTACCGTCCCCGTGGCCCTGCACCTTGATCACGGCTCTTACGAGGACTGCTTCAAGTGCATCGAGGCTGGCTTCACCTCCGTCATGTATGACGGCTCCCACGAGGCCGATTTCCAGACCAACCTTGACCGCACCTCTGAGATCGTGAAGCTTGCCCACTCCAAGGGCATCTCCGTCGAGGCCGAGGTTGGCGGCATCGGCGGCACCGAGGACGGCGTCACCGGTATGGGAGAGATCGCCGATCCCGAGCAGTGCAAGCAGATTGCCGACCTGGGCGTTGACTTCCTCGCCTGCGGCATTGGCAACATCCACGGCCTGTACCCCGAGAACTGGCAGGGCCTGTCTTTCGACGCCCTGGCTGCCATCAAGGAGAAGGTGGGCGACCTGCCGCTCGTCCTTCACGGCGGCACCGGCATCCCCGTGGAGCAGGTCCAGAAGGCCATCTCTCTTGGCGTTTCCAAGATCAACGTCAACACCGACCTTCAGGTCGTCTTTGCCGAGGCCACGCGCAAGTACATCGAGGAGGGCAAGGACCAGCAGGGCAAGGGCTATGACCCGCGCAAGCTCCTGCTCCCGGGCCGCAACGCCATCGTCGAGCGCACCAAGGAACTCATCTGCCAGTTTGGCTCCGACGGCAAGGCCTGGAACTAGGCTTTTGAGCGCAGCATAGTGCGAACGCAAAGGGCAGGGCGCTTCGGTGCCCTGCCCTTTCTATGTGCTTCGGGAACGGTTGGAAGCTCGGTGCTGGTGTAAACACGCAATATACATGGATATGCATTATGAGATAACTTTATGCGGTATTTTGTAACCAGCTTTCTCCGATTTGAATGTGCGTGGGAAAAATCGTGACTATTCAGCAAACCCTCTTGCGAACTGGGGCCCATGTATGTGAGACAGCCGCCCATACGTGAACGTTTTGGATGGTGTTCTGAACGTTAAGAGCGACTCACGGCTGTCGTTAGGCCCTAGATTGCGGCTTGACCCTCCTTGGCGCACGTCGTTAGCGTACAACCAACATGTATATTGCTGAATAGTCGCGATTTTTCCCATTGGCGTTGTAGGGCGGCGAGCCGGCTGGCAAATGGGGCGGTGCACACCGTCTCGCGCGCCATCTGCGTCACGTCTCAAGTAACCCTCTACTTGTGGGCTGGGTAGCTGGTGGGTTCATGTGGTGCACATAAAAAGTTGGGGTTATCGGGCAAAAGGGCTAAAATGAATCCAATTACGCAGCGGGGGCGCATGTTTGGAAGCATTGCGTGGGTCTTTGTTGCAGACCTTGTAAGCAAACGAGAGGAACCTCGTTTATGATTCGTTCCCATTTTGCCCGCTTGGTGGTAGGGGCTGCCCTGGGGGCCACGGTGCTCGCCACCGTGCCCGCCGTGCCCGCCTATGCCGATACAGCGGATCAGCTGCAGGCCCAGCTCGACCAGGCCAACGCTCACCTGAGCGACTTGTATGCCCAGGCTGCCGAGGTTAACGAGCAGGTTAACCAGACGCAGGACGAGCTCGACGCCACCAACGCCGAGATAGAGCAGAAGCAGCAGGAGCTCTCGGCCGCACAGGACACCCTGGCTGGCCGCGTCACGGCCAACTACAAGACCGGCGGCGTTTCCCTGCTCTCCATCTTCTTTGACTCCAGCAGCTTTGAGGACCTGGTGAATCGCATCTACTACGCCAGCAAGGTGAGCGATTCTGACGCCGAGGTCATTGAGAACGTTAAGAGCATCCAGAGCGAGCTTGAGACCAAGCGTTCCGAGCAGGAGCAGCTCCTGAGCGAAAAGCAGCAGCAGCAAGACGAGCTCAACAACAAGGTCAACGAGGCCCAGAGCTACGTGAGCTCGCTCGACCAGCAGGTGCAGGACAAGATCGCTGAGGAGCGTGCTGCCTACGAGGCCGAGCAGGCCGCAGCCCAGGCGGAGGCTCAGAAGCAGGCTGCCGCAGACGGTGGCTACGTTGACGCCGATAGCGTGACCGAGCCCGTGGTTACCCCTAGCACCAACAACAACGCCAGCTCAACCAATACAAACAACGCCGGCGGTGCCTCCAGCAACGCCAACAACGCAGGTAGTTCCAACAACTCCGGAAGCTCCAGCAATTCGGGAAGTTCCAGCAACTCGGGCAGCAGCTCCAACAACGGCTCGAGCAGCAACTCCGGAAGCTCGAGCTCCAACTCCAGCTCCGCGAGCGGCCTTACCGCCTCGCAGCGCAACGCCATCGTGAGCGCCGCTTGGGCCAAGGTGGGATGTGCTTACGTGTACGGTGCCACCGGTCCCAGCTCCTATGACTGCTCCGGCTTTGTCCAGTACTGCTACCGCGCTGCGGGCATCTCGCTTCCGCGCTCCTCGTACTCGCAGGGTGCGTGGGGCCGTACGACGTCTAACCCGCAGGCGGGTGACATCGTGTGTTGGGGTGGCCACGTGGGCATCTACATCGGTGGCGGCATGATGATCGACGCCGGCAACGAGAGCGTGGGCGTCTCGTATCGCGCCGTCTACGGCAGCCCGTGGTACCAGACCAAGTAGCTTTAGGTTCATAGCAAGCAGCAGGGGAGGTCAGCCAAGCTGGCCTCCCTTTTTCTTGCTCGCTGCTTCAGGCGAGGCCTTACCATGCGCCGCGCCTCGTTTGAGCGGGCGTGCCAGGCCACAAGAAAGCCCCCGCAGCGCACGGGGTGTGGCTGCGGGGGCGTGAGAGTGCGTGTGAGCGGCGCTGAGGCCGCTATCGGCAGAGGTCGTCGCCGAGAGGGGCAAGGCCGGCGAGGGCGGTCTCCACGTCCTCAGGCGAGGCCATGGCGGCCACGATGTCTGAGAGGCGCTTGCTGTCGAGGAAGTTGCTGATGAGCGCGCCCAGCTCCTGCCACACGGGCAGGGTGGGGCACACCTCGGAGCGCGGGCACAGCACGCCGCTCGAGCAGTCGAGGCACGAGACGGGGGCAAGCGAGCTGCCCTCGGCCACGCGGATGATCTCGCCTAAGGTGTAGCTCTCGGGCTCGCGCTTGAGGCGGTAGCCGCCGCCCTTGCCTCGCTGGCTCACGACAAAGCCAGCCTTGTGCAAGGACGCCATCACTTGCTCGAGGTACTTGCGCGAGATGCCCTGACGCTTGGAGATGTCGCCCAGGCTAATCCAGTCGCTTTTGCCCTGGGAGGCAGCAAGATCTGCCATCACGCGCAGGGCGTAGCGGCCCTTTGTGGAGATACCAGATGCCATGGCTACTCGCTCACCGGGTTGCCGTTGGCGTCGGTGCCATCCTCGGTGGTGGTGACGCCCGAGCCCGCCTGCTCGGGGTGGGCGAGCATCTCGTCGAGGGTGCGCCAGGCAAGCTCGGCGCACTTCACGCGGGCGGGCATGTGCGAGATGCTCTCGAGCTCGGCCGCCTCGTCGAGCTCCTCGAGCGCGGCGACGTCCTTCTTCTCGCCGCGAATCATCTGGCCAAAGAGGTGGCACAGCTCGCGGGCGTGCTCGGGCGTCTCGCCCACCATGAGGTCGCTCATCATGTCGGCAGAACCCTGGGAGACGGCGCAACCGTGACCCGTCCAGGACACCTCGGCGATGGTGCCGTCGACGCCGATGCGCACGTCGAGCACGAGGTCGTCGCCACAGCTGGGGTTCACGCCCTCGTGCGAGTGGGTGGGGCACTCCATCTTGTACTTGTAGTCGGGATTGCTCACGTGATCCATGAGCGCGCGGCTGTAGACGTTGGTGTTAGCCATGGAAGACCCCCCAGACAAAGTCGAGGCCGGCCACGAGCTTGTCGATGTCGGCCTGGTCGTTGTAGAACGCCACGCTGGCGCGGCAGCAGCTCTCTATGCCCATCCAGGTGAGCAGCGGCTGGGCGCAGTGGTGGCCGGCGCGGATGGCGACGTTTTGCGTGTCGAGCAGGCTCGAGACGTCGTGCGGGTGGATGCCGGAGACGTTGAAGCTCACCGCGCCAATGTGCGCGGCCGGATCTGCCGGGCCTACAAGCTCGATGTAGGGGAGCGTCTGGAGCTGCTCGCAGAGATAGGCGGTCAACGCGCGCTCGCGCTCCTCGAGCTCGGCGCGGCCCTTGCCGCACAGGTAGTCAAGCGCGGCGGCCGTGGCAAAGATGCCGGCGGCGTCCTGCGTGCCCGCCTCGAACTTCTCGGGGATGGGTGCCCACACGGCGTCGGTCTCGGTGACCGAGTCGATCATCTCGCCGCCGGTAAGGAAGGGCGGCAGGGCCTCAAGCAGGGCACGCCTGGCCCACAGGCCGCCCACGCCCATGGGGCCGCCAAACTTGTGGGCGGAGAAGGCGAGGGCATCGACGCCGAGCGCCGTGACGTCCACGTGGATGTGCGGCATGGACTGTGCGGCGTCGGCAATGACGATGGCGCCCTGCGCGTGGGCGGCGTCGGCGATCATGCGCACCGGGTTCTCCACACCCAGCACGTTAGAGACGTGTGCCACCGAGACGATCTTGGTGCGCGGGCCAATCTTGGCGCTCACCTCGGCCTGCTCGATGATGCCTTGCTCGTTGGGGCGTAGGTACACGAGCTTGGCGCCACGCTCGCGGCACACCTGCTGCCAGGGGATGAGGTTGGAGTGGTGCTCCATGATGGAGATGCACACCTCGTCACCCTCGCCGAGCACGAGCGGGGACAGCGTGCGGGCGATGAGGTTGAGCGCCTCTGAGGCGTTGCGGGTGAAGACCACCTCGGCTGCGTCAGAGGCACCGATAAAGCCCGCGACCGTCTTGCGGGCGGCCTCGATGGCGGCCGTGGCGTCAACGGAGAGCTGGTAGAGGCCACGAAGCGGGTTGGCGTTCATGGTCTCGTAGAAGCTGCGCTGGGCGTCGAGCACGGCGGCCGGGCGCTGCGCGGTGGCGGCGCTGTCGAGAAACGCCAGCTCGGGCTTGGCGGCAAGCAGCGGGAAGTCTGCCTTGTAGGGGTTGGTGGAGATGTCTACGCTCACGGCTCTTAGACCTCCTCGGAGGTAGCGGTGTGTGCGGCTTGGGCGAGGGTCTCAAGCGCGGGCGCGCAGCTCACGCCGGCGCCGAGCTCGAGTGAATCGGCAATCTCGGCGGCAGCGTCTGTGCCCAAGGCCCCCTGGGCCCACCCAACCACGGCGGAAGGGGCGGCGCCCGGCAGCGTGGTGGCAGCGTCGTCCACGATGGCGCGACGGAACAGGGCGTAGACCTCATCCTCAGAAAGGCCGCGGTCGGCAAGGTAGCTCAGCTGCTCGGGACTCACAGAGCCAATGGCGGCGCCGTGGTTGCCCTCAACGTCGTCCTCGTCGCACAGGATCGTGGGCAGCGTCTTGTTGACGACGTCGTCGCCGGCCACGAGCACCGTCTCGTTCTCGGTGCCCTTGGCGCCCTTGCAGCCGTGCTTGAGGTCGATGACGGTGCGCAGCGCCTTCTCGGCGTTGCCGGTGAGCACGCCGGTCATGTCGAGGTTGGCGCGCGCCTTGCGGCCGAGCACCGGCACGTTGTAGCCAAAGTCGAGCTTCTCGCCCGTGTCACCCAGATAGCGCAGGGTGAGGTCGAGGCGGCTTTTGTCGCCGACAAGGTCAACCTGGGTGCCCAGGGCACAGATGCCCGCGCCAATGACGTACTGGCGCACGGTTACCTCGGCGTTGTCATCGGCGGTGATGCCGAGGCTGTCGAGGTAGTTGTGGGTTGCGTCTGCGGCCACGAGCAAGGTCACGGTGACGTGCGAGCCGGCCTCTGCGTGGATGCGCAGGACATGGCCGGAGGTGACGGGGGCGTCTGCGCCCTCAGTGCCGCCCACGGCGGCGGCGTCGCGGGCGGCTGCCTCGTTGGCGGCGGCATGGGCGCGCGTCTCGGCGGGTGCCGCCTCGCAGGCGAGCCCCTCGGTGGCCACCACGTTCACGGCCACCTCAGATCCGGGGCGGGCAAAGACGCTCGTCTGCGCCACGGTGCCTGCGCACGTGTCGAGCAAGACCTCAACCGCCTGGCTGCGCGCGCCTGCGGGCACCACGATGCAGCGGCGGGAGGTGGCGGAGGCGTCGAGCCACTGGGTGGCCTCGGCACCGGCGCCGCACTCGATGCGGCGAGCTGCTGCGGGCACGTCTGTCTGCGGGTCTGCCGCAGGAGCGGCGGGCACCACAAGCTGGCACTCGTTGGTCTTGAGCCAGTTCCAGGTTTGGGCAGGCGTGCGGTTAACGCCTGTAAGCATGGCAGACATCTATCCGATCGCCCCTTCCATCTCGAGCTTGATGAGGTTGTTCATCTCGACGGCATACTCCAGCGGCAGCTCCTTGGAGACCGGGTCGGCAAAGCCGTTGACCACCATGGTGCGGGCCTCCTGCTCGGTGCAGCCGCGGCTCATGAGGTACATCACCGTGTCGTCGGAGATGCGGCCGATCGTGGCCTCGTGGCCCACGCTCGCCGTGGCGTTTCGCACGTCCATCGCCGGGATGGTGTCGGAGCGGCTGATGTCGTCGAGCATGAGCGAGCTGCAGCTCACCGAGGCGCGGGCGCGGTCGGCCTTCTTGGTGACCACGACGGAGCTGCGGAAGGTCGAGATGCCGCCGCCCTTGGAGAGGCTCTTGGTGTCGATGCTGGCGCGGGTGTCGGGCGCGGCGAGGGTCACCTTGCAGCCGGTGTCGAGGTTCTGCGTGGCGCCGGCGAAGGTGATGCCGGTGAAGTCGCAGGTGGCACGCGGCCCCACGAGCAGAGAGCTCGGGTAGAGGTAGCCCACGTGGCTTCCGAAGGAGCCCGAGACCCACTCGACCTTACCGTCCTCCTCAACGCGCACGCGCTTCGTGTTGAGGTTGTACATGTTCTTCGACCAGTTCTCGATGGTCGAGTATCGCAGGCGCGCGCCCTTGCCCACAAAGAGCTCGACGGCGCCGGCGTGGAGGTTGGCGACGTTGTACTTCGGTGCCGAGCAGCCCTCAATGAAGTGCAGGTCGGCACCGGGCTCGACGATGATGAGGGTGTGCTCGAACTGACCGGCGCCGGCGGCGTTGAGGCGAAAGTAGCTCTGCAGCGGGAAGTCGAGCTTCACGCCGGCGGGCACGTAGACAAACGATCCGCCGCTCCACACGGCATAGTGCAGAGCTGCGAACTTGTGGTCTTGCATGGGGATGAGGGTGCCGAAGTGCTCGCGGATCATGTCCTCGTAGCCCGACTGCATGGCGTCCTCGATCGTGGTGTAGACCACGCCCGACTTCGCCACCTCCTCCTTCATGTTGTGGTAGACGATCTCGGAGTCGTACTGGGCGCCCACGCCGGCCAGGCTCGTGCGCTCGGCCTCGGGGATGCCCAGGCGCTCGAAGGTGTCCTTGATGTCGTCGGGCACCTCGTCCCAGCTCTCGGCCTGCTTGGAGCCGCTTGCCACGTAGGTGGAGATCTGGCTCATGTCGAGCCCGTCGATGGCAGGTCCCCAGTTGGCCGGCATCGCCATGCGCTCGTACGTCTCAAGGGCCTTGAGACGCATCTCGAGCATCCAGGCGGGCTCGTGCTTCTTGCGGCTGATCTGCTCGACGACCTCGCCCGAGAGGCCGTCGGCAAAGCGCTCGTAGCCCTCCTCGGGCTTCACGAAGTCATACAGGTTGCGGTCGATGTCGGCCACCTCGGAGCGCTTGCGCTCGGGGACCGTCTGTGGCACGACGGTGCCGCTCTCCACGTCAACCAGCTGGGTGTTGCGTGCGGGCGCCTCGGGCGCGGGCGCGGCCTCGGGCGTGCCCTTTGCCTTGGCAAAGAGGGCGGCCGCCTGAGCTGCGATGTTCGAGAGCTCGGTAGCTGTCTTGTGCTCGGCCATTTACGCGCCCGCCTTCTCGGTTGCCTCGGCCGCAGCCTCGGCGCTCTCAAAGCGCTCAAAGCCGTTGGCGTCGATCTCGGGGATGAGGGAGGCGTCGCCGTCGGCCACGAGGTGGCCCTTGACCATGACGTGCGTGTGGTCAACGTCAACGCGCTCGAGGATGCGGGTGTTGTGGGTGATGATGAGCAGGGCGCCGTCGCACTGCTCGCGATAGGCCGTGATGCCGCGGCTCACCACGGAGAGCGCGTCGACGTCAAGGCCGGAGTCGGTCTCGTCGAGGATGGCGAGCTTGGGCTGCAGGAGCAGCAGCTGCAGCATCTCGACCTTCTTCTTCTCGCCACCGGAGAAGCCCACGTTGAGCTCACGGGTGAGGTAGCTCTGGTCCATGTCGAGCTGCTCGCACAGCTCGCCCACGCGACGGCGGAACTGCTTGGCGGTCATCTTGAGCTCGGGGCGCTTCTGGCAGATGGTGCGCAAAAAGCTGTACAGCGGCACGCCCGGGATCTCGACGGGGGCCTGGTAGGAGAGGAAGATGCCGGCGAGCGAGCGCTTGTCGGCGCTCTCGTCGGTGATGTCGGCGCCATCAAAGTGGATGGTGCCTGCGGTGGTGTGGTAGGTGGGGTCGCCCATGATCACATGGCCGAGCGTGGACTTTCCGGCGCCGTTGGGGCCCATGAGCACGTGGCACTCGCCGCGGCTGAGCGAAAGGTCGATGCCGTGGAGGATGGGCTTCTCGTCGGCACTCGCAGAGATGCCGTTGATGTCAAGCAGATGTTCCATCTATGTTTCCTAACCTTGCATCTGGATGAGCCAGGGCAGGATAGTATGGGTAGCCGTGGCCGCACAACCGCGCTTTGACGCTGCCGCCGTAAGGGCGGCTCGCCGGGCGCGGGGCCGTGGCGCCGATAATACCCTGCCAAAAGTGGGATTACCTATTGCCGTACGGCATAATACCCCAACTTGGCGGGGATTTAACGCGAAAGTGACGATTGGACGTGTCTTGCTTGTGGCGCTGGGGCATGCGCGGCGCTGCGCCCAAGGCGCGTAAGGAGGCTTGCCATAATGAACGCGTGGCTCAAGATGGGTAAGTGGCTCGGTGCGCACATGATGTTCATCGCGCCTTTGTGTGTGCTGTGCGGCGTGATGTGGCCCGAGGTGTTCTCAACCTACAAGCCCCTTGTGCCCTTCCTCTTTGCGGTGATGACGTTTCAGGGCTCGCTCAACAACAACGTGAAGAGCGTGCTCGAGGTCTTTCGCCACCCGCGCTACATGCTCGCCATCCTGGCGGTAACCGCCGTGGTGATGCCCGCGCTCGCGCGCCTGCTCGCCGGCGTGCTCTTTGCGGGTAACCCCGAGCTTGTGGTGGGCATCACGCTTGAGTACTGCGTGCCGGTGGCCGTGGTGTGCTTCATGTGGACGGGCATGTACGAGGGCAACCTCTCGCTGGCGCTCGCCACCATCCTCACCTCCACGGTGCTCGCGCCCTTTACCATCCCTCTCACGCTCAAGGTGCTTTTGGGCGAGACGGTGCAGGTGGACGTACTCAGCATGATGCGCGACATGGTGATCATGATCGCCGTGCCGGCGCTGCTCGGCATGGTGGTGAACGAGACCACGCACGGCTGGGGCCACCAGAAGCTCTCGCCGGCGCTCTCTCCTGCGGCGAGGATCCTGCTCATGTTCATCATCGCCTCAAACTCCACGGCCATGAGTTCCTACATGCGCAACCTCACGCCCGAGCTCGTGGGCGCCATGGTGTTCATCCTCGCGTTTGCGACCTTTGGATTTTGCCTGGGCGCGGGCGCGGCCAAGCTTTTGCGTGTTAACACGCCCACCTTTGTGACGATCTGCTTTGCCGTGGGCTTGCGCAACATCTCCGCGGGCTCGGTGCTCGCGGCGCAGTTCTTCCCCGGGGCAGCCATTGTGCCGGTGATGATGGGGACCTTGTTCCAGCAGGTCTTGGCTGGCGTCTTTGGCGGCGCCATGGAGAAGATGCTCGCCGGGCGCAAGGGCTAGGCCGCGCGGCGGGGCGCCGTGCGGACGATGAGCTGCCGCGCGAGCGAGGGCGCCGCGCGGGCGAGCGGCATAGATGTGGCCGCCGCGTGCGGGGACACGCGACGGCCTAGGGAAGAGCGGGCCTTGGCGCGGGGACGCAGGCCCTTGCGGCTTGTGGCCGCTGGGTTGTCCGTGCGGGGACACGGGGCAACCCGAGGCTTTAGTTCGCAGGGGAGAGGACCTGCGAACATCGGGTAAAGCAAGCTTGTTTACCAGCGCGGGCGCCGGCGGGGTACAGAGTCCCTTGGGAGACGGATCGCCGCGCGGGCAAGCCGGCTCCCAAGGGGCTGCCGCATGTGCGGCAGCCTGCTTGCTACTTGAGGAAGCGGAAGGGGCTCATGCCGGCGTAGACGGCGGCGTCGCCCAGCTCGTCCTCGATGCGGAGCAGCTGGTTGTACTTGGCCACGCGGTCGGTGCGGCAGGGGGCACCCGTCTTGATCTGGCCGGCGTTGGTGGCAACCACGATGTCGGCGATGGTGGTGTCCTCGGTCTCGCCGGAGCGGTGGGAGACCACCTGGGCATAGCCGTAGCGCTCGGCTGTGGCCATGGCCTCAAAGGACTCGGTGAGCGAGCCAATTTGGTTAACCTTCATGAGCAGCGCGTTGGCGGCACCGAGCTTGATGCCCTTCTCGAGGCGGCTCTTGTTGGTGACGAACAGGTCGTCGCCCACGAGCTGGACCTTGTTGCCGATGGCCTGGGTGAGCTTGGTCCAGCCGTCCCAGTCCTCCTCGGCCAGGCCATCCTCGATGGAGATGATGGGGAACTTGGCGATGAGCTCGGCCCAGTACTCGACCATCTCGTCGGAGGTGAGGGTGCGGCCCTCGCCCTTGAGCTCGTAGAGGCCGGTTTCCTTGTTGTAGCACTCAGAGGTAGCCGGATCCATGGCGTACATGAAGTCCTCGCCCGGCTTGAAGCCGGCCTTCTCCACGGCACGCTCGATCCACTCGAAGGGCTCGGCATTGGTCTTGAGGTTGGGGGCAAAGCCGCCCTCGTCGCCCACGCCCGTGGCGTGGCCAGACTCAGAGAGAACGCCCTTCAGGGTGTGGTAGACCTCGGTGCACCAGCGCAGCGCCTCGGAGAAGCTGGGGGCGCCCACCGGCATGATCATGAACTCCTGGAAGTCAACGTTGTTGTCGGCGTGCACACCGCCGTTCAGGATGTTCATCATGGGCGTGGGCAGGGTGTGGGCGTTGGGGCCGCCCAGGTACTTGTACAGCGGCAGGCCCACGGACTCCGCCGCGGCGCGGGCGGCGGCCATGGAGACGCCGAGGATGGCGTTGGCGCCCAGCTTGCCCTTGTTGGGGGTGCCATCGGCTTCGATGAGGGCGGTGTCGATGTCGCGCTGGTCGGTGGCGTCCATGCCGAGGACGGCGTCGGCGCACTCCTTGTTCACGTGCTCGACGGCGGCAAGCACGGACTTGCCGCCGTAGATGTCCTTGTTGCCGTCGCGCAGCTCCACGGCCTCAAACTCGCCGGTAGAGGCACCAGAGGGAACGATGGCGCGGCCGAAGGAGCCATCGTCCAGGGTAACCTCGACCTCAACGGTGGGGTTGCCGCGCGAATCGAGCACCTGACGGCCGTAGACATCAATAATCTCGCTCATAGCATCTCCTTTGCTGGCCCGAGGGCCATCGTGATGCCACTCGTCGCCGTTCGGGCGACGGGGCATCGGTTGCTTGCATCCTTATACCACTAGTTTGCCTTGGATAACTCTAGAATCCTACCAAAGTTCGGATGTTTATGCAATTGCATCGACAGCGAAGCTATTTGAAAGCTTGTTCATACAAGGAGGCGGGTCATCTTGGTGCGGGAAGGCCTTCTTTCAATTGCGTAGCGTATGCATCCGTTCTTGACTGGCGAATCAACCGAAAATGGATGAATGCGCTACGCGAGAGGAACGATAGGCGTTTCCTCGCGTTCTTTTGGCTTTGCAGGGGGCTGTCCGTTGTTATGAGCTTGCGCCAGCGCGTAATCGAGCGTTTGAGGCCTTCATTCTTCGTCGCTGGTCACCGTCTACCGACGAGATTCGACCGTTCGCGGAGCTTTTTTGGATGCCGTGAGTTCTTGCGTGTTGCGAACTGTAAATTCGCTTCGTTAAAAAGGACATGTTACCGGTCGTGCGGGCAGGATCCTTCTCTCGTCCCTGGGGCGCAGGAGAGGATTCTGCCCTTTCTTCGTCTTGGGGCCGAGCGCGTGCCACCGCGGCGCGCAACGTCGGACGCCGTCTTAGCCATGGCGCGAAACCAGGCGCGTTTTTGCGCCGTCCCAGACGAAGGAGCACCTCATGGACTTCAAGGCATTGGCAACCCAGGTTGTCGAGGGGGTTGGCGGCGAAGACAACGTCATCCACCTCGAGCACTGCTCGACGCGCCTGCGCTTCCAGCTCGCCGACCACGCCAAGGTGAACGTCGAGGGCCTCAAGGCCACGAAGGGCGTGCTCGGCGTCATCGACGCCGCCCAGTTCCAGGTCGTCATCGGCAATTCGGTCGTCGAGGTGTATGACGCCATCATGGCCGCATGCGACTTTGGCGCTGCGGGCTCCAAGCAGGCTGCCGCCGCCGCGCCGAGGCGCGGCGTGGGCGAGCTTCTGCTCGAGTATCTCGTTGGCATCTTCCAGCCGCTCGTGCCCGCCATCGCCGGCGCGGGCGTGCTCAAGTCCGTGCTCCTGCTGCTGAACCTCGTGGGGCTTCTGAGCACCACCGATACCGTCTACACGATGCTCGCGGCGGTCTCCGACGCCACCTTTTACTTCTTGCCCCTGCTCGTTGCGGTCACAACGGCCAACATGTTCAAGAGTAACCGCCTCGTGGCCGTCGCCGCCGTCGGCTACCTGCTTTTGCCTGCCACCACGACGGCCATCTCCGAGGGCATGACCATCTTTGGCCTCACGGTTCCCGCGATTGCCTACAACTCGCAGGTCTTCCCGGCGATTCTCGAGGTCATCTTGCTGTCGCTGCTTGAGCGCGGCCTCAACAAGGTCTCGCCAAAGGCCATTCGCATCTTCTTCGTGCCGATGGTCTCGCTTGCCGTCACGATTCCCGTGACGCTGTTGCTCCTGGGACCGCTGGGCTACAACGTCGGCGTGGTCCTCACGAACGTTATCCTGTTCATCTACGAGACCTTTGGCTGGGTCGCGCTTGGCGTCCTCGCGGCCATCCTGCCGTTCATGATTTCGATGGGCATGCACAAGGCTCTCGTCCCCTATGCCGTGACCTCCCTCAACGCGACCGGCTTCGAGACCCTCTATCTGCCGGCCTCGCTTGGCCACAACATCTCCGAGGCTGGCGCCTGCCTGGCGGTTGCCGTTCGCACGAAGGACTCCGACCTTCGCCAGGCCGCCATCTCCGCCGGCGTCTCCGCGCTCTTCGGCATCACCGAGCCGGCGCTGTACGGCGTGACCCTGCAGCACAAGCGCGTCATGGCCAACGTCGTGGTGTCCGGCGCCGTCTCCGGCGTGGTCATCGGCCTGCTCGGGGTCAAGGGCTTTGTCGCCGTCGGCCCCGGCCTTGCGAGCATGACGATGTTCATCGACCAGGCAAACGGGCAGAACCTCGTCAACGCATTCATCGGGCTTTCCGTGGCACTCGTGGTCTCCTTCGTGTCCACGGCCGTGACGTGGAAGGACGCCGACGTCGACGCCTCCGGTGCCCAGGAGGCCGACAAGGACGAGTCGGGCTCTGCCGCCAGCGAGCCCATCGAGGTCGTTGCCCCCGTTTCCGGCGAGGTCAGTGACATCTCCGAGGTGTCCGACGAGGTGTTCTCTTCCAAGGCCCTGGGCGACGGCGTTGCCGTGAGGCCCGGCTGCGGGCAGCTCGTCTCGCCTGTGGCGGCTACGGTCACCATGGTGTTCAAGACGAGCCATGCGTTGGGCCTTACGTGCGCGGACGGCACGGAGCTTTTGCTGCACGTCGGCATCGACACGGTGCGCATGGACGGCGAGGGCTTCGAGGCCAGGGTCGCGGTCGGCGACGAGGTCCGTCCCGGCGACGCTCTCATCGACTTCGACGTCGCGAGGATCGAGGCGGCCGGCTTTGACCCCACGGTCTGCGTTATCGTGAGCGGCGCCGCGGGTTGCGTGGGCGCCAAGGCGTCCGGTGCCGTTTGCGCGGGCGACCATCTGTTCACCATCGCTCGAAAGGATGCGTAGCGTATGAGGAAGTTTCCCGAAGGGTTCTTGTGGGGTGGTGCCACGGCGGCCAACCAGTTCGAGGGCGGCTGGGACGAGGGCGGCAAGGGCTGGAGCGTCGATGACGTCGTGCATGAGCACTTCGACGTCTCGGTGACCGACTACGCCACCAACACGGGCATGACCACGGCACAGATCGAGGAGGCCCTGGCCCATCCCGAGGACCTCGAGCACTACCCGAAGCGCCACGGCAGCGACTTCTACCACCGCTACAAGGAGGACATCGCCCTTCTGGCCGAGATGGGCTTCAAGACGTTTCGCCTGTCCATCGCCTGGAGCCGTATCTTCCCCCACGCTGACGACGCGCAGCCCAACGAGGAGGGACTGGCCTTCTACGACGCCGTCTTCGATGAGCTGCTGGCCCACGGCATCGAGCCGCTCGTGACCCTTTCGCACTACGAGCCGCCGCTCGACCTGACGCTGCGCTATCAGGGCTGGTACTCCCGTGAGGCCATCGAGCTGTTCTGCCGCTACGTTCGCGTGGTCGCCGAGCGCTATCGTGACAAGGTGAGGTACTGGCTCACCTTCAACGAGATCGACTCCATCATCCGCCACCCCTACATCTCTGGCGGCCTCATAGAGGACCGTTTCGAGGGCATGAACTTTGAGCAGGTCATCTACCAGGCGATGCATCACCAGTTCGTGGCAAGCGCCGAGGCCACGCGCATCATCCACGAGGCGATTCCGGGGGCGCAGGTGGGCTGCATGCTCACCAAGCTCACCTACTATCCCTATACGTGCAAGCCCGAGGACGTCCTCGAGGCGCAGCGCATGATGCGCGCCACCTATGCGTTCAGCGACACTCAGGTCTTTGGCGAGTATCCGAGCTACTTGCTTGCCGAGTATAGGAACAAGAGTATCGAGATCACCATGGAGCCGGGGGACCTCGACACCATGCGCTCCCATCCGGTCGACTTCATCTCGTTCTCGTATTACATGAGTTCGTGTGCCGCGGCCGACACCGAGGGGCTCGACGTCACGCCGGGCAACACCGTGCTCGCCGTGAGGAACCCCTACCTGCCGGCCAGCGACTGGGGTTGGCAGATCGACCCGACGGGCCTGCGCATCTCGTGCGTCGACCTCTACGACCGCTATCGCAAGCCCCTGTTCGTGGTCGAGAACGGCCTGGGCGCGCGCGACGAGCTTGTGCCTGACGGCAAGGGCGGCCTCACGGTCCACGACGACTACCGCATCGACTACTTCCGTCGTCACTTCCAGGCCCTGTGGGAGGCCATCGAGCTCGATGGCGTCGAGGTGATGGGCTACACCTCCTGGGCCTGCATCGACTTGGTGAGTGCCGGCACGAGCCAGATGTCCAAGCGCTATGGCTTCGTCTACGTCGACGCCGACGATTACGGTCGTGGCAGCTACGAGCGCTACCGTAAGGACAGCTTCGCGTGGTATCGCGACGTCATCGCGCGCAACGGCATCGAATAGCTGCGAGCGCCAGGGACGACGTCTGCCGGACGATCCTGTGGCTTTGCAGGCGCCGTCCCTGGCCTCTCTTGGGCTTCCTTTGATAAGATTTTCGATATTTGCCCCGTGTCGGAAAGGCGCTGTCGATGTTTGAGATCAAGAAGGTGCTGAACTCGAGCGTGGTTCTTGCCACGCGCGACGGCGACCCGTTCATCGTCTTGGGCAAAGGCATCGGCTATGGCAAAAAGCCCGGCGACGTTGTGGCAGACTCCTCCGACAACCAGGTCTTCGTTCCGGTTTCAGGTCAGAGCGGCAGCGTCGCCAAGGAGATGGCCCTCACGGTTGCCCCCGAGGTCTTTGACGTCACGCGCGAGATCGTCGGGCAGGCCGAGCGGCTGCTTGGCGTGACGCTCTCAAAGAGCATCTACCTTGTGCTTGCCGACCACCTCAACTTCGCGTTCGACCGGCTTCGGGATGGCATCCGAATCACCAACCGAGTCTTTTGGGAGATCAAGACCTACTACCCGGACGAGTTTCGCGCGGGCCTCATGGGCATCCAGCTCGTGCGCGAGCGCCTGGGCATCGAGCTGCCGGAGGAAGAGGCGGCCAACATCGCGTTTCACATCGCCAACGCTCGAAGCGACGCCGAGGACTACGACGCCATGCGCTACGCGAAGGTCATGGGCAAGCTCGTGAACCTCGTCGTTTTGTCGCTGAACCGGCCGCTCGACACGAAGAGCATCCACTACCTGCGCTTCGTCACGCACATGAAGTATTTTGTCGAGCGCTACTTTAGCGGCGCCATGCTGAGCGAGCAGGACGGGCTGTCCTATGGCCAGCTGGCGGCAGACCGCCCGCGCGAGGCCCAGACGGCTCGCAAGGTCGCCGATTATCTGGCTGCCACGTACGGCACCGAGGTGCCTGACGACGAGCTGACGTATCTCATCGTCCACATTGCGAGACTGAGCCGGGCCTAGGCGCTTCGTGTTTGGCGGGCTGCTGCGGCTCGTCTCGATCGCGTAGCGTTTCAATCCATTTTTGCGTCTCTCGGCGGTCAAAAATGGATGGAAACGCTACGCGAGTCTGCCCGCTGAGGGTACGTCGCTTATTTCCTGGCGATTTTCGCGTTACGCGTTGGCGGAGTCCCTTGGCGGGTACAGTAACGGCCATCCCCAGCTGCGAGGAGGGTCGATGGCAAGCCGTGTAGACGAAAGAATCGCCCGTCTCTTTGACGATGCCCAGGGCAGGCGCTCGCTCGTGACTTCCTCAAGCGCCCCGGAGTGCAAGGCGCTTCGCCGGCGCGTTGGCAAGGGCGAGCTCGTCGAGGTGCTTCGCGGGCTGTTCGTCCGTGTGCCGTACTGGGAATCGCTCGATCCGGGAACTCGTGCGCTTCATGTGATGCGGGCGCTTCAGGAGCTGCACCCGAGATGGGTGTTCTGCGGGCCCTCGGCGGCGATTGCCTACGGGCTGCCCGTCTCGTGGCATCATGTTGCGACCACTCATGTCGCGGGTGCGCGTTCCTCAAAATCAACCGTGCGCGGCGTGTCGTTCCATCGCCTCGACGCATGCGAGCCCGTGGCCTTTAGCGGCCTTTTGCTCGCGCCGTTCTGGCGCACCGTCTTTGACTGCGCGACGGCGCTTGACTTTTCTGACGCGCTCGCGGTGCTGGACGGCGCCGCCCGCTTAAGCGGCGCCTCGGGCGCACAGATTGCCGACCGCTTCAGGGCCTCCTACGCTCATCATCCCGGTGTTGGCAAGGCCGTTCGTGCCGCACGCTTTGCCGATGGCCGCAGCGAAAGCGGGGGAGAGTCGATCGCCCGTGCCACGTTCATCGAGCTTGGTTTCGAGATTCCCGAGCTCCAGGTCCGCATTGCCGACCCGCTTGAGCCATGGCGCGAGTTTCGCGTGGACGGCTTTTGGTTTTCCGCCGACGGCATCCCCGTCTTCTTCGAGCTTGACGGCATGGGCAAGAGCGAGGACCCCAGACTCGCACGTGGGCGCAGCAAGGAGCGCGTGCTTGCCGAGGAGCGCGTGCGTGAGTCGCTACTGACGTACTACGGCGCTCGGGTGCTGCGCGTGACCTATCCGGAGTTGTTCGACCGCAGGCGCCTGGCCAGTAAGCTCGATCGCTTCGGCGTGCCGCGCTGCGACGCGGGCTGTGCCCAGCCGCCCCGGCTCAAGACGAGCCGGGCGTACTTTGACGTCTACGACGGCCTGAAGCTGCTCGTGACGGAGGAGGTGGCGTAAGGCCTAGCGAGTCTGCGCGGCCTGATTTCGCCTATATCGATCGCGTAGCGTATCCATCCACTTTTGTATGTCGAGGGACGCGAAAATGGATGGAAACGCTACGCGATCTCGTGTTGACGCAATTCGGCGCGCCTCGTGTGTTTCGCCTCGGGCACATCCGCGACCGTGATGTCGCGCCCGTGTCATAAGGCCGTTAGAATGCTGTACGTTGCACATTCGCTTTGCGCCGCGCCCTGCGTGCGGCGCGCCTACAGGAGGCCTCATGCCACTTAGCGAACAAGACGTGCGCGGCATTGCCGAGTATGCGCGCATCGGGCTTGCCCCCGAGGAGCTCACCGAGATGACCGCCTACCTCAACGACGCCATCGGCGTGCTCGAGCCGGTGCTCGCCTATGCCGACGCAGACGTCGCGCCCACCTTCCACCCCATCGGTGACCTCTCCAACGTCATGGGTACCGACGTGGAGCGCCCCGGCCTTGCAACCGAGGTGGCACTTGAGAACGCCGCCTCCACGCGCGAGCGTTACTTCCGCGTGCCGTCCATTCTGGGCGGGGGTGAGGCGTAATGGCAACGAGCTTTGATGCCCTCTCTGCCTCCGCCATCCGCGCGGGCATCGCTGCCGGCGACTTTACGGCCACCGAGGTGGCGCGCGCCGCGCTTGGCGCGGTTGAGGCGCGCGACGGCGAGGTGCAGGCATTTCTCGAGGTGTCCGGCGAGCTCGCCCTTGCGGCTGCCGCGCGCATCGACGCCGCGCGTGCCGCTGGTGATCAGCTGCCGCCCCTGGCCGGCGTTCCGCTCGCCATCAAGGACAACATGATGCTCGAGGGCACCCACACCACCTGCGCCTCGCGCATGCTCGAGGGCTACGATAGCGTCTACACCGCCACCTGCGTGCGCCGCATGCTCGAGGCGGGCTGCGTGCCCATCGGCAAGGCCAACATGGACGAGTTCGCCTTTGGCTCCACCACAGACTCGAGTGCCTACCACCCCACCAACAACCCCTGGGACCTCACCCGCGTGCCGGGCGGCTCCTCGGGTGGCTCGGCGGCGGCCGTGGCGGCCGGCGAGGTTACCCTGGCGCTTGGCTCCGACACGGGCGGCTCCATCCGCCAACCGGCCTCGCTCTGCGGCGTTGTGGGCATGAAACCCACCTACGGCGCGGTGAGCCGCTATGGCGTCGTGGCCTTTGGCTCCTCGCTCGACCAGGTGGGCCCGCTCGGGCGCAGCGTGGCAGACGTGGCGGCCGCCATGGATGCCCTTACGGCCGGCGGTCGCGACCAGTTTGATTCCACGAGCCAGGACTGCGCCGGAGGCCATGTTGCCGCGCTTGACGAGGGCGTGGCCGGCAAGCGCATCGGCATCATCCCGGCGCTCATGGAGGCCGAGGGCCTGAGTGCCGAGGTGGCCGCCTCCGTGCGCGCCGCAGCCGACGCGCTCGTGGCCCAGGGCGCCGAGCTCGTTGAGGTGGCGCTGCCCAACCTCGACGCCGCCATCGCCGCCTACTACGTGCTGGGCCCCTGCGAGGCCTTCTCCAACCTCGCCCGCTTCGACGGCATCCGCTATGGCTACCAGGAGCCGGGTTGCGCCACGCTTGCCGAGCAGAGCGAGCTCTCGCGTGCCCACGGCTTTGGTGCCGAGGCCAAGCGCCGCCAGATGCTGGGTGCCTGGCTGCTCTCGAGCGGCGTCTACGAGCGCTACTACCTGGCTGCCCAGAAGGCGCGCACCCTCATCACGCGTGACTACCAGGCGGCCTTCTCGCAGGTAGATGCCATTCTCATGCCGGCGTGCCCCACCACGGCGCCGCGTCATGGCGAACTTTCTGACCCCACCGCCATGTATCTGTCAGACCTGTACACGATCAGCATCAATATCGCCGGCAACTGCGGCGTGTCCGTTCCGTGCGGCCTGGGCGCCGAGTCGGGGCTTCCCGTGGGTGCCCAGCTTGTGGGTGCGGCCTTCCACGACCGCGGGCTGCTGAGCATCGCGGCTGCCGTGGAGCGCGGCGTGGCCGCGGCGGGCAACGCCATCGCGCCTGTAGCGCCTGCCTTTGCCGGGAAGGGGGGTGAGCTCTCGTGAAGAAGCTCAACGAGGTGCTCCAGGACTGGGAGGCCGTCATTGGCCTCGAGATCCACACGGAGCTCACGGCGCTCGACACCAAGATGTTCTGCAACTGCAGGCTCTCCCACGACGACGAGCCAAACGCCAACGTGTGCCCGGTGTGCCTGGGCCTGCCCGGTGCCCTGCCGGTCCCCAACCGCCGTGCCATCGAGTCGATCGTGAAGGCGGGCCTGGCCACGAACTGCCAGATCATGCGCCACAGCATGTTCTACCGCAAGCACTACTTCTACCCCGACATGGCCAAGAACTTCCAGACCACGCAGGGCCCGGTGGCCTTCTGCATGCACGGTCATCTTGACCTCGAGGTGAGTGGCCGTGGCGCCGCCGAGCGCCCTGCGTGTGCCTTTGGCGAGCAGGAGGCCGCGAGCCTGGCGAGTGCCAGCGCCGGTGCCGTGGGGCTCTCTGTGGCCATGACGGCGCACCTGCCCGAGGGCGACGGCAAGGCCTCGAGCCAGGGCAGCTACGACACCAACGCGCTGTCTGTGCCCGAGCGCGCCGAGGACGGCTCCTACACGGTGCCCATCCGCATCCTGCGCATCCACATGGAGGAGGACGCCGCCAAGATGGTGCACGTGGGCGGCGACGAGGGGCGTATCACGGCTGCGGCCGAGAGCCTCGTGGACTACAACCGCTGTGGCACCCCGCTCATCGAGCTGGTTACCGAGCCCGACCTGCGCACGCCCGAGGAGGCGCGCCTGTTCATGGAGAAGCTGCGTCGCATCTTCGTGACGCTCGGCATCTCTGACTGCTCCATGGAGAAGGGCTCCATGCGCTGCGACGGCAACGTGAGCCTGCGCCGCCGCGGGGAGACGCGCCTGGGCACCAAGACCGAGCTCAAGAACCTCAACTCGTTCAAGAGCCTGCACGACGGCCTGGAGTACGAGATCTGCCGCCAGGCCGAGGTGCTCGAGGAGGGCGGCGTCATCTACCAGGAGACCCGCCACTGGGAGCCGAGCCGCAAGCGCACCGTGGTGATGCGCACCAAGGAGACGGCTGACGACTATCGTCTCTTCCCCGATCCCGACCTTGCTCCCTTTAACCTCACCGACGAGTTTGTGGACGCGTGTGCAGCCGAGATCCCCGAGCTTCCGGACGCCAAGCGCGACCGCTACGTGGCGCAGTATGGCCTGAAGCCGACCGATGCCGCGCAGCTTGCCGGAGAGCCCTCTGTGGCGGAGTTCTTTGAGACTGCCGTGGCGGCGGCGCCGTCTAAGGCAACCGCGACGGTCGCCAACGTGATGGTGAACCTCGCTCCGAACTACGATGCGCTGACGCCGGCGCAGGTGGCGAGCCTCTCCGGGCTGCTTGTCGAGGAAGCTATCACCTTTGCCCAAGCGCGCGAGGTGCTCGACGCGGTGAACGGCACCGAGGACGACCCGGCAAAGGTTGTGGACGAGCGCGGTATGCGCCAGGTGAGCGACACCGGGGCGCTTGAGCCCGTGGTTGATGCCGTGCTTGCTCGCTGCACGGATCAGGTTGAGCAGTACCGTGGTGGCAACACCAAGGTGGTGGGCTTCCTTGTGGGCCAGTGCATGAAGGAAAGCAAGGGGCAGGGCAACCCCAAGCTCTTTAACCAGCTGCTCACGTCCAAGCTCCAAGCGCTCTAAGCGTTATGTGTATGAGTGCGGCGCCGGCTCCATCGCGGGGTCGGCGCCGCTTTTTGTGCGCGGGGCCGTAAACTTGGTAAAAAAGAAACGGTGCAGCGGCTCCTGCGGAGTAGCCCAGAAGGTGCTGCTTCGTCTGCCTGCGGTTTTGCAAGGGGCAAGAGGGTGAATCTGCCCCAGTTTGGTTGACACTTTAAG